>Ga0209023_10004964_pt1 | contig 14791 bp, 14 predicted proteins | sample LakOneMetagenome_FD_187468 | JGI IMG/M metagenome (GOLD analysis project Ga0209023, IMG submission 187468) | Freshwater and sediment microbial communities from Lake Erie, Canada (SPAdes) (version 2) | ecosystem: Environmental > Aquatic > Freshwater > Lentic | place: Lake Erie, Canada... | reverse complement strand
CGTCCTTCAGCACGACTTCCGCGCGTTGCAGCGCCTGCGCGCGCGGGATGCCGTAGAAACCCGCGTAGTTGGCGCAGATGTCCAGCGGCTTCTCGAACATGTTGAAGTTGATTTCCTGCGGCACCAGGCCGAGCAGGCGCATCGCCGCGTCGCGGTCGGCGTCGATGTCGGTACCGAACACCGAGACCTCGCCCGAGGTCTTGTTCACCAACGAGGACACGATGCCGATCAGGGTCGACTTGCCGGCGCCGTTGGGCCCGAGCAGGGCGTAGAAATCGCCGGGCTCGACGTCGAGCGAGACGCCCTTCAGCGCCTCCACGCCGTTGTCGTAGGTCTTGCGCAGGTCGCGCACCCGCAACGCGGGCGCGGGGAGCAGGTCGCGCGATGGTCGGTTCATCGGGGCTCCGCTGCGGCGCTGGCCGCAGGCATCGGGTCGAGGGGAGAATCCGGAGCGGTTAGTATAGGCGGCCGCATGCGGGCGCTCCTGCCACGCTGCGTTGCATTTCCCGGGCGAATCCGCGTGCCATCGTTCCTGCCGTGATCAAGCATTTTCCGCTGAAACTGACCGCGCGGCGGATGCTCGCGCCGAGCGTCGCGCACCTCTCGTTCCGGCGCGACGACGGCCTGCCGCTGGACTACGTGCCGGGCCAGTTCATCCAGGTCCATTTCCAGTACGCCGACGGCAGCGCGGCGCGGCGCAGCTATTCGCTCGCGACCATCCACGACCACGCGATGGGCCCGGGCGAAGCGGTGGACATCGCGGTCAGCTATGTCCCCGGCGGCGCCGCGACCGCGCTGTTCGAAGGCCTGCCCGAAGGCGGCACGATCGACGCCAGCGGCCCGTACGGGCGCTTCTGCCTGCTCCCGGCCGACGCCAATCGCCGCTACCTGCTGATCGGCACAGGCACCGGCATCACCCCGTACCGGGCGATGTTGCCGCAGATCGAAACCCTGATGCGCGAGCGCGGGATCGAAGTCGTGCTGCTGCAGGGCGCGCGCACGCCGGTCGAACTGCTGTACGGCGACGAGTTCCGCGCCTTCGCCGACGCGCATCCGGGTTTCCGCTTCGTGCCCTGCTTCTCGCGCGAAATGCCCGAAGCCGGCTCCGCGCTGGCGCATGCCGACGTTCGTCACGGCTACGTGCAGAACGCGCTGGCCGAATTCGCGCCCGACGCCGAGGGCGACATCGCCTACCTCTGCGGCAACCCGAACATGGTCGACGCCAGCTTCGAGGCACTGAAGGCCGCGGGCTTGCCGGTGCCGCACATCCGCCGCGAGAAGTACGTCAGCAACAAGTGATGCGGACCGCTGTCAAGCACGCTTGACAAGCCGTCTTTCGCCGCCTACCGTATCTGTCAACTTTCCTTGACAGGTCATCGCCGTGCCCCGGGCCGCGCGTAATTTCCTCATCGCCGCCGTCGTGCTGTTCGCCTGCGCCTCGGGCCTGCCGCGCGTGCTGCCGGTGTCGGACACCCTGGACGGCATGCTCTACGGCATGGGTGCGGGCTGCCTGTTCGGCGCCGCCCTCCGCTGGTTCATGCCCGCGCCCTGCGACAACGCCACGCCGGCGTTGCGCCGCCGCTATTTGCGCGAGTTCCTGCCACCGATGGCCGCGTACGTGCTGCTGGTACTGCTGTCGGTCTGGCTGCTGAAGCGGATCGACGCGGCGCCGTTGCGCGCCTTGGTCGCGCTGATGCCGCTGCCACCGATCGCGTTCGCCCTGCGCGCGATCATGCGTTTCATCCGCGACGCCGATGAACTGCAGCGACGGATCGAACTCGAGGCGGTGTCGATTTCCACTGCCTTCGTCTCCTTCGCCTACCTCACCGGCGGCTTCCTGCAGTCGGCGCGCGTGATGGACGTACGCGCCGCCGATGCGATGCTGTGGGTGTTCCCGCTGACCTGCCTCGCCTATGGCGTGGTCAAGGTCGTGGTTTCGCGCCGCTACGGCTGATGGAAAGCCGGGTGCGCGAACTGCGCGAACGCCGTGGCTGGTCGCAGGGCGAACTGGCCGAGCGGCTCGAGGTCTCGCGGCAGACCATCAACGCGATCGAAACCGGCAAATACGACCCGAGCCTGCCGCTGGCGTTCCGCATCGCGAAGCTGTTCGGGCAACGCATCGAATCGATTTTCCTGCACGAGGAATGAGCCATGCCTGCCGTGTTTGCAACCAAGTTGATCTCGAGGAGTTGAGCGGATGAATCGCAATACGTTCCGCGTCGCCATCGTACTGGCCGCGATTGCGCTCGTCGGCTGGCACTGGTACCGCGCGCACCACGCCAGCGACGTGCACGACAAGCCTGTCGCGACGAAAGCCGCCGATGCGCCACCGGCGAAGCCGCGCATGTACGGCAGCATCGCCTTCCATCCCTGCACGCTGGCGCCGCAGTACGGCGCGCTGAGCGTGGAAGCGCAGTGCGGCACGCTGTCGGTGCCCGAGGACCGGGCGAAACCCGATGGGCGCAAGCTCGCGCTCGCGATCGCCTGGGTGCCGGCCGGCGACAACGGCGACGTCGCCCCCGACCCGGTGTTCATGCTCGCCGGCGGCCCCGGCCAGTCCGCGCGCGACAGCTATCCGCAAGTCGCGGCGGCATTCGGCGACGTGCTCAAGCACCGCAACGTGGTGCTGGTCGACCAGCGCGGCACCGGCGGTTCGAACCTGCTGTCCTGTAGCGACGACGAGAACGACCAGGACGACGCTTCGCCCGCGGCGGCGACCGCGTTCGCCACGCGCTGCGTCGAGGCGCTGTCGAAGAAGGCCGACCTGCGTTTCTACACCACCACCGACGCCATCGCCGACCTCGAGGACGTGCGCAAGGCGCTCGGCGCCGCGCAGCTCAACCTCATCGGCATCAGCTACGGCACCCGCGTCGCCCAGCAGTACGCGATGCGCCACCAGGCGTCGACCCGCAGCATCGTGCTCGATTCGGTCGCGCCGAACACGCTCGGCCTCGGCAACATCTTCGCCCGCAACCTCGACGACGCGCTGGCGCTGCAGTTCGCGCAATGCACCGAGAACCCCGCGTGCAAGGGCCGCGTCGGCGAACCGCGCGTGGAACTGGCCAAGCTGATGGCGACGCTGCGCGCGAATCCGCCGCTGGTGCGCTACCGCGACGGCGGCAGCGGCGAATGGCGCGAGGACCGGCTGACCCCGGATCGCATCGCCGGCATGGTGCGCATGTACGCCTACATGCCGGTGGTCGCGACCCTGCTGCCGGTGCTGATCCACGACGCCAACGAAGGCCATTACGAGAACCTCGCCGCGCTGAGCCGGATGATGACCGGCGAGATGAAGGATGCGATGGCGATGGGCATGCAGATGTCGGTGGTCTGCAGCGAGGACGCCGCCAGCATGGTCGCGCGCAAGGAAGACGCCGACACCCTGCTCGGCAACGGCCTGACCGAATCGATGGCGGCGATGTGCGCGGTGTGGCCGAAGGGCAGCGTGCCCGCCGATTTCCACAAGCCGCTCGCGACCGACGTGCCGGCGCTGGTGCTGGAAGGCGAGTTCGACCCGGTCACCCCGCCGCGTTACGGCGAGGAAGTCGTGCGTTCGCTCAAGAACGGCCGGCTGCTGGTGCTGCGCGGTCAGGGCCACAACGTGATCGGCGCCGGCTGCATGCCCAAGCTGTTCGCGCAGTTCCTGCAGGACGCGAACGCCAAGGTGCTCGACGCGAAATGCCTCGACACCCTCGCCTACGCGCAACCCTTCACTTCCTTCAACGGGTGGCAGCCATGATCGTCGCCGAACACCTGCGCAAGACCTTCCCCGGCAAGGGCAAGGACAAACAACCCGTCGTCGCCGTGGACGATGTCTCGTTCGAGGCCCGCGACGGCGAGATCACCGGCCTGCTCGGCCCCAATGGCGCCGGCAAGACCACGACCCTGCGCATGCTCTACACGCTGATGCAGCCCGAAACCGGGCGCGTGCTGGTCGACGGCCGCGACGTCGCGGCGGATGCGATCGCAGCGCGGCGCGCGCTGGGCGTGCTGCCGGACGCGCGCGGCGTGTACAAGCGCCTGACCGCGCGCGAGAACATCGCCTACTTCGGCGAACTGCACGGCCTGTCGGCGCGCGAGATCGCCGAACGCACGCGGGTTCTGGCCGAGGCGCTGCAGATGGAGGATTTCCTCGATCGCCACACCGAAGGCTTTTCGCAGGGCCAGCGCACCAAAACCGCGATCGCGCGCGCGCTGGTGCACGACCCGCGCAACGTGATCCTGGACGAGCCTACCAACGGCCTCGACGTGATGACCACGCGCGGCCTGCGCGCCTTCCTCAAGCAGCTGCGCGCGGAAGGCCGCTGCGTGATCTTCTCCAGCCACATCATGCAGGAGGTCGCCGCGCTCTGCGATCGAATCGTGGTGGTCGCGCACGGGCGCGTAGTCGCGCAGGGTTCCCCTGAGGAACTGCGCGCGCATGCCGGCGAGGACAACCTCGAGGACGCGTTCGTGAAACTGATCGGCAGCGAAGAGGGGCTGCACGCATGAAGACGTTGATGACGGTGCTGATGAAGGAACTGCGCGAACTCTCGCGTGATCGCAAGACGCTGATGCTGGCGTTGCTGTTCTCGCCGCTGCTCGGCCCGATCCTGATGCTGGGCATGCAGCAGATGGGCGAAAGCAAGGCGAAGTCGGAGATGGAGAAACCACTCGCGGTCGCCATCGTCGGCGCCGAACGCGCGCCGAACCTGGTCGCGTGGCTGGCCGGACAGGGCATCGCGCGCAAGCAGGTCGCCGACCCGGACGCCGCGATCCGCAGCCAGGACGAGGACGTCTACATCCGCATCGACGAGAAATACGCCGACAACTGGAAGAAGGGCCAGCCGGCGTTGGTGGAAGTGGTGAGCGACAGCACGCGCCAGGACGCGGCGATCCCGGTGTCGCGCGTGCAGTCCGCGCTCAAGCTCTACGGCCAGCAGGTCGGCGCGTTGCGCCTGCTCGCGCGCGGCATCAATCCCGGCGTCGCCTCGCCGCTTGCGGTCGCGGACAAGGACCTGTCGCTGCCGGAGGCGCGCAAGTCTCTGGCGACGTTCTTCATCCCCTACCTGCTGCTGATCAGCGGCTTCCTCGGCGGCGCGGCGCTGGTGATCGACGCGACCGCGGGCGAACGCGAACGCCAGTCGCTGGAACCGCTGCTGGCGACGCCGGCGAAACGAGGCGCCGTCGTCAGCGGCAAGATCCTCGCCGCCTGCCTGCTCGGCATGGCCTCGCTGTTCCTCAGCCTGCTCGCGTTCAAGGTCGGAGGCCAGTTGTCGGAGGGCATGGGCCGGCAGCTCGGCATGAGCGCCATCGCCATCCTGGAACTGCTGCTGATCATTTCGCCGATGGTCGCGCTCGGCAACGCGTTGCTGACCTTCATCGCCTCGGGCGCGAAGTCGGTGAAGGAGGCACAGAGCTACCTCTCGGTGCTGATGCTGGTGCCGATGCTGCCTTCGATCCTGCTGCTGATCCACCCGGTGAAGAACCAGCTGTGGATGTTCGCCGTGCCGTTCCTGTCGCAGAACCAGATGATCGTGAAGGTCGTGCGCGGCGAAGCGATCGCGCCGCAGGAATGGCTGGTGTACCTGGGCGCGGGCCTCGGCATCGCCGCAGTGCTGTGGTTCGCGGCGGTGCGCCGCTATCACCAGGAGAAGCTCGCGATCTCGGCGTGAAGCCTTGGCTCGCGCGCAAGTAAAAAGCCCGGCATTGCCGGGCTTTTTCTTCTTCATCTTTGCGCGCGGTGGTCAACCGCCGGGGTTGAACCCGATCGTGCGTCGGCTGGTCACCGGCGAACTCACCGGCTGGAACTTCCAGCGCTTGACCGCGTTCAGCGCCTCGCGGTCGAACACGCGCGGCGGATCGGCGCGCACCACCCGCGCCGAAGTCACCGAGCCATCGGTGCCGACGGTGAATTCGACCTGGACTTCGCCGGAGGTTCCATCGCGATAGGCTTGCGGCGGATATTTCGGCGCCGGCGTGCTGATCGCACGCAGGTCGTTCGACGCCGCGGGCTGCGCCGCGGATTGCGTGGGCGCCTGTTGCGCGGTGCGTTGCGCGGCGGCGCGATCGGCCGCGGCCTTGTCCGCTTCCGCCTTGTCCGCCGCAGCTTTATCGGCCGCGGCCTTGGCATCGGCGGCCTGCTGGGTGGCGAGTTGCTGCGCGGCCTGCTGCTGCGCCTTCTGCTGGTCAGCCAGGCGCTGCTTCTCGAGGTCGGCCTGCTTCTTCGCGTCTTCCTCGGTCTTCGCCGTGGCATCGACGGTGCGTTGCGCGAGACTGGCTTGCCCGTCGGCGATGCTCTGCTTCAGGCGCGGCAACGCTGGTGCGTTGGGATTGGTCTTCTCCATCAGCGCATAGAGGCGCTGCGCTTCCGAGAAGTCATCGCGATTGATGCTCTGTTCGGTCGCGATCAGCGTGTAGGGCATCAGGTCGGTCAGCGCGCTCGACACCGCCGGGTCGTTCGGCGACTTGTCGCGCAGCGCGAGGTAGTACTCCATCGCGTTGTTGCCCGCGGGCGCGTACAGGCGCTGTTCGCGCAACGCGGCGCTGGCGGCTTCGCGCAATTGTTCCACGCCCATCGCCGCAACCTGGGCCGAGACCGCGACCGGTGGCGGCGCGGCCGGCGCGGCCTGCTGCTCCGCAGCCGGTGTGGCCTGCTCGGCCGTGTTGTCCTTTTTGCACGCGGCCAGCGCGCACACCAGCATCAGCCCGGCGACCAACCGCATGTCCGGCCGCCGCGGAACCTGTTTCGACTTCGACATCTGCACCACTCCCCCGTTGCGCCCTACGGACGCCTCCATGCATAAGGACGCGTCAGACGGCGGGATTTGTCAACTGTCCGCAGCCGGATCGGGCAGTTTTGCCTCATTTCCCGATGCAGAAGGTCGCGAAAATGTGACCCAGTAGCGCATCGGGGAGCATGCGGCCGGTGATCTCGCCGAGCGCGTCGTGGGCCCGGCGCAGGCTGTCCGCGGCCAGTTCGGGTCGCGTCGCGGCGAACCCCGCCACGGCTTCGTCGAGCAAGTCGCGGGCTCGTTGCAGCGCATCGACATGGCGCGCGCGCGCACTGAACGCCCCTTCCCCGCCGCCGCCCGCCAGCGCCCGCAAGCGCGTGTGCAGCGCATCGAGGCCTGCACCGGTCCGAGCGGACACGAGGATCGCCCCCTCGGTCGATGGCGCCGCGGGCGAAAGCAAATCGCACTTGTTGTGCAGCCAGACGACCTCGGGGACGCCGGCGAGCGAGTTTTCGACGGCGCCGCGACCGGCTCCGGGATCGCGCGCATCGAGCACGACCAGCGCGGCATCGGCGCGCGCGAGTTCGTTGCGCGCGCGGCGCATGCCCTCGCGTTCGATCGCATCGCCCTGTTCGCGCAAGCCGGCGGTATCGACCAGGTTCAGTTCGACCCCGTCGACGCGGATGGTTTCCTGCAGCAGGTCGCGGGTGGTGCCGGGTACGTCGGCGACAATGGCGCGATCGCTGCCGGCGAGCGCGTTCAACAGCGAACTCTTGCCTGCGTTCGGCGGGCCGACGATCACCGCGTGCAAACCATCGCGCAGGCGACGCCCCTGTTCCGCCGCGGCGAGCAACGCGGCGAGCTGGTCGCGCGCAAGGTCGAGGCGTCGGCGCAGCGCGGCTTCGCCGTCGGCGTCGAGTTCCTCGTCGCTGAAATCGATCGAGGCTTCCAGTTGCACGCGCAACGCCAGCAGCGTGTGTGCGAGCGCATCGACGCGCTGCGAGAACTCGCCTTCCAGCGAACGCCGCGCCGCGCGCACCGCGCGCAGGTCGGCGGCGGCGATCAGGTCGGCGACGGCCTCGGCTTGCGCAAGATCGAGGCGACCGTTTTCCCAGGCGCGTTCGCTGAACTCGCCGGCGCGCGCCCGGCGCGCGCCGAGCGCGCAGCAGGCTTCGAGCAATTCGTGCAGCACGACAGGGCTGCCGTGCGCCTGCAGTTCGACCACGTCTTCGCCGGTATAGCTGGCGGGCGCGGCGAACAGCACCGCGATGCCGTCGTCGAGGATCGCATCGTCGCGATCGCGGAAACGCACGTGGTGCGCATGCCGCGGCCGCAGCTTGTGGTTGCAGATGCGCTCGGCGATGTGCTGCGCCTGCGGCCCGGACAGGCGCACGATGCCGATGCCGCCGCGGCCGGCGGCGCTGGCGATCGCGGCGATGGTGTCGCGGCCGTGCATGCGCCAATGATGCAGGATGCAATGCCGAACGCGGCGAAGATCGCGTTACGCGGTCTTCGCCTTCGGTTCGCCGTACTTGCGCAGCATGTACCACTGCTGCGCCAGGCCGAGGCCGCCGTTCGCGACCTGGTACAGCACCAAGCCCGCTGGCAGGAACATCAGCACGACGCCGAAGATCAGCGGCATGAACTTCATCATCTTCTGCTGGGTCGGGTCCATGCCCGGCGCCGCCGGCATCATGTGCTGCGTGGCGAACATGATGGCCGCGTTCAACACCGGCAGGATGAAGTAGGGATCGCGCGCGGTGAGGTCGTGGATCCAGCCGATCCACGGCGCCTGCCGCAGTTCCACCGATTCCGACAGCACCCAGTACAAGGTCATGAAGATCAGGATCTGCGGGATGATCGGCAGGCAGCCGCCCATCGGGTTGATCTTTTCCTTCTTGTACAGCTCCAGCATCGCCTGCTGGAATTTCTGCTTGTCGTCGCCGTAGCGTTCCTTCAGCTGTTGCAGGCGCGGCTGGAAACGGCGCATCTGCGCGGCAGATTTGTACTGCGCGTTCGACAGCGGGAACAACGCGATCTTGAGCAGCACCACCAAGCCGATGATCGCCCAGCCCCAGTTGCCGAACAGCGCGTGCAGGTGCGAAAGGATCCAGAACAGGCCCTGCCCCAGCATCGCGAACAACGCGAAGCGGCTGTAATCCACCGCGCGATCGAGGCCGGGCACGTCCTGCGCTTTGATCTGCGACACCAGCTTGGGCCCGACCCACAGCCGCGCGTCGCTGGCCGCGGACTGCCCAGGCGCGAGCGAGAACTGCGGGCCGCTGGCGGAAACGCTGTCCTGCGCGCCGTTTTGCGCAAGCGCATACAGCGCCGCCTGGTCTTTTTGCGGGATCCAGGCGACGAAGAAATGATGCTGCAGCATCGCCAGCCAGCCACCGGTGATGGTCTTGTCGAGGCTGCCGTCCTTCATGTACTTGTCGTCGAAGCGACGGCGTTCGTAGCCGTCGGACGGGCTGAACCAAGTCGCGCCGTGGAAGCTGTACGACTCGGGGTTGACCATGCTGCTCTTGAGCTGCTGCGGCACCCGCACCAGCTGGCGTGACACGTAGCCCTGCCATGCGGCCGCGCCATCGTTGCGCACGTGGTCGCGCACCGCGATCACGTAGCTACCACGGGTCAACACATATTCGCGATGGACGACAGCACCCTCGGGCGTACGCGCTTCGAACGGCACCACCAGTTGCTGTTGCCCGGGCGCGAGCGCAACGCTGCCCACGGCGCCGACCGGTGCGAACGCGAGCGGTCGCGCGGTCGCGCCGCTGCCCGCCATCCAGCTACTGCGCGCGGCGTAGAACTGCGCGGGCGCGGTGTCGAGCAGGCGCACCGGTTCGCTGTTCGCGGTTTCGCTGCGCGGGTATTGCAGCAGGTCGGCGACCTGCACGCCGTCGCCAGCGAGTTGCAGGCGCAGCACATCGGTGCGGACTTCGATCGTGGGCATCGCCTGCGCAGTGACCGGCTGCGCTGGCTGGGCGAGCGCGGCGCCGGGAGCCGCCGGGATAGCCCCGTTCGGCGACGGAACGCCTGCGGTCGTCGTCGGCGCGTTTTGCGCGGCGGCTCCATTCGCGGTGATTGGCGCCTTGGGCGCGTGGTCCGCGCTCCATTGCATCCACAGCAAGGTGGCCACGGCGAGCCAGGCGAAGAACAGGAGGTTGCGGGTCTGGTTCATCGGGCAGGCGTACTCAGCCGGATCACGTGTCCGACTTGGATGGGGTTGGGGGCGCAGGCGTGCAAGCCGCGCGCATTGTGCCGGCGCGCTGCAGCAGTTGCGAGAAGACGTTCCTCAGCGCGGCGTTGTCGAGTGCGGCTGCCGCCGATCGCGCGACGACCACGTAGTCCGCGGGCAGCAGCTGCGGGCGCAGGTTGCGGAAGGCTTCGCGCAGCGTGCGCTTGATCCGGTTGCGGCCGACCGCGTTCGGATCGACCTTGCGCGACACGGCAATTCCCAGCCGCGGCTGCTCCGAGGCAAGCCAGTGTAGGGCCAGCGCGGGTGCAGCAACGCGGCGGCCGACATCGAATACGCGCGTGAAATCACCGCGCTGGCGCAGGCGGGAGGCTTTGTGGAAAGCGGCGGGCCGGGCCCGGGGTGCGGCCGTGTTCACGGTCGCAGCGGCGGCCCCGCGACGGGGCCGCATCCGGTCACGCGGACAGGCGCTTGCGGCCCTTGGCGCGACGGCGCGCCAGAACCTTGCGGCCGTCGGCGGTCTTCATCCGCGCACGGAAGCCGTGGTCGCGCTTGCGCTTGAGGTTGCTGGGCTGGAAGGTGCGCTTGGTGGCCATGGCGGCAAGAAATGCAACGGAAAAGAGGCGGAATGGTACGCGGGACTCTCGCCCCGGTCAATGCGGCCCCATCGGTGCCTCAAAACTCTCGAATCCCGCGAAGTGGCCGTTGGCGCGTTCCGGGGGCAGTGGTAGGCTGCACCCACTCCCTACTTATCCACAGCGCGTGACTTGCCCGCGCCGCTGCCCTGTCGACGAGATTCACGGATGGACGCTTGGCCCCGCTGTCTGGAACGCCTGCAAGCCGAGTTCCCGGCCGAGGACGTCCACACCTGGTTGATGCCGCTGCAGGCGGACCTGCGCGACGACGGTCTGGTGTTGTACGCGCCCAATGCCTTCGTGATGGAAGAGGTGCGCGGGCGCTACCTCCAGCGCATCCGCGAGCTGCTCGCCCACTATGCCGGGACCGGGACGGTCAGCCTCGAGATCGGCGCCAGTCGCCGGCCGTCGGCGCTGGTTACGTCGGCCCTGCCCTCGCCCGTCGCCAGCGAGCCCTTCCACGGCAACCTCGACCCGCATTTCACCTTCGACACCTTCGTCGAGGGCCGCAGCAATCAGTTCGGGCGCGCGGCCGCATGGCAGGCCGCGCAGAAACCCGGCGACCGTGCACATAACCCTCTGCTGCTCTACGGCGGCACCGGCCTCGGCAAGACCCACCTGATGTTCGCCGCCGGCAACGAGATGCGTCGGCAAAACCCCGCGGTCCGCGTGATGTACCTGCGCAGCGAGCAGTTCATGAACGCCTTCACCAAGGCGCTCTACGACAAGTCCAGCGGCGGCATGGAAGCGTTCAAGCGCCAGTTCCAGGGTATCGACGCGCTGCTGATCGACGACATCCAGTTCTTCGCCGGCAAGGACCGCACCCAGGAAGAGTTCTTCCACACCTTCAATGCGCTGTTCGACGGCCGCCAGCAGATCATCCTGACCTGTGACCGCTATCCGCGCGAAGTGGAGGGCCTGGAACCGCGGCTGAAATCGCGGCTCGGGTGGGGGTTGTCGGTGGCGATCGACCCGCCGGATTTCGAAACGCGCGCCCAGATCGTGCTGGCCAAGGCGCGCGAACGCGGCGCGGCGATCCCGGATGAAGTGGCGCAGCTGATCGCGAAAAAGATGCGCAGCAACGTGCGCGAACTCGAAGGCGCGATCAACAAGCTCACCGCCGACGCGCGCTTCACCGGCCGCGCCATCACGCTGGAATTCGCCCAGGAAACGCTGCGCGACCTGCTGCGCGCGCAGCAGCAGGCGATCGGCATTCCCAATATCCAGAAAGTCGTGGCCGACTACTACGGCCTGCAGATCAAGGACCTGCTGTCCAAGCGGCGCACACGCTCGCTGGCGCGCCCGCGCCAGGTCGCGATGGCGCTGGCGAAGGAGCTCACCGAGCACAGCCTGCCGGAAATCGGCGACGCCTTTGCCGGCCGCGACCACACGACCGTGCTGCATGGTTGCCGGCAGATCCGCAACCTGATCCAGATCGATGGCAAGCTGCGCGAGGACTGGGATAAGCTCATTCGCAAGCTCAGTGAATAAGCTGGTGGATAACCGGCGGACTTCATTTGGGCAACGGTGCACTGGATTTGGGAACCGGCAATGATCCACAGCTTGTCCCCGTCCCGCCCGCGGGTTTTACGGGTGAAATTTCTGCAGAAAACAGATTGAAATTCAAATAGTTATGCTTGTTTTCCCGAAAATCAGACGCTACTAGCTCCACTGCATTTGATTTGAATAGCAGTCCTTCAAACAACAACCGGGTAGCCACCAGATGCGTTTCAGCCTGCAGCGCGAAACTTTCCTGAAGCCCTTGGCCCAGGTCGTCAACGTGGTCGAACGCCGGCAGACCCTACCGGTGCTGGCGAACCTGCTCGTGCAGGTCAAGGACGGACAGCTCTCGCTGACGGGTAGCGATCTGGAAGTGGAAATGGTGGCCCGGGTCGCGGTGGAAGACGCCAAGGACGGTGAAATCACCATTCCGGCGCGCAAGTTGTTCGACTACGTGCGCGCCCTGCCCGACGGAAGCAAGATCTCGGTATCGCAGTCGGGCGAAAAGATCCTGGTGCAGGCCGGGCGCAGCCGCTGCAATCTCACCAGCCTGCCTGCCAATGATTTCCCGTCGGTGGACGAAGTCGAGGCGACGGATCGTGTCACCGTGCCCGAGGCCGCGCTCAAGGAGCTGATCGAACGCACTGCATTCGCGATGGCGCAGCAGGACGTCCGCTATTACCTCAACGGCCTGTTGTTCGACCTGCGCGAAGCCAGCCTGCGTTGCGTGGCGACCGATGGCCATCGCCTCGCCCTGTGCGAAGCGCCTTTGGCTTCGGGCGGCGGCGGGACCAAGCGCCAGATCATCGTGCCGCGCAAGGGTGTGCAGGAGTTGCAACGCCTGCTCGAAGGTGGCGACCGCGACGTCGAACTGGAACTTGGCCGCGGGCATATCCGGGTCAAGCGCGACGATGTCACCTTCACCAGCAAGCTGATTGACGGCCGTTTCCCCGATTACGAAGCGGTGATCCCGATCGGTGCCGACCGCGAAATCCGCATCGACCGTGAGGCCTTGCGCGCCGCCCTGCAACGCGCCGCGATCCTGTCCAATGAGAAGTACCGCGGCGTCCGGGTCGAAGCCTCGCCCAACCTGTTGCGCATCAGCGCGCATAACCCGGAACAGGAAGAAGCGCAGGAAGAGGTCGAGGCCGATACTCGCGTGGAAGGCCTGGCCATAGGCTTCAACGTCAATTATCTGCTGGAAGCCCTGACCGCCTTGCGCGACGAACACGTCGTGCTGCAGTTGCGCGACGCCAATTCCTCGGCGCTGGTCCGGGAAGCGACCAGCGAGCGCTGCCGCCACGTGGTGATGCCGCTGCGCCTTTGACAGCTGGCGGGAGCGACCGGGCCGATGTTCCACGTGGAACATAGCGACAGCGGTCGGGTTCCATGCACCTCACCCGTCTCCAAATCCATGATCTGCGTTGCTTGGTGGACGTGGGCCTTGAGCCCCACGCCCGCCTGAACCTCGTGACCGGCCCCAATGGCGCCGGCAAAAGCAGCCTGCTCGAAGCGATCCACTTGCTCGCCTATGGGCGCAGCTTCCGTGGCCGTGTCCGCGATGGCCTGATCCGCACCGGCGCGCCGGCCCTCGAGGTTTTCGTCGAATGGAGCGAGCAGGCCCGTGCCATGAGGCGTGCTGGTTTACGCCACACGGGTGCGCAATGGGAGGCGCGCCTAGACGGGGATTCGGTCGACCTGCTCGGAACCCTCAGCGCGGCACTCGCGGTGCTGACCTTCGAGCCCGGCAGCCATGCCCTGATCGACGGCCCAAGCGAGGCGCGACGACGATTCCTCGATTGGGGGTTGTTCCACGTGGAACCAACCTTTCTTTCGCAATGGCGTCGCCATGCGCGGGCCCTGAAACAACGCAACGCGCTGTTGAAGCAAGGCGGGCAGATCGATCAGTTGCAGGCGTGGGAGGTGGAGTTGGCGGAAGCGGGCGAGCAACTCACCACGGCACGCCAGCGATACGTCGCCGAGCTCGAAGGCGACCTTGCGGCCATGTCCTCGCGGTTGTCGCCGGATCTGGGTCCATTGGCCCTGATGTTCGCCAGTGGCTGGCGGGACCAGGAGTTGTCGCTCGCCGACGCCCTGCTGCTGGCGCGCGACCGCGACCATGTGTCCGGGTTCACCACGGTTGGCGCACATCGCGCGAACTGGCAGCTGCGATCATCGTTGTGGCCGGCCGGCGAGGCGGCTTCGCGCGGGCAGGCCAAGTTGTGCGCGCTGGCCTGTCTGTTGGCGCAAGGCCGGCATTTCCAACGAACTCGCGGCGAAGCGCCGATTTTCCTGTTGGACGACTTCTCCGCGGAACTGGATTTGCGGCATCAGCGTCGCTTGCTCGAGGTCCTGCGTGACGAGGGATGGCAGGTCTTCGCGACCGGAACCGAGCCGCCGGACGGGCTCAGGAAGACGGATTTCACCCATTTCCACGTGGAAATGGGGCGCCTCCGAGCCACCTGAGAAATGATATACTCGGCGTCCCAATCTCAATAAATAATGTGTCGTCCGGAAACAATGCCGGCGCGACGCGCTGCCTATGTCCGAACAACCTCCGCACGACGCCCCGGCTTCCGGCCAAACCAACAACTACGACTCCAGCAAGATCACCGTGTTGCGCGGCCTCGAAGCCGTCCGCAAGCGGCCCGGCATGTACATCGGCGACGTGCACGATGGCACCGGCCTGCACCACATGGTGTTCGAAGTCGTAGACAACTCAGTCGACGAAGCGCTCGCCG
>Ga0209023_10004963_pt1 | contig 14796 bp, 11 predicted proteins | sample LakOneMetagenome_FD_187468 | JGI IMG/M metagenome (GOLD analysis project Ga0209023, IMG submission 187468) | Freshwater and sediment microbial communities from Lake Erie, Canada (SPAdes) (version 2) | ecosystem: Environmental > Aquatic > Freshwater > Lentic | place: Lake Erie, Canada... | reverse complement strand
GACGGCGCTGGCCGACTTCGTGCGCTGCCGTGATCTGACGTGCCGGTTTCCCGGCTGTGGGCGCCGGGCGGAGTGTGCGGACATCGACCACACGGTGCCCTATCCGCTTGGGCCCACGCACCCGTCGAACCTGAAACTTCTGTGCCGTCTCCACCACCTGCTGAAGACCTTCTGGACCGGCCAGAACGGCTGGAGTGATCGGCAGGAACCGGACGGAACCGTCATCTGGACCGCTCCGACCGGCCACACCTACGTCACCAAACCCGGTGGTGCCCTGTACTTTCCCCAGCTGGCCGTCCCCACCGGCGAACTGGACCTGCCGACGTGGTCACCGACCGGCAACCGTGGGCTGATGATGCCGGCCCGCAGGCGCACCAGGGCGCAGGATCGGGCCTACCGGATCTGGCTGGAGCGCAACCACAACCAGGAGCGGATCGCCGCCGAGGCCGCCGAGGCCGCCGAACGACGCGCATTCGCAGCCTGCAACGATCCGCCGCCCTTCTAGTGGTCTGTCTGTGAATTAATAGGGTAGTTTGTAGTATGCCTGTTATGACAGCTGCGGCGATGCCGGTCAGCGATGCCCAGCGTGCGGAGTTGGAGCGGATGGCGGCGTCGACGTCGTTGCCGCACCGGCAGGTGGTGCAGGCGCGGGGCCTGCTGTGGGCCGCGGATGGAGTGGCCAACGAAGAGATCGCCCGCCGGTGCACCGTGGGCTCGGATACGGTGCGACGCTGGCGGTCCCGCTTTGCTGAACAGGGCACCGCCGGCGTCGGTGTGATCGCCAAGGGGCGGGGCCGCAAACCGAGCTTGGGGCCGGGCATCGTCGAAGAGGTGCTGCGCCTGACTCATAAGGAACTGCCCGATGACGGATCGACGCACTGGAGCACCCGCACGTTGGCAGATCGCGTCGGGATCGGCAAGGACTCCGTCGCCAAGATCTGGTCCGACCACAACCTGCGGCCCTGGCGAGTCAAGACATTCAAGGTCAGCAACGACCCGCGGTTCGAAGAGAAACTCATCGATGTTGTTGGGCTGTACCTGAATCCACCCGCACGGGCAGTGGTGTTCAGCTTCGATGAGAAGACCCAGTGCCAGGCGTTGGACCGCACTCAACCGTCGCTGCCGATGAAGCCAGGCCGCGCTGGAACCATGACGCATGACTACAAACGCAACGGCACCATCGACCTGTTCGCGGCGATGAACATCGCCACCGGTGAGGTCATGACCGATCTGCGCAAGGGCCACACCGGTGCCGACGTGCTGCGGTTCTTCAAGCAAATCGACGCCAGCGTCCCACGCGGACTGGCCGTGCACGTCGTCCTGGACAACCTGTCGGCCCACTCCACCCCCGACATCGCGAAATGGCTCGCCCACAAGGATCGTCGCCGCTGGCACCTGCACTACACCCCGACGTCGAGTTCATGGCTGAACCTCATCGAACGTTGGTTCAAAGAACTCACCGATAAACGGCTGCGCCGGGGAGTTTTCACCAGCGTCGCCGACCTCACCGCAGCGATCACCACCTGGGCGCAGCACTGGAACGACGACCCCAAGCCCTTCATCTGGAAAGCCACCGCTGAAGACATCATCGCCAAAGTCCAACGCGGACGTGCCACCCTCCACCAAATCAATTCACAGACAGACCACTAGCTCTATGGTTGATCCCGTGACCTGGTCGCCGCGCGAAATCGAGCTGCTGGAAGTCACGCTGCAGCTGTTGCAGGAGAACGGCTACGACCGGCTGACGGTCGACGCGGTTGCGGCGACCGCGCGTGCGAGCAAGGCCACGGTGTACCGGCGTTGGCCGTCGAAGGCCGAATTGGTGCTGGCCGCATTCACCGAGGGAATCCGCCAGGTCGCCGTGCCGCCCGAGACCGGCACGCTGCGTGGCGATCTGGTGCGGCTCGGCGAACTGGTCTGCGAACAGATCGGACGGCAGGCTGGCACCCTGCGTGCGGTGCTGGTGGAGGTGTCGCGCAATCCCGCGCTCAACGAGGTGATGCAGCACCAGTTCGTCGATCAGCGCAAGTCTCTGATGCTGGAAATCTTGGGTCAGGCCGCCCAGCGCGGCGAGATCGAGGCGGCCGCCGTCGACGAGGACCTCTGGGACGTGCTGCCCGGATACCTCATCTTCCGATCGCTGGTCTCGGGTCGGGCGCCGACGGCGGGGACGGTGGCGAACCTCGTCGACAACGTGATCTTGCCGGGCCTGAAGCGTGATATCGACTCTTGAGGTGTACGGTTCGGTACCGTACGCTTAACCGAGTGAAGTGGCCGCCGTTTCTGCCCACCGTTCGGCGTGGGTGGATGGTCGTGGTGGCGCTCGTGGTGGTCGGTGCTGCGGCCTTCGGCGTGTACCGACTACACGGCATCTTCGGCTCGGGTGACCCCACATCGACCGAAGGCGACACCGCCGAGGACATCGTCCCCTTCAATCCCAAGGACGTCGTCTACGAGATCTTCGGTGTCCCGGGGTCCGTGGCCACCATCAACTATCTCGATGTCAACGCCGCCCCCCAGCAGGTCATCGATGCCCCACTGCCCTGGAGATATCAGGCGACGACGACAGAACCGGCCATCGTCGCCGATCTGCGGGCGCAGGGCAACGGCGACATGCTGGGCTGCCGGATCTTGATCGATGGTGAGCTCAAGGACGAGAGGATCGCCAACGCCGTGAGCGCCTACACCTTCTGCTTGGACAAGTCCGGATGAGCGAGCACAACCCGCGGCCGTTCTGGCCCCGCACGATCCGCCGGCTGGCGCTGCCGATCGTGCTGTTCTGGGTGGCGCTGGCCGCCGTGACGAACAGTCTGGTGCCGCAGTTGGAGGTGGTGGCCGAAGCGCACAACGTGGGGATGAGCTCGCACGACGCGCCGTCGTACAAGGCCGCGACGCGTATCGGGAAAGTGTTCGAGCAGTACGACACCGACAGTGCGGCAATGATCGTCATCGAAGGCGACCAGCCCCTCGGTACAGACGCGCACCGGTTCTACGACACCCTGGTCGCCAAGCTTGCGGACGACACCCGACACGTCCAGCATGTCCAAGACTTCTGGGGCGATCCGCTGACCGCCGCCGGTTCGCAGAGCAATGACGGCAAAGCCGCACTGGCGCAGGTGTTTCTGGCCGGAAGCCAGGGCGATACCCTGGCCAACGAATCCGTGGCCGTCGTCCGCAAGATCGTCGACGACACCCCGGCGCCGCAAGGGGTGCGCGCCTATGTGACCGGTGCGGCGCCGTTGGTCGCCGACCAGTTCTCGGTCGGCAGCGAGGGCACCAACAAGGTCACCGCGATCACCTTCCTGGTGATCGCAATCATGCTGTTCGCGGTCTACCGCTCGATCGGCACCACGATGCTCGCGTTGCTCACCGTGGCCATCGAGATGGCTGCCGCGCGTGGATTCGTCGCGTTCCTGGGCTATCGCGAGATCATCGGATTATCAACGTACTCAACGAATCTGCTCACGCTGCTGGCGATCGCCGCCGGAACCGACTACGCGATCTTCATCATCAGCCGCTACCAGGAGGCCCGTGCTGCCGGTGAAAATCGCGAGACGGCCTTCTACACCATGTACCGGGGCACCGCCCACGTCGTGATCGGCTCGGGCCTGACCATTTCCGGTGCCGTGTACTGCCTGACCTTCACGCGGCTGCCCTACTTCCACACCCTGGGGCTGCCCGCCGCCATCGGCATCTTCGTGGCACTGATCGCCGCGCTGACTCTGACATCAGCCGTGCTCACGCTGGGCAGCCGGTTCGATGCTTTCGAACCCACCCGGGCGATGCGGACCCGCGGCTGGCGGCGGATCGGGGCTGCCATAGTCCGGTGGCCCGGTCCGATCCTGGTGGTGGCGTGCGCGATCGCCCTGATCGGCCTACTGGCCCTGCCGGGCTACAAGACCAGCTATGACGCGCGGCTTTACATGCCGGATCGTGCCCCCGCCAACATCGGTTACGCGGCTGCCGAGCGGCATTTCTCGCAGGCCCGGCTGAACCCGGAAGTGTTGATGATCGAGTCCGACCACGACCTGCGTAACCCGGCGTCCTTCCTCGTGTTGGAGCGGGTCGCCAGGGCCGTGTTCCACACGCCGGGGGTCGCCAAGGTGCAGTCGATGACGCGCCCGCTGGGCACACCGCTGAAGCACACGTCGATACCGTTCTCGGTAGGCCAGGGGAATGTCGCCCAGACCCAGAACCTGAAATATCAGATGGATCGGGCGGCCGACCTGCTCAAGCAGGCGGCCGAAGCCGAGAAGTCCATTCACACCCTGGAGCAGCAATACGCGCTGCAGCAGAAGCTGGCCGACGCCACCCACTCCGAGACCCAGAGCTTCCACGACACCGTCGACCTGACCAACGAGCTGCGTGACCAGATCGCGAACTTCGACGACTTCTTCCGACCGATCCGCAGCTACTTCTACTGGGAGCCGCACTGTTTCGACATCCCGGTCTGCTCGGCGCTGCGTAATGTGTTCGACCTGCAGGACGGCATCGACAAGCTCGCCGAGAAGCTCAACCAGCTCACGACGACCTTGGACCAGTTGGACGCCCTGCAACCGCAGTTGGTGGAGCTGATCCCGTCCCAAATCGAAAGTCAACGGGTCAACCGCGACCTGGCGCTGAACAACTACGCCACCAACTCCGGGATCAGCGACCAGGCCGCCACCGCGAACGACGACCCGGCTGCGATGGGGCACGCCTTCGATGAAGCCAAGAACGACGATTCCTTCTACCTGCCACCCGAGGCGTTCGACAACGCCGAGTTCAAACGCGGGATGAAACTGTTCCTCTCGCCGGACGGGCACGCGGCGCAGATGATCATCACCCACGAGGGCGATCCCGCTACACCCGAAGGCATCTCGCACATCGACCCGATCCGCGACGCCGCGAAAGAAGCCGTCAAGGGCACTCCGCTGCAGGGCTCGCACATCTATCTCGCCGGTACCGCCTCGACGTACAAGGACATCGCCGACGCGGCGCACTACGACCTGCTGATCGCCGGGATCGCCGCGCTGAGCCTGATCCTGCTCATCATGATGTTCATCACCGGAAGCCTGGTCGCCGCGATCGTCATCGTCGGCACCGTCGCCTTGTCGCTGGGCGCCTCGTTCGGACTGTCAGTGCTGGTGTGGCAGTACCTGTTCGGCATACACCTGTACTGGATCGTGTTGGCCCTGGCGGTCATCCTGTTGCTCGCCGTCGGCTCGGACTATAACCTGCTGTTGATCTCGCGGTTCTCCGAGGAGATCGGCGCCGGCATAAATACCGGGATCATCCGGGCGATGGGCGGGACGGGTTCGGTGGTGACCGCCGCGGGGCTGGTGTTCTCCGCGACCATGGCGTCGTTCATCTTCAGCGACCTACGGATCCTCGGCCAGATCGGCACCACGATCGCGCTCGGCCTGCTGTTCGACACCTTGATCGTGCGGTCGTTCATGACGCCGAGCATCGCGGCGCTGCTCGGGCGCTGGTTCTGGTGGCCGCAACGGGTGCGTCAGCGGCCCGCGTTGGCCGCGAGCTCGTAAGCCCACTACTTCTTAGCCGGAGCTCTTTTCGCCGGTGCTTTTTTGGCCGGTGCCTTCGCGGCCGTTGTCTTCTTGGCCGCCGAGCGCTTCTTCACACTGGCTTCCAGCTTCGCCAGCAGGTCGGAGACGTCCTCGGTCGAGTCCAGTTCGGCGGGTCGGTCCTCGCGGGTGAACGCCTCATCGCCTTCCAGCTTGGCCGCGATCAACTCGTGCAACTGCTCTTGATAGGTGTCGTGGTACCGGTCCGGATCGAAATCATCGGCCATCGACTCGACCACCTGCCCGGCCATCCTCAGCTCGGCGGGCTTGATCTCCACCTTGGTGTCCAACACGGGGAAGTCGGGGTCGCGGATCTCGTCGGGCCACAGCAGCGTGTGCACCACCATGACCTCGCGCTTCGAGAAGTCTTTGACCCGCAACGCCGCCAGCCGGGTCTTGTTGCGCAGGGTGAAGTGCACGATCGCCACCCGGTCGGTCTCGGCGAGTGTCTTGGCCAGCAGCACATAGGATTTGATCGATTTCGAGGCCGGCTCCAGAAAATAGCTGCGGTCGTAGAGCATCGGGTCCAAATCGCCGGCGGGGACGAACTCGAGGACCCCGATCTCATGGTCGCGTTCCTCGGGAAGGTTCGCGATGTCGTCGTCGGTGATCACCACCATCCGACCGTCGTCGGATTCATAGGCCCGCGCGATGTCGCCGTAGTCGACGACTTCGCCGCACTCCTCACACACCCGTCGGTAGCGGATCCGGCCGTTGTCCTTGGCGTGCACCTGACGGAACTTGATGTCGTGGTCCTCGGTGGCGCTGTAAACCTTCACCGGCACATTGACCAGACCGAATGCGATCGAACCCTTCCAGATGGAACGCATGAGGCCAGTATGCCCATGTGGACGTAGGTTGGCAGCATGGTTGAGGCACCCCGGGTGACGCTGACCAACGCCGACAAGGTGCTCTACCCCGCTGTGGGCACCGCTGGGGCCACCACAAAAGCCGATGTCTTCGACTACTACACCCGGATTGCCGCGGTGATGCTGCCGCACATCGCTGGGCGCCCGGCCACGCGCAAACGCTGGCCCAACGGTGTGCAACAGGCGTCCTTCTTCGAAAAGCAGCTGGCCGCTTCGGCGCCGTCGTGGCTGCCCCGCGCGCAGATACCGCATCGCTCCAGGGTCACCACCTACCCGATCATCGACAGTCCCGACGGCCTGGCCTGGATCGCCCAACAGGCCGCCCTTGAGGTCCATGTGCCGCAGTGGCGCTTCGAGGCTCAGTGGAGCCACGGATCGAAGGTGCTCAATCCCGGGCCGGCGACGCGCTTGGTGTTCGACCTCGACCCCGGCGAGGGTGTGGCGATGAGCCAGCTCGCCGAGGTGGCGCGAGCCATCCGGGACCTGATGGCCGAGCTGGGTCTGGACACCTTCCCGGTCACCAGCGGCAGCAAGGGCATCCACGTCTACGCCGCCTTCGACCGACCGGTGAGCAGTGCCGGCGCCGCCGCGGTGGCCAAACGTGTTGCGCAGCAACTCGAAACTGCCATGCCCGAGCTGGTGACCGCGACCATGGCCAAGAAGTTGCGGGCCGGCAAGGTGTTCCTCGACTGGAGTCAGAACAATGCCGCGAAGACCACCATCGCGCCGTACTCGCTGCGTGGCCGGGAGCGCCCGACGGTCGCCGCCCCACGCAGCTGGGCCGAGCTCGACGACCCGGACCTGGCCCAGCTGCGTTACGACGAAGTGCTGGACCGCGTCGAGCGCGACGGCGACCTGCTGGCCGCCCTGGATGGCCCCCTGCAAAGCCAAGATCGCCTTGCTGTCTATCGGTCCAAGCGTGACGCCGGCCGGACGCCCGAACCGGTGCCGGCCGAGGCACCGGCACCGGGGGAGGGCAACAGTTTCGTCATCCACGAGCATCACGCCCGCCGGTTGCACTATGACTTCCGGCTGGAGCGCGACGGGGTGCTGGTGAGCTGGGCGGTGCCCAAGAACCTTCCGGAGACCCCGTCGGTCAACCATCTGGCGGTGCGCACCGAGGACCATCCGCTGGAGTACGGGGCCTTCGAGGGCACCATCCCCAAGGGCGAGTACGGCGCCGGCACCGTGCGCATCTGGGATGCGGGTACCTATGTCACCGAGAAGTTCCGTGACGATGAAGTCATTGTCGTGCTGGCCGGCAGCCGGATCTCCGGGCGCTACGCGTTGATCCGCACCGGCGGTGACCAGTGGCTGGCACACCGGATGAAGGACCAGCAGGCGTTCGCGTTCAACGAGCTGGCCCCGATGCTGGCCACCCACGGCGACGTGGCCCGGTTGGATCCGGATCGGTGGGCCTTCGAGGGCAAGTGGGATGGCTACCGGCTGCTGGTGGACGCCGACCGGGGCCGGGTGCGGTTACGCTCGCGCAGCGGGCGCGATGTCACCGCCGAATACCCGCAGCTGCGGACGCTGGGCGAGGATTTGGCCGAGCACCACGCGGTGCTCGACGGCGAACTGGTCGCCCTCGACGACGCCGGCGTGCCCAGCTTTGCGGCGATGCAGAACAGTGCCCGCACCGCACGCTTGGAGTTCTGGGCCTTCGACCTGCTCTACCTCGACGGACGCCCGCTGCTGCGTGCCACCTACCGGGACCGTCGCCGCCTGTTGGAAACCCTTTTGCAGGGAACCGATCTGGTCGTCAAAGAACTGCTGGCCCCCGGCGGTACGCAGGCGCTCGAACAGTCCCGCCGGCTCGGCTGGGAGGGGGTGGTCGCCAAGAAATGGGACTCGACCTACCGGCCGGGACACCGGTCGACGGCATGGATCAAGCACAAGCACTGGCGGACCCAGGAAGTGGTGATCGGTGGCTGGCGCGCCAGAGAGGGCAGCGCCCGGAAAGACAGCGCGAGCGGCGGGATCGGCTCGCTGCTGATGGGCGTTCCCGCCGGGGACAGGCTGGCGTATGTCGGCCGAGTGGGAACGGGCTTCACCGAGCGCCAATTGACCGAGCTGAAGAAGATGTTGGTGCCCGCCGACGAATCACCTTTTGACACAGCGCTGACCGGCCCGGACGCCGTCGGGGTCAGCTTTGTGCGCCCCATCCTGGTCGCCGAGGTGCGCTACGGCGAGCGAACCGCCGACGGCCGGCTGCGGCACCCGAGCTGGCGCGGTCTGCGGCCCGACAAGACCCCCGCAGACGTGGTGAGTGAGGATTGACCGGTGCGATGGGTGACCTATCGAAGCGAGGACGGCGAGCGGACCGGGGTGCTGAACGGCGACGTGATCCACGCCGCGGTTCCCGGTGTGACGCTGCTGGAGTTGATCGGCCTGGGCGCGGACAGTCTGCGTGAGACGGGCGAGCGTTTGCTGAGTACGCCGTCAGCGACGGTGCCGGCCGACGGGGTGACGCTGATGGCGCCGATACCTCGCCCGCCGTCCATCCGCGACAGCCTGGGTTTTCTGCAGCACATGCGCAACTGCCTGATGGCCACCGGCCGCAGCTCCGAGCTCGACGACATGTGGTACCGCATCCCGGCGTTCTACTTCGCGTGCCCGGCAACGGTTCTGGGGCCCTTTGACGATGCACCGATGGCGCCCGGAAGTGCCTGCCAGGACTTCGAATTGGAGGTTGCCGCGGTGATCGGCACGGCCGGGGCCGACCTGAACGTGGAGCAGGCCGAGCGGGCCATCATCGGCTACACCATCTTCAACGACTGGTCGGCGCGTGATCTGCAGGGCATGGAAGGCCGGCTCGCGATCGGCCAGGGCAAAGGCAAGGACAGCGGTGTCACGCTGGGGCCCTACCTGGTGACGCCCGACGAACTCGAGCCGTACCACCGCGAAGGCCGGCTGAGCCTGCACGCCACCGCGATCGTCAACGATGTGATCGTCGGGATGGGATCCACCGGCGCCATGGACTGGAGCTTCGCCGAGATCATCAGCTACGTCTCGCGCGGTGTGCCGCTGACGCCCGGTGACGTTATCGGCTCCGGCACGGTGCCTACCTGCACGCTCATCGAACACCTCGATCCTGCTGCGCCGCAAGCGTTTCCGGGCTGGTTGACCGACGGTGACGTGGTGACCCTGCAGGTGCAGGGCCTCGGTGAGATACGCCAGACGGTACGTGCCGGCCCCGCTCCGGTGCCGCTGGCAGAACGGCCCCGCCCGGAGGGTTAACTCTTCGGGTTGAGTGTCACGCTGACCGTGGACGCGCCGGAGTCGGAACTGATCGTCAGCACCGCCGCGTTCGGCCCCGAGGTGACGTGTCCGCCGGTCACGGTCGCGGTGTAACCGTTCGGGTACTGGCTGGTGGGCACCGAGATGGTGGTCTGCGAGCCCGAGGCAAAGGCACCGGAGCCGTCGGCATGATCAGTGGAGTAGCTGAACGAGAAGACGCCGCCCGAGAATGACACCGAGGTCGGGGTGCCCGAGATCAGTTGCGGGTAGGGCTCGGACAGCGCGGTCAGCTTGTCGAAGTTGACGTTGTCACCGACCGGCGGCTGGCTGGGGTCCAGCACCAGCGCCTGCCCGTCGGGTGACGCGCTGGTGATGTCGTTGCCGGTGTAGGCCCACTCGGTCCAGCCCCACAGGTACTTGTTGGCGGCCTGCATGCTCGCAGTGATGGTCGGAATCGTGTTGGTGGCGCCGAACTCGGTCAGCAGCGCCGGGATGTTGTGCGCCTGAGCGTAATCCGCCGCGTTGCCGAACACGACGTCGGCGTTCAGATCGCAACCGAAGCTGGCGTCGGGGATCAGAGACGTCGTGATGCAGTAGCTGTGGAACGAGAAGACGGAGTTCTCGTCGTCGACCTTGCCGAGGTGCGTCGGCACCGGCAGGCTGCCGAAGAGCGTGGTGGGCTCGAAGAACACCGTCTTGTTCGGGTCGACCGACCTGATCGCCGCGTCGATCTGGTTGTAGAACGGGGTCAGCTGCTGGGCCTCGAAGTACGGATTGCCGAATAGGCTCCCCAGCCAATTCGTTCCCGCCCACGGCTCGTTCATGATCTCGTAGCCGCCCACGTTCGGGTCACCCTTGAAGTAGTTCGCGACGGCCTGCATCGTCAGCGCGTAGTGGTTCAGCAACCCAACGCCATCGGATGCTTTGTCGTTGCCCCAGAAAGCATCCCAGGCGTGGTTCTGCGCCGGGTTGAGGAAGTAGTTGCCCGGGAAACCCATGTCGGGGTTGTAGAGCCCGCCGCCGTCGGTCGCCCAGTCGGGTGCACCCTCGCCGCCGAACTCCTCGTTGTAGAGGTCCTGGTGCATGTCGAGGATCGCGACGATGTTGTGCCGGGCCAGCATGTCCACGGTGCTCTGGATCGACGCCAGGTAGGTGTAGTCGATCACCCCGGGCTCCGGCTCGACCCCGGACCAGATGACACCCAGCCGCACCGCGTTGAAGCCGTTGGCGGCCAGGAACGCCGCGTCGTCATCGCTGAATCCGTCGGCAGAGGGCTCATACGGCGGGATCTTGTAGACCTGGTTGAGTCCGCGCAGCATGACGACCTGGTCGTCGGCGTTGGTGAGCCAGCCGCCCGACACCTCGACCGGCGGAGCCGTCGTTCCGCTGATGCCGCCCGGAAGCGTGCCGAAATCACCGGCCGCGCCGTGGGTTCCGTACCAGAGTCCGGGGTTGCCGCCGGCGCCGCCGAGTGCGGGCAGTCCTGCCTCGGTGGCACCGTCACCGGCGTCGCCGCCGTGTCCTCCGTTGCCCATCAGCCAACCGCCGGTACCGCCGTCACCACCGGCGGCTCCGACGCCCCCGTCTCCGCCCGCGCCACCCTCGCCGAAGAGCCCGGCGGAACCGCCGTGGCCGCCGGCCACGCCGTCGGTGGTGCTGCTCCAGCCCGCACCGCCGTCACCGATCAGCCAGCCGCCGGCCGTGCCGTCGGGGTGGGCTTGGGTGCCGTCGGTGCCGTCGCCGATGACCATCGATCCGAACAGCTGGTTGATCACGGTGTTGACCTGGATGCCCAGTGGGCTGGCGATCCACTGCTCGGCGGCGTCATGCAGCCCGGTGTAGAAGTCGAATCCCACGGCGGGCCCGGCTATGTCGGGCAGTGCATTGCCGTCGAGAGTGCCCGCGGCGGTCAGGAACGGTGCGAACAGCATGTCCATCATGTCGTCGACGTCGGCTCGGGCCGGCGCTGGGGCCAGAGGAGACAGTGCCAAAAACGCTGCGATCCCGGCAACCTGGGTACCGATAACCTTGCTGCGGCGACGAACCATCCCGGTGGCCCACTTCCCATGACGCGGAGAATTCTAAGTTGCGTCTGAGAATGCTAAACGATTCGTCTCACAAAACGGAAGGGCTGCTAGCTGGTGCGGGTTGAGTGGTCGGTAGTTGTCGGTGGTGTGCTGTAGGAACAGAAGTATGAATCTGGCGGCGTGGGCTGAGCGCAACGGTGTTGCGCGGGTGAGTGCGTATCGCTGGTTTCGTGCGGGTCTTTTACCGGTGTCTGCCCGGCGGGTGGGCCGGCTGATTCTGGTGGACGAGCCGATCGGTGGGGCTGGTCCACGAGCGCGCACGGCTGTGTACGCGAGCGTGTCCTCGGCCGATCAGAAGGCTGATCTGGATCGGCAGGTGGCGCGGGTGACCGCCTGGGCCACCGCCCAACAGATCCCGGTCGACAAGGTGGTTGTCGAGGTTGGCTCTGCATTGAATGGGCACCGTCGCAAGTTTCTTGCGCTACAGCGTGGCCCGACGGTGGGTCGGATCGTGGTAGAGCATCGGGATCGGTTCTGCCGGTTCGGCTCTGAATACGTCGAAGCCACTCTTGGCGCCCAGGGCCGTGAGTTGGTGGTGGTCAATTCCGCTGAAGTCGATGACGACCGGGTACGGGATATGACCGAGGTCCTCAGCAGTATGTGCGCGCGGTTGTATGGCAAACGTGCCGCGCAGAACCGAGCCAAGCGTGCGCTGGCGGCCGCGGCATCCGACGACGTGAAGGCGGCCTGAGATGGCGCGGTTCGAGATTCCCGGCGGCTGGTGTGTGCAGGCGTTCCGGTTCACGCTGGATCCAACCGCCGAGCAGGCGCGCGCGTTTGCGCGGCATTTTGGGGCCCGCCGCAAGGCATACAACTGGACCGTTGGTGCCCTCAAGGCTGATATTGAGCAGTGGCACGCCACCGGGGCTGAGACGGAGAAGCCGTCGCTGCGGGTGCTGCGGAAACGCTGGAACCAGGTCAAGAGCGACGTGTGTGTCAACGTCGAGACGGGGCAACCGTGGTGGAGGGAGTGTTCCAAAGAGGCTTACGCGGACGGTATCGGGGGAGCGGTGGACGCCTACTGGAACTGGCAGCAGAGCCGTGCTGGTAAACGTGCCGGCAAGCGGGTGGGGTTCCCGTGCTTCAAGCGCAAGGGCCGCGACGCTGACCGGGTGTGTTTCACCACCGGTGCGATGCGCGTCGAGCCCGACCGCCGCCACCTCACGTTGCCGGTGATCGGCACGGTCCGCACCCATGAGAGCACCCGCCGTATCGAGCGGTTGATCCGTGCCGACCGGGCTCGGGTGTTGGCTATCTCGGTGCGCCGCAACGGCACCCGTCTGGATGCGAGTGTGCGGGTGCTGGTGCGGCGCCCGCAGCAGCCCGGTGTCGCGCAACCAGGTTCGCGGGTGGGGGTCGATGTGGGTGTGCGTCGTCTGGCGACGGTCGCAGACGCTGACGGTGTCGTGATCGAACAGGTGCCCAACCCGCGACCGCTCGACGCCGCGCTGCGCGAGCTGCGGCACGTTTCTCGGGCACGGTCGCGCTGGGGCGTGTCAGATGGTCTGTGTGAGGGGTCGGTCCTGAGAAAGGACCACGATGACCGACATGATGTCCGCTGTGACGGATGAGACCACTGGAACTGAAGTGACGGAGAAGCCCGCCCGGCGTTCGAGCCGGCTGGAGGAACGACGTGCAATCCGTGCCGCATCGCCGGCACGAGCGGCAGTCAGCGAACTGGCGGCCTCGGGCGCACTCGACGGGTTGTTCGCCAAGATCGACACCGGCGAGGTCGACTTGACCGGTGACGGCGGGTTCGTCACCGAGCTGATCAAGGCCACCCTTGAGCGGGGGCTGGCTGTCGAGCTGACCGATCATCTTGGCTACGAGAAGGGCGACCCAGCGGCTGCGGCATTCCCCAACAGCCGCAACGGATCGACCCCTAAGACGATCGCCACCAACGTCGGCGAGGTCGATCTGGCGGTCCCGCGTGACCGGGAATCGACGTTCACCCCGCGACTGGTGCCCAAGGGAATACGGCGGCTCGGTGGCCTCGACGACATGATCATCAGCCTGTATGCCGGCGGCATGACGGTGCGCGACATCGCCTATCACCTGGAAGCCACGCTGGGCACCGATCTGTCGCACGAGACGATCAGCAACATCACCGACGCGGTCTGCGACGAGATCCTCACTTGGCAGCAACGCCCGCTGGATGCGCTGTATCCGGTGATCTATCTGGATGCGATCGTGGTGAAGGTCCGCGACGGCGCGCACGTGCGCAACAAGGCCGCTCATATCGCCGTCGGTGTGGACATCGACGGCTTCAAGCACGTCCTGGGCATCTGGCTGCAGCAGACCGAAGGCGCCAAGTTCTGGGCCGGGGTCTGCGCCGATCTGGCCAATCGCGGAGTACGTGACGTGCTCATCGTGTGCTGCGATGGCCTGACCGGGCTGCCCGAGGCGATCGAGGCGACCTGGACGCAGGCCACAGTGCAGACCTGCACGGTGCACCTGATCCGCGCCGCGATGCGCTTTGTCGGCTACGGCGACCGCAAGGCGGTCGCCGCAGCACTCAAGCCGATCTACACCGCCGCCAACGCCGAGGCCGCCGCGGCGGCCCTGGAGGAATTCGCCGGTGGGCCGTGGGGCGCCAAATATCCGCACGCCGTTGCCACCTGGCAGGCAGCCTGGGAGCGGTTCATCCCGTTCCTAGCCTTCCCGCCGGAGTTGCGCCGGGTCATCTACACCACCAACAGCATCGAGTCGTTGAACTACCAACTGCGCAAGGTCACCAAAAACCGGGGCCATTTCCCCAGCGATGACGCCGTGGTGAAGCTGCTCTGGCTGGCGATCTGCGACATCGAAGACAAACGCGCACGAGCCCGCAGCAAAGAACGTGGCAAACCCGCCGCTGAGCGCAAGGCCGCCGGCCGGCTCGTCGAAGGCCAAGTCGTCACCAACTGGAAACAAGCCCTCGCTCAGCTCGCCATCGCCTACCCCGACCGCATCAACCCCCACCTCTGACGCCCGAACAACCAACCCGGAGACCGAATCTCATACACAGAAGTCTTGACAAGCCCTCGCGCTGCACGA
>Ga0209023_10004962_pt1 | contig 14797 bp, 12 predicted proteins | sample LakOneMetagenome_FD_187468 | JGI IMG/M metagenome (GOLD analysis project Ga0209023, IMG submission 187468) | Freshwater and sediment microbial communities from Lake Erie, Canada (SPAdes) (version 2) | ecosystem: Environmental > Aquatic > Freshwater > Lentic | place: Lake Erie, Canada... | reverse complement strand
CGCCCCGCGAAACACAACCGTGTTCGACTAGCGGGTCTTGTTGCCGCGCGCGATCTTGCGCAGGTCCAAGGCCTTGTCGAGCACCGACTTCTCCACACCCTGCTCCAGGGCGACCTCACGGATCGGTCGACCACTCGCGGTCGCGGCCTTCACGATGGCCGTGCCCTTCTCGTAGCCGATGATCTCGTTGAGTGCCGTGGTGACCTGCACGTTCGACTGGGCGTACTCGTCCAGGCGCGGCAGGTTCGGCTCGATGCCGTCGATGCACTTCTCGGCGAACGCCGTGGTCGACGTGGCGAGCAGGTTGATGGACTGCAACAGGTTGCGACCCATCATCGGGATCATCACGTTGAGCTCGAAGTTGCCCGAGAGCCCACCGACGGTGATCGCCTGATCGTTGCCGATGACCTGGCAGGCGACCTGGCAGATGACCTCGGGGATCACCGGGTTGACCTTGCCCGGCATGATCGACGAACCCTTCTGCAACTCGGGCAGGAAGATCTCGGCGAGACCGGCACGCGGGCCGGAGCCCATCCAACGAAGATCGTTGGCGATCTTCATGAGCGAGACGGCGACGACCTTGAGCGCGCCGCTCATCTCGACAAGACCGTCACGGTTGCCCTGCGCCTCAAACGGATCGGCCGGCGCCGAAATCTTGAGGCCGGTCTCCTTGGCGAGCAGACGACGAACCTTCGCCGCGAACTGCGGGTGGGTGTTGAGACCCGTGCCCGTCGCGGTGCCGCCCAGCGGGATCTGTCCGAGGCGCGGAAGCGCGTCGGTCACGCGAGCGTGGCCCTGACGGACCTGCGCGGCGAACCCGGCGAACTCGGCCCCAAGTGTGACCGGGACGGCATCCATCAAGTGGGTGCGGCCCGTCTTGACCAGGTCCTTGAACTCCTTGGCCTTGGCCTCGAGTGAGGTGGCCAGCGTGTCGAGTGCCGGAAGCAGCTTCTTGGCGGCAGCCTCGAGCGCTGCAAGATGCACGGCCGACGGGAACACGTCGTTGGAGCTCTGCCCCATGTTCACGTGGTCGTTCGGATGGATACCTTCGCCCGCGAGTTTCGCAATCACCTCGTTGGCGTTCATGTTGGACGACGTGCCCGAGCCGGTCTGAAACACATCGACCGGGAACTGGCCGTCATGCTTGCCGGCGGCGACCGCGGCGGCGGCACGGGAGATCTTGCCCGCGCTGCGCTTGTCGAGCTTGCCGAGCTCCGCGTTGACGGTGGCGGCGGCACCCTTGATACGGCCAAGCCACTGGACGACCTCCGCCGGAATCGGCTCACCGGAGATCTGGAAGTTGGCGACGGCCTTCTTTGTTTCGCCGCCCCACAGCTGCTGCTCTGCCACGCGTCCCCTCCTCAGGGTGTGAACATCGGTTGATGTCAATTTACTGCGCAAACTCCGCCAACATCGCCATTGCAGCACGGACACCCGTCCCAAGGTTCGCGACGAGCATCCGTTCATTCGGCGAGTGAATCGCGTCGTCCGGCAACGCAAAGCCGGTCAAGATCGTCGGAATGCCACGCGCCGTGAACGCGGCGAACACCGGCAACGTCCCTCCACTTCGCACCGGGGTGGCAGGACCGTCGCCCACGCTGCCAAGGCCGCGTGCGGCAGCCACCATCATGGGATCATCCGGATCCATGATGCCCGGAGACGCGTCGCCTCGGTTCTCCACCGTGATCGTCGCGCCGGCCGGTGCGGCATTTTCAAGTAGGCGAGTGAACATCGGACCGACGACTGTCGGATCCTGTCCAGGCGCCAGGCGAATCGACACCATCGCGTGGGCCACCGACGGGATCACGGTCTTGACCGCGTCCGCGTCTCCCGCCCACACGGCGTGCACGTCGACCGACGGCGACGCGAGTGTGCGCTCGTTGAATTCGGCCGCCGCACGATCATCCGCCGGCACGAGCCCGGCTTCGGCGAGTGCCTGCTCACCGCTTGGGAGCGACGACCACGCGTCGAGTTCACGCTCGTTCACTGGAGACACCCCCTCCCACAGCTCCTCGCGCACCCTCCCCTTGCTGGGGCGCACGGCATCGAGCACGTCCATCAGGACATGGATGGCGTTCATCGCCGCACCGCCGTACAGGCCACTGTGCCCGTCGTGCGTGCCGCACGAAATCGTCACCTTGCGGTAGCTCAGTCCGCGCACACCGGTCTGCACCGCCGGTCGCCCGGCCTCCACCTGATCGCCGTCCCAGATCACCGCGACGTCCGGCAGATCTTCCAGACGCTCGATCCAGCGCACAACCGAGTCGCCGCCGGACTCCTCTTCTCCGTCGATCACAAAGGTGACGTGAACCGGCAGCGCACCCTGCGCCCGCAGCCGTTGCACGGCGCAGAGCACTTGCCAGAAGTTGCCCTTGTTGTCGCTCGCTCCACGTGCGTACAGGTAGCCGTCGCGCACGGTCGGCTCGAACGCCGGCGAGGTCCATCGCGTCGGGTCACCGGGGGGCTGAACGTCGTAGTGCCCGTAGATGAAAACGCGACGCCTCGCGACGTCGCCGTCGCTCGCCGGCACGTCACCCACGATGAACGGGTGGGGAGCACCGTTGTGCAGCGTGGTGGTGCCGCCCGCGCGCACGATTTCATCGGCGATGAACGCGGCAGCGCGAGCCATGTCCGAGGCGTGTGCCGGAACGGCACTCACACTCGGGATTCTGATGTAGTCGAGAAGTCGAGTGAATTCGTCGTCAGTCATATGCTCATCGTAGTCACGCGCCACAGAGCGCGTCGATAACGTTCCCGCAGTGACTGCACAGCGACACCCCACCGGCCACGGCGAGGGGAATGACCTCTTTGCCGGCCTCGGGAAGTGGTGTGTGCGCCACCGCCGTTCGATCGTGATCGTCTGGGCCGTCGTGTTCGCGGTCCTCGGCTCCATGGCGCCGAGGCTCGGCGACGAACTCACCTCTGGCGGATTCGAAATCCGGGGATCGGACTCGCAACGCGTTCCGCAGATCACCCGCTCCAAGTTCAGCGCCGAATACGCATCGGGTCTGAGCGCCGTAATCGAGACGCGGCCCGACACCTCCGATGCGGCCGCCGCCATCCGCGCCGCCACCGATCGTGTCCGCCGCGTCGCGTTGCGTTACCCGGACCTGGTGCGGGCGGTCGATCCGGTGCGCATCGCACCGAACGGCAAGACCGGTGTCGTGCTGATCGGGCTGCATCGGACACTTGACGAGGTACTTCGCAAAGCCGATCCCATCCTCAATGATCTGGCCGCAACCACCGGTCAGGGAACCGACATTCGCATCACCGGCGGCGCGGCCGTGTTTCGCGATTTCGATGCGGTCAACGAACGGGACCTGCGCCGGTCCGAACTCATCCAAATGCCCCTGGTGCTCGCCATCTTGCTGTTCGTCGTCGGTTCGGTATTGGCCGCCGGGCTGCCGATCCTCGCAAGCGCCGTCGCGATGATCACCACGCTCGGCGCACTGTGGTTCGCGGCGCGCAGCATCGACCTGACCATCTACGTCAAGAACATCGTGCCGCTGATCGGAATCGGAGTTTCGGTCGACTACTCGCTGTTCATCGTGACCCGCTTTCGGGAGGAGCTCGCCGAGGGGTACGACGTCCCCGACGCCGTGGTGCGCACGTCGGCCACCGCGGGACGCGCAGTGTTCTTCAGCGGCCTAACGGTGATCGTCGCCCTTGCGGGAATGGCGGCGGTCCGCGTGCCGATCTTCACCGCATTCGCAGTGGGGGCAACCACCGTTGTTGGCGCAGCGATGGCCACCGCCCTCACGCTCGTCCCTGCGCTGCTCGCCCTGCTTGGACGGCGTCTGGCTCCCGCGCGCTCGACCCGTGCCCTGCTCGGCGCGACGTCGAGTGGGCGGATGGAGCGCTTCGCCGAGCGGGTGATGCGCACGCCGGCTCGTTCGCTGGCGTTGGGCACCGCGGTGCTGCTGGTACTCGCGGCTCCTGTCACGGTGATGCGCCTGGGCTCGAGCGGATCGAGTGCGATCCCGAAGTCCATGCCGTCGATTCGGGCGGCCCAGACGATTGCCGAAATCGCCAGCCCCGGAGCGGTTGCGCCCATCCGCATCGTGATCGACGGACATGGCACGCCGCCGCGTCTCGCCCTGGTCACCGCCCTCGCACGTGAGGTGCAGCGCGACCCGGCGGTCATCGCCACCACCGCGCCACGGCGATCGGACGACGGAACGTTCATGGTGTTCGAGACCATCGCCGCGTTCCATGAGGATGACCACCGCTCCCACGAACTCGTGCGGCGCCTGCGCGAATCCGTGTTGCCGGCCGCGCTCGGGTCCAGCGGCGACGCCGCTTACGTCGGCGGCGCACCGGCCCAGAACGCGGACTTCATCGACACCGTGTCCGGGCGGCTGCCGCTGGTGATCGCACTCGTCATGCTGCTCACGTTCATCGTGCTGACCATCCTGTTTCGCTCCATCGTCTTGCCCCTCAAGGCCATCGTCATGACGCTCCTGTCGGCGGTCGCGTCGTACGGGGTGCTGGTGGCGGTGTTCCAGTGGGGGTGGTTGTCCGGGCTCCTCGGCTTCCAGTCGCTCGGTCACGTGACCGCGTGGGTGCCACCGTTCTTGTTCTGTTTGTTGTTCGGACTCTCGATGGATTACGAGGTATTTCTCATCACGCGCATCCGCGAGCGTCTGGATACCACCGACGATCAGCGCGCGGCGATCGCCTGGGGTATCGGACGAAGTGGCCGCATCATCACGGCGGCCGCCCTGATCATGGTCGTTGTTTTCCTGTCGTTCGTGACGAATCGACTGATTCCGGTGAAGGAGGCCGCGCTCGGCATGGCCGTGGCCGTCATCCTGGACGCGACCATCGTCCGCATGGTGCTCGTGCCGTCGTTCATGGCGCTCGCCGGACGGTGGAACTGGTGGCTGCCTCGCTGGCTCGACCGACTCCTGCCCGGTCGTTCACCGGCTGCCTCGGCCTGAGCCGAACGTTCAGCGCGGACCGGCGATGATGGCCGCGTTGGCGGCGGCCACCAGCGGAATCTTCATGTGGTGCAGCGTGCCGATGGCGCCGGAGATGGTGTACGTCATGCCCCGTTCGTTCCATGAGAGCGACGGGTCCGCGCACGACGCCCCACAGTGCATCGGGATGTACGCCCCAATCCGTCCCTTTGCCAGAGGCACCCTGGTACCCACGAGCGGCTGCTTCGGCTGCGCATCAAAGGTCAGGATGGTGCACGCGTTAGCCTGCCCACAGACAAACGACGACGGGCCGGCGGCAATCGTGAACGTGTATCCGCTCGCCGTGGAGACCCCCTCGCCGTGCACTGGACGAAGACCCGGTCGGATACGGCGTGGCAGCAGTACGGCATGACCACGCGCCGTCGCCAGCGTCACCTGCGGCCGGAGCATGCGCAGGACGAGCACCGTTCGTGACGACTCGCGCACAGTGAACTCCTCAACGCGTGCCGAGGTGGCCGTGGCAGCGGTCACCACCGTTGCAAGAAGCGCGGCACACCCGCCGGTCACCATCATGGAAATACGTCGCATCATCGCCCCCGTCGTCGTCACCGAATGTGAGGCGCAGCGGCCGCCCGTGATACACGGCAACGATCAGACGCGCGCGCGTTTGGGGCGTGCCTTCGGAGCAGGCGTCTGCAACAAGCTCACCAGGTGCTCACCGGTGAAGGATCCCGGCGTGGCGGCCACCTGCTCGGGTGTGCCACTCGCAATGATCCGACCGCCACCGGAGCCTCCCTCAGGGCCGAGGTCGACAAGCCAGTCCGCGCATTTGATGACGTCCAGGTTGTGCTCGATCACCAGGACGGTGTTGCCTGAATCGGCGAGGCGCTGCAGAACCTGCAGCAGCTTCTCAATGTCGGCGAAGTGCAATCCCGTCGTCGGCTCGTCGAGCACATAGAGGGTGCGACCCGTCGCCACCTTCGACAGTTCGCTCGCCAGCTTCACACGCTGCGCCTCACCGCCCGAAAGGGTGGTTGCGGCCTGCCCGAGGCGCATGTAGTCGAGCCCAACGTCGTGCAGCGTCTGCAGGCGTCGGGCGATGCGTGGCACCGGCTTGAAGTACTCCAAGGCGTCCTCGACGCTCATCTCGAGCACGTCGTGAATGTTCTTGCCCTTGTAGTAGACGCCGAGCGTTTCACGGTTGTAGCGCTTGCCGTCGCAGACCTCGCACGGCACATACACGTCGGGAAGGAAGTGCATCTCGATGGTGATCGTGCCGTCGCCCTTGCACGCCTCGCAGCGTCCGCCCTTGACATTGAAACTGAAGCGGCCCGGCGCGTAACCGCGGCTGCGTGCATCCTGGGTCTTGCTGAACAACTCCCGAATGTGGTCGAACAGACCCGTGTATGTAGCCGGGTTGGACCGGGGGGTGCGGCCGATCGGCGACTGGTCGATCGCGATCACCTTGTCGAAATGTTCAAGCCCTTCGATGGCGTCATGTTTGCCTGGGCGCTGCGGTTTGCGGTTGAGCTTGCCGGCAAGCGCCTTCAGGACGATTCCGTTGACAAGCGTCGACTTGCCCGATCCGGAGACGCCCGTGACGCACGTCAGCGCACCGACCGGGAAGCTGGCGTCGATGTCCGCCAGGTTGTTCTCGCGAGCGCCCTTGACCGTCAGCCAGCCGCTGCCTTCGCGGCGCGTTGGCGGCGGGACGATGCGCCGACGACCCGACAGGAACGCACCCGTGGCCGATTCCTCGGTGGTTTTGATCTCGTCGAGCGTGCCCTGGGCAACCACCCTGCCGCCATGCTCACCGGCCCCCGGGCCCATGTCGACAATGTGGTCGGCTGCACGCATCATCTCTTCGTCGTGCTCCACGACGATCACCGTGTTGCCCTGATCGCGCAGCCGCTCAAGTGTTGCGGTGAGCTTCTGGTTGTCGCGCTGGTGCAATCCGATGGACGGTTCGTCCAGGATGTACAGCACACCGACAAGACCCGCGCCGATCTGGGTGGCAAGGCGAATGCGCTGGGCCTCGCCACCCGACAGGGTTCCCGCTGCCCGCGAGAGCGTCAGGTACCCGACCCCGACGGAGTCGAGGAACCGCAGGCGTTCGCGGACCTCCTGAATCACCCGCTGCGCGATGAACGCCTGGGTCTTCGTCAGCTTGACCTCGTCGAAAAATCGCAGCGCATCTGCGACCGACAGCTCACACACGTCGTAGATGGACGAGTCGGCGATGGTGACTGCGAGCACCTCGGGCTTCAGTCGCGCGCCGTGGCATGCCGCACACGGCACGAGCGACATGAACTCCTCGATGCGCTGCCGGATCTGGTTGGAGCCGGTCTGCGCATACTGGCGGCGAAGCTGCGGGATGAGCCCCTCGAACCACGTCGTGCTGGATGTGAAGCCGCTTCGCCGACGCTTGCGGCTGCGCGAGATCTTCATCCGCTCGCGTCCACCCGGACCATGCAGGATCAGCTGCTGATGCTCCTCCGGAAGATCGCGAAACGGCACGTCCAGATCGATGTCGTACGTGTCGGCAACCGACTGAAGCAGCAGCGCGTAATAGTCGGTGGTGCGGTCGGCCCATGGAAGCAGCGCACCATCGCGAAGTGTGCGGTCCGGCTCGACCACAAGCGACGGATCGACCTCTTGCATGAAGCCAAGCCCGGTGCATGCCTCGCACGCGCCGTGGGGCGCGTTGAACGAGAAGGTGCGCGGTGCCAGTTCGGCAAGCGATGCACCGTGGTCGGGACATGCGAAGCGCTCGGAGTAGGTCCACGACCGCCCCTCGCCGCCGACCTCCTCGATGCGCACGAGCCCCTCGGCCAGGTTGACCGCCGTCTCCACGCTCTCGGTGAGTCGACGTCGCAGATCGTCCTTCATCACCAGGCGATCGACGACCACCTCGATGGTGTGGTTGCGCTTCTTGTCAAGCGCCGGAACTTCATCGATCAGGTACGTCTCACCATCGACGGCGACACGTGCGAATCCCTCCGCCTTGACGTGTTCGAGCACGTCGCGGTGCTCACCCTTTCGTCCGCGCACGATCGGCGCGAGCACCTGGAACCGTGTGCCTTCGTCAAGCTCCAGGATGCGATCGACGATCTGTTCGGCGCTCTGCCCCGCGATCGGTCGCCCGCACTCCGGACAGTGCGGCTCGCCGACACGTGCGAACAGCAGGCGCAGGTAGTCGTAGATCTCGGTGGCCGTCGCGACTGTTGATCGCGGGTTGCGGCTCGTCGTCTTCTGGTCGATCGAGATCGCCGGCGACAGCCCCTCGATCGCGTCGACGTCGGGCTTGTCCATCTGCCCGAGAAACTGGCGCGCGTAGGCCGACAGGCTCTCGACGTACCGTCGCTGCCCTTCGGCGTAGAGCGTGTCGAACGCGAGACTCGACTTGCCGCTTCCCGACAGGCCGGTGATGACCACAAGCGCGTCGCGTGGAAGCTCCAGCGACACGTCCTTGAGGTTGTGCTCGCGTGCACCAAGTACACGGATGGATCCTGATGAGCCGGTCGCCACCGATACAGTCTAGCGAACGAACGTTCGGTACGACGTCCCCGAGGAGACACGAAAGGCCGCTCGGAGCGGGTGAATCGACCACCGCCTGGGATACGCTGAATCGATGCACCCATCGCTTGCCCCATTTGCCGAGGAGCTGCAACGGCTGCTCCCACCGGCGTGCGAACTCGTGGACGTCCATACCCACCTCGGCCTCGACGAGGACGGCATGCAGTTGTCGCTCGAGCGGCTGCTTCGGATGATGGATGATGGCGGCGTCGCTCGAGCCTGCGTGTTCGCGCTGCACGACCCGGACCGCCATCCGTCATACAGCGTGCCCAACGATCGCGTGCTCGAGTGGGCGGCGCAGTCGCAGGAGCGGCTGGCGCCGTTTTGCCGTGTCGATCCGAGCGACAACCCTGTCGCCGAGGCCGAACGGTGCCTCGCGCGCGGCGCCCGCGGCATCAAGCTCCATCCGCGCGCGCAGGGCTTCAGCTTCGCTCATTCGGCCCTCGGCGACATCTTTCGCGTCGCGTACGAAGCCCGGGTACCGATCCTGGTTCATGCCGGCCGCGGGATGGCGCCGATCGCGTCCGAGCTCTGCGACCTGGCGTTGGATGTTCCCGCCACACTGATCCTCGCCCACGCCGGGATCGCCGATCAGGCGATCTTTGCGACGCGCCTTGCCGATCACCCGGGTGCGTTCTTCGACACCTCCGTCCTGGGGCCGCTTGATCTGTCGGAGCTGTTCGCACGGGTGCCGGCCGAGCGCGTGGTGTTCGGTTCCGACCCCCCGTATGGGCGTCCGTTGCCCGCCGCCTACGCGACCGTCAGGATCGCCCGCTCGGTCGGATGTGACGACGATCAGCTGCGATTGATCATGGGTGGCTCGGCCGCGCGCATCCTTGCCGGCTGCGATCCCGCACCGACGACGCGTCCCGTGCGAAGCCGTCGCCTGGAGATGGATGGCGCACTCTCGCGCATCTACGTGCTCGCAATGTCGGCGATCAACGCCACGATGTCCGGGGACCTGACGGCGGCGGACTGGGCGCTCGAGCTTGCGCAGAGTGCGTGCCGCGAGCCGGATCCGGACCGTGCCGCAGCAACACTTGCGCGGGTCGCCGACTGCCTCGGGAAGGCTCGCTCGCAGTTGGCGACAGGGGAACGCAGCGCTTTGGTGCTCGTATGGATTGGGGCAATGATGACCCTCAGCGAAGGCATTGACAGCTGACAGGTTCCGCTAAGGAATCGGCGCCATCCTGCCGATAGTCCTCCTGCCCCCCTTGCTCGCACACTCCTTCGGGAGAAAAGGAACTTGAGATGTCCGCGTACGCCGCAGCCCCTGCACTGACGATGCCCCGCGTCGGGTTCAAGCGCCCGAAGTTCGACCGTGACCGTTTGATCGAAATTACGCGTGACTGGTGGGTGGAGTGCAAGGAGATCATGCAGCGAGCTTGTCCGCTCATCATCATTCCGTCGCCGATTCGCGAGGCGCTGCTCGCCGCATAGGGAGCTTGTGATTTAACCGACTTGGTGTCAGACACCAGAACGGTTAACCGCGTTCGCGGCTGACGTTTTCACGGCGGTCGGCAATGAGATGCGCGATAGCATCGGTCGCATGAAGATGCCATCAAACCTCGCAACCGCGTTCAACAATCAGGTCACGCTGGAGATCGAGTCGTCGCTCGCCTATCTGCAGATGGCTGCCCACTTCGACGCCCGATCCCTCAAAGGACTGAGCGCGTGGATGCGCGTGCAGTCAGACGAGGAGCGCACCCACGCGCTCAAGTTCTTCGACTATGTCCTCAGCCGTGGTAACGACGTGGCCATTGGAGCCGTCGCGGCGCCGGTGTCCAACTTCACCTCACCGGCCTCCGTGTTCGAGTTGGCGCTCGCCCAGGAGCAGAAGGTGTCGGCCGCAATCGCCGAGCTTCACCGCCTGGCCACCGAGGTCCATGACGCCGCGAGCTTCCCACTGCTGCAGTGGTTCTTGGAGGAACAAATCGAAGAAGAGGCGACCGTCTCCGAGATCATCGACCAGCTTCACCTGATCGGCGACGATGGCGGCGCACTGCTGATGTTGGACCGCGAACTCGGCGGCCGCACGACCGAGGCCGAGTAGCCGTCTCACGATCTGCAGTTAACCGTTCTGGTGTCTGACACCAGAACGGTTAACTGTCGTCGATACGATGCGGGCATGAAACTTGCCTGGATCGGAACCGGAACAATGGGCGCCGCCATGGCCGCCCACCTCGTGCGCGCCGGTCATGACGTGGCCGTTTGGAATCGCACTGTCGCACGCACAGAGGAGCTTGCGGCACTCGGCGCCCGCGTCGCGACCTCGCCGGCCGATGCCGCGACCGGCGCCGAGGTCGTCTTCATCTGCGTGTCGGACTCCCCCGACGTGGAGCAGGTCGTGCTCGGCCCCGACGGCGCCGGCGAAACCATGGCGACTGGCAGCGTGCTTGTCGATCACTCCACGATCTCCCCCGCCGTTGCACGATCGGTGGCCGCCGCTCTTGCCGGGCGCGGCATCGGCGCAGTGGATGCCCCCGTGTCCGGGGGCTCCGAAGGCGCCAAGAACGGCACGCTCAGCGCCTTCGTCGGCGGCACCGATGACGCCGTGGCGGCCGCCCGCCCTGCCATGGAGTGTTTCTGCGCGTCGATCACCCACCTGGGGCCCGCCGGCGCCGGACAGGCCGCGAAAGCGGTCAATCAGGTGCTGATCGCAGGCACCTACGCCACACTCGGCGAAGCGCTCGTCCTCGGTGAACGCGAGGGACTTCCGATGGACGCACTCGTGTCGGCCTTGTCGGCAGGCGCTGCGCAGTCATGGGTACTCGCGAACCGGTCCAAGAATGTGATCGACGACACCTATCCGCTCGGATTCCGGGTCGCGTTGCACCTGAAGGATCTGCGCATCGCACTCGACGAGGCGGCCGCGCTCGGCGTGCCAATGGCGATCACCCAGCTGATCGCGGCCCAGGAGTCGGGACTCGTCGAAGCGGGACGCGGCGACGAGGACCTGTCGAACCTGGCGCGCATTCCACGCGACGGGCACGGATGACCACGGGCGGCGTTTCGATCCGCATCGCCCTTGTTCCCCTCGACGGTGAGATCATCGCCCGCCGTCTGGCGAGTGCGGTCTTCACCCTTGAACGAACCATCGACGGGCGACTGCACACAATCGGGTTCGGCCCCGAGTTTCCCGGCGACGCGCTCATGCTGTACGAGGGACTTCGCGAAGCTGTCGGTGCGGACGGCGTGGTCGACGGGTCGTTTGTCGTGGTCGACACGGCCACCGGAACCGCGGTCGGCCAGATCGGCACCTTCGGGCCATTGCATGACGACGAGGTGGAATTCGGATACGGCATCAACCGATCATGGTGGGGTCGCGGCGTTGCCACCACGGCGGTCGCCCAGTTGATCGCACGATTTGACGTGCGACGCGGCGTCGGCCGGCTGATTGCCGACACAAGCGTCGACAATCCGGCCAGTGGCCGTGTCCTTGAGAAGAACGGGTTCATCCCCATCTCCCGTAGACCGTCCCCCGAGGGCGACCTGATCCGGTGGGTTCGCCGACGAGACACGGCTGAACGATCGGCGACGTGACGTCGACAGACGGGAACGTCCCCGTTCCCGGGCACCGATCGTCCGATTGATCCGGCTACGGAGGCCTCCCATCCACAACGCGCAACCGCGGCAATTACCGGCCCGACGCTTACCGGCGGCGGCCCCCGCGACGGTGTGGGGTCGGCGCGGTGCGCGGCTCGCGCGCCATGCCGCTTCGCTCCTCAAGCTCGCGACGGATTTCCTTGATCGCGTCGCGCAACTCGGCGGCGCGCTCGAACTGCAGCTCCTCGGCGGCTTGGAACATCTCCTCCTCCAACGACACGAGCTCGCGTTCTAGGTCCGCCGTGGGCACCTCGCTCTGCACCAACTCCTTTGCCTTCTGGCGCCGCGTCTGCGCCGGACCCGAGTTGGTGAGCCCCAGAAACTCGGTGATGTCGCTGACACCCTTCACGATCGACTCCGGCGTAATGCCATGTTCGTCGTTGTACGCCGTCTGGATGGCGCGCCGACGGTTGGTCTCGCTGATCGCAAAACGCATGGCGTCGGTCTCGCGATCGGCGTACATGATCACGCGCCCGTGGACGTTGCGGGCCGCGCGGCCGATGGTCTGGATAAGCGCGGTTTGCCCGCGCAGGAACCCTTCTTTGTCGGCATCGAGGATTGCCACCAGTGTCACCTCGGGAAGGTCGAGGCCCTCACGCAACAGATTGACGCCCACCAGGATGTCGAATTCGCCCAGCCGCAGATCGCGAATGATGCGGATGCGCTCGATGGTGTCCACTTCCGAGTGCAGGTACCGGACGCGGAAGTCCGCCTCCACCAGATACTCGGTCAGATCCTCCGCCATCTTCTTCGTCAGCGTCGTGACCAGCGTCCGCTCGTTGCGGTCCGCCCGCACACGAATCTCGTTCATCAGATCGTCAATCTGATTGCGCGTGGGACGTACATCGACTTCGGGATCCACCAGCCCGGTCGGACGAATGATCTGCTCAACGATGCGACTGGATTCGCGGCGCTCATACTCGCCCGGCGTAGCCGACACGCAGATGATCTGCCCCACCCGTTGCATGAACTCGTTGAACTTGAGCGGTCGGTTGTCGGCTGCCGACGGCAGTCGGAAGCCGTTGTCGATGAGCGACATCTTGCGTGAGTGGTCGCCTTCGAACATGCCGCGCACCTGCGGCAACGTGTTGTGCGACTCGTCCACGAAGCACAGGAAGTCCTTCGGGAAGAAGTTGAGCAGCGTGTTCGGCGCCGACCCCGGCTGACGACCGTCGAAGATGCGCGAGTAGTTCTCGATGCCGTTGCAAAACCCGAGCTCGCGCAGCATCTCCATGTCGTACTCGGTGCGCTGGCGCAGACGATGCGACTCCACGAACTTGCCTTCGCCGTCGAACAGCGCGCACTGGGCCTCGAGTTCGGCGCGGATCTCGTCCAGAGCCCGCTTGACCGCCGGTTGCTCCATGACGTAGTGGGTGGCCGGCCAGATGCCGACGTGGTCCACCCGTTCGTAGACCTCGCCGGTGAGGCGGTCGAAATGATCGATGGACTCGATCTCATCGCCGAACATGGAGATGCGGTAGGCGGTCTCGGAGTCCGCCGGCTGGATCTCGAACACGTCGCCTTTGACGCGAAAGCGCCCGCGCTCGAGCACCATGTCGTTTCGCTGGTACTGCACCTCGACGAGCTTGCGGAAGATGTCCTCACGACTGTACTCGTGCCCCACCTTCAGCAGCAGCAGTCGATCCCGATAGGTGTCCGGCGAGCCGATGCCGTAGATGCAGCTGACCGATGCGACGATGACGACGTCACGACGCGCAAGCAGGGCGCTCGTGGCAGCGTGGCGCAACCGGTCGATCTCGTCGTTGATCGACGAGTCCTTCTCGATGTAGGTGTCCGTGGCCGCGATGTACGCCTCGGGCTGGTAGTAGTCGTAGTAGCTCACGAAGTACTCGACCGCCGCCTCGGGCAGGAACTCCCGAAACTCGTTGCACAACTGTGCTGCAAGTGTCTTGTTGTGCGCCATCACCAGCGCCGGCCGACCGGATTGGGCGATCAGGTTGGCCATGGTGAACGTCTTGCCGGAGCCGGTGACGCCAAGGAGCGTCTGCATCCGCTCGCCCGCTTCGATGCCTTCGAGCAGGGCCGAGATCGCTTTGGGCTGGTCACCGGTTGGCAGATATGCCGGGGAGATCGCGAACGCCATCGGCCCAGTATATACCGAACATGTGTTCGTTTTACTCGGCCCGACATTCGGATCAGGAAGTAGTCTCCGTGCAGCCGACACCGGTACACCAGGAGACAACCGTGGCCACCGCACTCATCCACACCATGATCCGCGTCCTCGACGAGGACCGCTCCATCGCCTTCTACGGCGCGCTCGGTTTCACCGAACGCGGACGCCAACGCGTGGGAGGCGATACCGCCACGGTCATCTTCCTGGCACTTCCCGGCGATGGCGGGCGTCTGGAGCTCACCGTCAACGACGGACGCACCGAGCCGTACGAGATTGGCACCGGGTACGGACACATCGCACTGACCGTGGACGACATGGACGCCGAGGTCGCACGCCTGGCCACCGCCGGCGTCACCCCGGAAAAGGCACCCTACGCGCCGTACCCCGGAGGCCCGACGATCTGTTTCGTGCAGGACCCGGACGGATACCGCATCGAGCTGCTCACCCGCAATCCCGACACGGAGTTCGGCCCGACTCGCTGATGCCGAGCTCCGCGCGGTAAACCCGCCGATAGATCGAACGGGCACGCTCAACCGATTTGACGAAGGCGCGAGGCTCAGAT
>Ga0209023_10004961_pt1 | contig 14800 bp, 14 predicted proteins | sample LakOneMetagenome_FD_187468 | JGI IMG/M metagenome (GOLD analysis project Ga0209023, IMG submission 187468) | Freshwater and sediment microbial communities from Lake Erie, Canada (SPAdes) (version 2) | ecosystem: Environmental > Aquatic > Freshwater > Lentic | place: Lake Erie, Canada... | reverse complement strand
GATCTCGGCGGGAGCGGCCACTGGAACGTCGATCACCTCGATCGCCGCCGGACCGCTGAACACCTGCGCGGTGACCGTCGCCGGTGCGGCCAAGTGCTGGGGGTCGAACTACTACGGCCAGCTGGGCAACGGCACCAACGACGACTCGCTGACGCCTGTCAGCGTCACCGGCCTGACGACGACGGCGGCATCGATCTCGATGGGGAACGCCCACGCCTGCGCCGTCACCACCGCCGGCGCGGCCAAGTGCTGGGGACAGAACAGCAGCGGCCAGCTCGGCAACAACTCGGTGACCGACTCGAACGTCCCCGTGAGCGTGACCGGGCTCTCGTCGGGCGTGGCCGCCATCGCCGCCGGGTTCGACTACAGCTGCGCGGTGCTCACCTCGGGAGCGGTCAAGTGCTGGGGCGCCAACGACCTCGGCCAGCTCGGCAACGGCACGCAGGATGCCTCGCTCACCCCCGTGACCGTCACCGGCCTCACCGGTGCCTCCAAGATCGCGGTCAGCTCGGCCCAGCTCTCCCACAGCTGCGCGCTCACCACCGGCGGCGCCATGGCCTGCTGGGGCAACAACGGCGACGGCGAGCTGGGCGACGGCACCGACAACCTCCACACCACCTTCATCACCCCGACGGGGATGGGTGCGAGCGTCAAGGACATGGACGTGGGCAACTCGCACACCTGCTCGGTCACCACCGCCGGCGCCGCCCTGTGCTGGGGCTTCGGAGGCCAGGGCCAGCTGGGCAACGACCGCACCTTCGATCGGTACCTGCCCGAACCGGTCACCGGCCTGTCGTCCGGGGTCGCATCGATCTCTGGCGGAGTCGATCACAGCTGTGCGGTGCTGACCACGGGCGGTGTGAAGTGCTGGGGCTACAACGTCGACGGCGAGCTCGGCGACGGCAGCACCAACAACTCGATCGTGCCCGTGAGCACCTATGGGCTGTCGTCGGGGATGACGTCGGTCGGCGCCGGCGGCTATCACACGTGCGGGGTGTCCACGGCAGGGGCAGCCAAGTGCTGGGGCGGCAACGGGTACGGCCAGCTGGGTGACGGCACCACCAACGGAAGCCTGGTCCCGATGGTGGTCCCGAGCTTCGCCGGAGGAAGCACGTCGCCGGCCATGCTGCGCGTGACCACGTCGCCCGCCGTGCCCTCGCAGATCACCGTCGACGGCGTCATCGCCGACACGTGGGGACTCCAGTGGGTGAAGGTTCCGGCTGGTGCCCACCAGGTGTGCTTCACCTCGGTTGCCGGATACACGACGCCAGCCTGCCAACCGGTCACCGCCACCGCGGGGGCCACCAGCACGGTCACCGGCACGTTCGTCCCCCGTGGCTACCTCCAGGTGTCGACCTCGCCCGCGGTGGCAGGGCGGATCAGCGTCGATGGCGTCGGTCGGGACAACTGGGGGCTCTTCACCGACCTGGCGACCGGGTCGCACCAGGTGTGCTTCGGCGCCGTGGCCGGCTTCACGCCTCCGACCTGCCAGACGGTGAACGTCACCGCCGGAGCGACCACCCAGGTCACCGGGAGCTACACGGCGTCGGCCGCCGCCACCGGACTGGCCAACATCGGCTACCTGCGGGCCACCACGACACCGGCCCTGCCTTCGCAGATCACCGTCGACGGCACCATCGCCGACACGTGGGGCCTCAACTGGTTGGAGATCGCCGCCGGCTCCCACACCGTGTGCTTCGGCCACGTGCAGGGGTACACCGAGCCGGCCTGCGCCACGGTGAACGTCATCGCCGGGGCGACCACGGTGGTCGGTGGCACGTTCACCCAGCGTGGGTTCTTGAAGGTGAGCACCAATCCGGCTCAGGCCGCCACCATCACCATCGGCAACGTGGCCGCCGACGACTGGGGCGTGTTCACCGATCTGCCGACGGGCACCTACCACGTGTGCTTCGGGCCGGTCACCGGCAAGACGGCGCCGGCCTGCCAGGACCCCGTGGTGTCAGCAGGAACCACCACGAACATCACCGGTACCTACACCTGATCGGCCTTCTCATCGCCTACGATGGCCCAGGGTGCTAACTTCTGCAAGCACCCCCTAGAGCTCCTCGAGGAGACGCCCCATGTTCGACGGCCGCTTCCGTGCCGACGCCGAGCGCACGCTGAAGCCCGTCGGGCTGCAGCTCAAGCGCACCGGCATCACCGCAGACCACCTCACGCTGCTCGGCGTGGTGATGGCCCTGGCCGCCGCCGTGGCCATCGGCAACGGCGCCCTGCGCCTCGGTCTGCTCCTGCTCGTGCTCTGCGCGCTGCCCGACATGCTCGACGGTGCGGTGGCCAAGGCCTCCGGCACCGCATCCACCCGCGGCGCCTTCTTCGACTCCGTGGCAGATCGCTTCACCGACGCCATGCTCTTCGGCGGCGTGGCCTGGTACCTGGCCACCACCCAGCCCGGACGCATCGTCTTGCTGCCCATGGCCGTGATGGGCGCCTCCATGCTCATCTCCTACGAGCGGGCCAAGGCCGAATCCCTCGGCTACTCGGCCAAGGGCGGGCTCATGGAACGGGCCGAGCGGCTCATCGCCCTCGGTGTCGGCCTCCTGTTCAACCAGTTCCTCATCCCCATCCTCTGGGTGATGCTGGTCCTCACCCTGGTAACCGCCGGCCAGCGCTTCTACAAGGTCTGGACCCAGGCCACCGCGGCCACCCCGGTTCTGGCCGATCGAGGCACCATGCGCACCCGAGCTCGCACCCGGGCCCAAGATCGTCGGGTGGCTCGCTCCACCACGCGGCAGGTCCGTCGCCGCACCCAGCTGCGGCCCCCGCGCTGAACCCTTGGAGCTCCCGCATCCGGCGTACGTCGGTTACCGCGCCGGCAGCCTCCTGGCTCGCGCCCTCCCGCCGTTCCTGATCCCACCCACCACGCGCGCCAGCGGCATGGTGGCCCAGCACCTCATGGGCGGCCGGGCCGACCTGGTGGCGCGCCACCAGCTCCGGGTCCGGCCTGATCTCACGCCCGAGGAGCTGTCCACGGCGGTGGCGAACGCCTTCGAGTCCTACGCCTACTACTGGGCCGAGTCGTTCCGGCTGCCCGGCATCCCGGCGCAAGAGCTCGACGACGACCTCGACGACGAGGGCTACGAGCACGTGCTGGCCGGGATCGCCGCCGGTACCGGCGTGGTGTTGGCCATGCCCCACCTCGGCCTGTGGGAGTGGGGCGCGTTCTGGACCACGGCGTTCCACAAGATCTCGGTCTCGGCCGTGGTGGAGCCGGTGGAGCCGCCCGAGCTGGCCAGGTGGTTCGTCGGGCTCCGCGAGGAGCTGGGCATGGAGGTCATCCCGCTCGGCCCTGGCGCCGGGGCAGCGTGCGCCCACGCCCTGGCCCAGAACCGGGTGCTCACCCTCATGTCCGACCGAGACGTGGCCGGAGGCGGCATCGAGGTCGAGTTCTTCGGCGAGCGCACCACCCTTCCCGGGGGTCCAGCCACCCTCGCCCTGCGCTCCGGCGCCCCGCTGCTGGCATCCACCGTGTACCTGGAGGACGGTCGCCACCGCGGCATCGTCCTGCCCCCGCTGGACACCACGCGCCAGGGCCGACTGCGAGACGATGTCGCCCGCGTCACCCAAGATCTGGCCCACGCCATGGAGAAGCTGATCCGCCTGGCACCCGAGCAGTGGCACCTCATGCAGCCCAACTGGCCCAGCGACCTCGAAGCCAGCGAGGCCTGACGCCATGCGCATCGGGATCGTGTGCCCCTACAGCATCAGCGTGCCCGGCGGCGTCCAGGAGCAGGTGCTGGGCTTGGCCCGTGCACTGCGGGCCAAGGGCCACCAAGCGCGGGTGCTGGCTCCCTCCGACGGCCCGCCGCCCGACGGCTGGGTCACCCCGCTGGGCAACTCCATCCCCACCGCGGCCAACGGCTCCGTGGCACCCATCGCTCCCGATCCGTCGGCCCAACTCCGCCTGATCCGCGCCGTGCGCGACGAGGGCTTCGACGTCTTGCACCTGCACGAGCCGCTCGTTCCCGGCGCGTGCATGACCGCCTGCTTCTTGAAGCCCACCCCGCTGGTGGGCACGTTCCACGCCGCAGGCACCAGTGCGTCGTACGAGTACCTGGGCCCGGCGCTGCGCTGGTTGGCTTCCCACATCGACGTGCGGGTCGTGGTGTCGGCCGAGGCCGAGGCCCTCGCGTCGGAGACGCTCGGCGGCACCTACGTCCACTTGTTCAACGGGATCGAGGTCGACCGCTTCGCCAAGGCCGAGCCGTGGCCCACCGAGGGTCGAACGCTGCTCTTCCTCGGACGCCACGAGCCGCGCAAGGGGCTCGACGTCTTGCTGGCGGCCATGCCCGCGCTCCCTGCCGACCTGACGGTGTGGATCGCATCGGACGGTCCCGACACCGAACGGCTCCGACTCCAGCACGCCGGCGACCCGCGGCTGGTGTGGCTCGGCCGACTCTCCGACGAGGAGAAGCGCCGTCGCCTTCGAGCGGCCGACGTGTTCTGTGCGCCATCACTTCGAGGCGAGTCCTTCGGCGTCGTGCTGCTCGAAGCCATGGCCGCCCAGGCCGCCATCGTGGCCTCGGACCTCAGCGGCTACCGCCTCGTGGCCCGGCCCGAGCAAGACGGCGTGCTGGTGGAGCCGGGCGACGTCGACGCGCTCGCCGCCGCCCTCAACCGGGTGCTGGCCGACCCCGACCTGCAGAGCCGGTTGGTGGCCTCGGGAACCGAGCGGGCCAACGGCTTCTCCATGGATCGCCTGGCCGACGAGTACCTCAAGCTCTACGAGCAGGTCACCACGGCGGCGCCCCAAGCTCGAGGCTGGCGCCGGCTGCGCACCCGTGGGGCGGCACCGGCGGGCCTCTAAGGTACGTCCGTGGTCATCGTCGTCGTACTCATCGTGGTGTTGGTGATCCTGGCGATCATCGTCGGGGTCCTCTACAACGGACTGGTCGGCCTGCGGAACAAGGTCGAGTCGGCCTGGGCCCAGATCGACGTGCAGCTCACCCGGCGCTCGGAGCTCATCCCCAACCTGGTGGAGACGGTGAAGGGCTACGCGGCCCACGAGAAGGACACGCTCGACGCCGTGATCCAGGCTCGCAACGCGGCCAACAACGCCAGCACCCCGTCGGACAAGGCCGCCGCCGACAACGTGCTCACCGGTGCCCTCAAGTCGGTCTTCGCCCTGGCCGAGGCCTACCCCGACCTCAAGGCCAACCAGAACTTCCTGAACCTCCAGGACACCCTCACCGCTACCGAGGACAAGATCGCCTACGCGCGGCAGTACTACAACGACACCGTCAAGCAGTACAACACCAAGACCCAGACGGTCCCCACGTCGCTGATCGCGAAGCAGTTCGGGTTCACCGCACGCGAGTACTTCGAGGCCGGCGGCGCTGCTCGCGGCCCCGTCGACGTCCAGTTCTGATCGCGGTGACCATGTCCGATCAGACCACCTCGAACTCGACTCCGACGTCGACCTCGACCTCAGCGTCGCGTCGGGCCGTGGTGCTGGCGGTGACCTTCGCCGCTCCGCTGGCCATCGTGGTGGCCCTGGTGCTGGTGCTCGCCGGCCTCGGCGTGGTCGGTGTGATCATCGCCCTGGTCCTCGCCGCGGCGGCCACCTTCGCCGCCTTCGCCGCGTCCGATGCCGTCGTGCTGCGCCTCAGCCGGGCCGAGCCGGCGGACCCCTCCGAGCACGCCCGGCTCCACAACCTGGTCGAGGGGTTGTGCATCGCCAACGGGCTGCCCAAGCCGCAGCTGTTCGTGATCCACGACGCCGCGCCGAACGCACTGGTGACGGGGCGAAACCAGCAGCACGCTGCCGTGGCCGTCACCACGGGCCTGCTCGAGATGCTCGATCGGGTGGAGCTCGAAGGCGTCCTTGCCCACGAGCTGAGCCACATCAAGAACGACGACATCGCGGCCGACACCCTGGCGGTGACCACCGTGGGCCTCGTCACGGTGCTGGCCGACGTCTGCGTTCGGGCCAAGTGGTCCAACGGCGGCCGGCGGGGACGACAAGACCCCGAGGGCGGCTCAGCGCCCTGGCTCGGCGCCGTCGGCACCGCCATCCTGGCTGGCTCGCCGCTGTGGGCGACGCTGCTGCAGAGCGGCGCCAACCCACGGCGAGACACCTGGGCCGACCTGGCGGGGGCGCAGATGACCCGCTTCCCACCGGGACTGATCTCGGCTCTGGAGAAGCTCGACGACGACGACACCGTGGTCGCCGCCAGCTCGAGGGCCACCGCCCACCTCTGGATCGCCGCCTCGCTCGCCCGCACCGACGCCGAGGGTGAGCTGGCCGCGCAGAACGCCCTGTTCGACACCCACCCGCCGCTCCAGGAACGCATCGCCACCCTCCGCGAGCTGTGACCACGGCCGGTATCCACCGGTCCTGAGCCACATGGGGTCAGGCTGGGTGACATGTCCAGTTCTGCCGACGACGTCCCACCCCCTTCCGGCACCGGGATCGCCGGGGCCTGGTCCCGCCTGAGCCCCGGCGCCCAGAAGGGTGTCATCGGCGGGGTGGTCGCCGTCCTGGTCCTGGTCGTCGGCATCGCGGCCGTGGCCCTGAACGGCGGAGGTGACGACAAGGCCGCCGCTCCGGTGCCGTCCAGCTCGACGTCGACCACGGCCAAGGCGCGGATCACCACCACCACCCAGCCGCCCACCGGACCGGTTGCCCCGCTCACCGGGCTGCGCCAGGCGACCGCGGCCACCGCCACCCGGCCGGCCGTGGCGGTGAAGGTGGACAACCTGGATGCGGCGCGGGAGTCGGCCGTTCCGCAGTCGGGCCTGCCCAAGGCCGACGTGGTCTTCGAGGAGGTGGTCGAGGGCAACATCACCCGGCTGGTGGGCGTGTTCCAGTCGCAGAGCCCGGGTCGGGCCGGACCGGTTCGATCGGCTCGCACCACCGACGTCCACCTGCTGCCGCAGTTCGGCAAGGTGCTGCTCGCCTGGTCCGGCGGCAACGACGGCGTGGTCGCCGCGGTGCGCTCGTCGCCGTTCATCATCGACATGGGGTTCGACCGAGCCACGTCGGCCTACGCCCGCGACCACTCCCGCAGGGCGCCGCACAACCTCTACGTCAACGTCGACCAGCTGTGGGGCATGGCTCCTGCCGGCACGCCCCCGCCCACGCCGCTGTTCCAGTTCCGCAGAGCAGGCCAGGTCAACCAGGCCGGAGCGGTGCCGGCTGCGGGCGTCGACCTCACCTGGGGCGGTGGCGGTGCATCGTCGCCGGTGGGCTGGCGGTGGGACCACACCCTCAAGCTCTACAAGAGGAGCCAGCGGGGTCGACCTCACCTCGACGCAGACGGCACCCAGCTCGGCGCCCAGAACGTCGTCGTGCTCATCACACCGTACGGCCAGAGTCCGGCCGATCTCCGCTCGCCCGAAGCGCTCACCGTCGGTAGCGGCGAAGCGTTCGTGTACACCAACGGGCGAGTGATCCACGGGCGTTGGGACCGTCCCGCCGAGGACCGCCCCGCCACGCTCACCGCCGACAGCGGCGCCCCGATCCTGTTGACCCCCGGCCAGTCCTGGATCGAGCTCCCCAAGGCCGGTGGCGCCACCACCGTCAACTGACCGAGGTCCGCAACGGGCTTCGGGTTCGCGGAGGCTCGTCTCTAGACTGACGGCATGTCCGAGACGTCGTCTGCGCCATCCCGCCCCACCTCCCAGACCGGCACCCAACTGGTCAAGCGTGGCCTGGCCGAGATGCTCAAGGGCGGCGTCATCATGGACGTGGTCGACCCCGAGCAGGCCAAGATCGCCGAGGACGCCGGCGCCGTCGCGGTCATGGCGCTCGAGCGGGTGCCTTCGGACATCCGTCGAGATGGCGGCGTCGCCCGCATGTCCGACCCCGAGATGATCGAGGGCATCAAGGCCGTCACCACCATCCCGGTCATGGCCAAGGCCCGCATCGGACACTTCGTCGAGGCCCAGATCCTCGAGGCCCTCGGCGTGGACTACGTCGACGAGTCCGAGGTCCTGACCCCGGCCGACGAGGCGCACCACATCGACAAGTGGGCCTTCACCGTCCCCTTCGTGTGCGGCGCCACCAACCTGGGCGAGGCGCTCCGTCGCATCAGCGAGGGGGCCTGCATGATCCGCTCCAAGGGCGAGGCCGGCACCGGCAACGTGGTCGAGGCCGTCCGCCACCTCCGCTCCATCACCGGTGACATCCGCAAGATCACCCAGGCGGACAACGCCGAGCTCTTCGAGTGGGCCAAGCGCCTCCAGGCCCCGCTGCCGCTGGTGCAGGAGATCCACCAGACCGGCAAGCTGCCCGTCCCCATGTTCTGTGCCGGCGGCCTGGCCATCCCCGCCGACGCCGCGCTCGCCATGCAGCTGGGCGCCGAAGCGGTGTTCGTCGGATCGGGCATCTTCAAGTCGGAGAACCCGTCCGCTCGGGCCAAGGCCATCGTGGAAGCCACCACCCACTTCAACGACCCCGCCATCTTGGCCAAGGTCAGCCGCGGCCTCGGCCCGGCCATGCCCGGCCTGGAGATGAGCGGCCTGGAGACCACCTTCGCCGACCGGGGCTGGTAGCCCCGGTGCGCCGATGAAGATCGGCCTGCTCGCGCTGCAAGGTGCGATCGGGCCCCATGGGGAGATGCTGCGCGAGCTCGGGGCCACGCCCGTCGAGGTGCGCACGCCAGAACAGCTGGCCGACGTCGACGCGCTCATCGTCCCGGGCGGCGAGTCCACCACCATGTCCAAGCTCCTGGTCACCTCAGGGTTGGCCGACCCGCTGGCCGAACGCCTCGCGGCCGGCCTGCCCACCTTCGGCACCTGCGCCGGGATGATCCTCCTGGCCCGCGAGGTGCTCGACGGTCGGCCCGACCAGCGCTCCTACGACGCCATCGACGTGACCGTCCGCCGCAACGCCTTCGGCCGCCAGATCGACTCCTTCGAGGCCGACCTGGCCATCGACGGGCTCGACCATCCGTTCCACGCCGTGTTCATCCGCGCTCCGTTCGTGGAGCGCGTGGGAGGCGACGTCGAGGTCCTGGCCACCGTCGACGGACACCCGGTGCTGTGCCGGCAGGGACCGGTCCTGGTCTCCGCGTTCCACCCCGAGCTGACGCAGGATCGGCGCCTGCATCGTCTGTTCCTTACGCTGCTCGCGTAACTCTCACCCGTCACCCGAGGAGGACTGCATGTCCGGCCATTCCAAGTGGGCCACGATCAAGCACAAGAAGGGCGCCACCGACGCCAAGCGGGCGAAGATCTTCGCCAAGCTGATCCGTCAGGTGGAGGTCGCGGCGCGTGAGGGTGGACCTGACCCGGAGATGAACCCGTCGCTGCGGACCATGTACCAGAAGGCGCGCGACGCCTCGGTCCCGCTCGACACCATCGAGAAGGCCATCAAGCGCGCCACCGGCACCATGGAGGGCGTCAGCTACGAGCAGATCAACTACGAGGGCTATGCCCCCGGAGGCGTGGCCCTGCTGATCGAGGTGCTCACCGACAACCGCAATCGCAGCGGCTCCGACGTGCGAGGCATCTTCACCAAGCGGGGCGGCTCACTGGCCGAGCCCGGCGCGGTGGCCTGGCAGTTCGATCGCAAGGGCACGCTGGTGCTCGACGGTTCGGCCGACGAGGACGAACTCATGATGGCGGCCATCGAGGCCGGCGCCGAGGACATCGTGCGTGAGGGCGACTCCTGGCGGGTGACCACCGGACCCACCGACCTCCACACCGTGCGCACCGCGCTGGACGAGGCGGGCTTCAAGGTGGAGTCGGGCGACCTGACGATGGTGGCCCAGAACCTGGTGCCGCTCGAAGACGTCGGGTCGGCCAAGAAGGTGCTCGACCTGATCGACGCCCTGGAAGACCTCGACGATGTGCAGGACGTGCACGGCAACTTCGACATCTCCGACGAGATCATCGCCCAGTTGGGCTGACCGATGGCGGCTGAGGGCGACGGCCACGGCGAAGGCGCCGGCCAGGGATGGAGCCGGCGACGGTTCCTCGCCGGGTCCGGGCTGGCGGCTGGTGGCATCGCCCTCGGTCTCGGCGCCTGCTCCGACGACAGCTCATCCGACGATGCCAAGGCCGGCGCCGGCTCCGGTGGCACGCCGTCTGGCGGCGCGTCGTCGACCACCCCGTCGGGCCCTTCGGCCGTTGATCCCAAGAGCGGGATCGCCGATGCCGACGTGCCGACCGAGGCGGTGATCTTCGGGTGGATCCACGAGGTGTTCAGCCACGGCGTCCGTCGACCCGGCTACCCGGCCAACCGATGGGCAGAGACGTGGATCCTGGAGCAGTTCGAATCCATCGGGCTGGCCGACGTCCGCCGTGAGCCGGTCGACGCCGTCAAGTGGACCCCGACGACCTGGTCGGTGGAGGTCACGTCGGCCTCGGGTACCAAGGCGCTCACCGGGTTCCCGGTGCCCTTCGCCAAGCCGACGGGTCCGATCGACCTGGAGCTCGCAGCGTTCTCCAAGGACGAACCGGCGGCGGTCAAGGGCAAGGTGGCCCTGGTCGACGTGCCGCTCATCACCATCCCAGCCGCCTTCCTGGCCACCGCCGGCAGCGCCCCCGACGACCCCACCGGCCGGGTCTTCGACCCCGTCGGCACCTTCGACGGTGGCACCCACACCGTGCCGTTCGGCACCGACTTCCAGGCGGTGATGGATCCGGCGATCGACGCCGGGGCGGCTGCCTTCTTCGGCACGCTCACCGACTACCCGGGCAACTCCCACGAGTACTTCGTCCCCTACGACGGCATCGACCGACCCATCCCCGGCATCTGGCTCTCGGGCACCGACGGGGCCTGGCTGCGCGACGAACTCGCCGCCGGCCCGGTGCACGTCCACCTGCAGGTCGCCACCGAGACCGAGCCCATCACCACCTACAACATCATCGGCGAACTGCCCGGTGCAGACGACGAGCCGGTGATGATCGGGTCGCACCACGACGGGCCCTGGTCGTCGGCCGTGGAGGACGCGAGCGGCATCTCCATGGTGCTGGCCCAGGCCACCTACTGGGCGGCCCAACCCCGAGAACGCCGCCCGCACCGCATGGTGTTCCTGCTCCAGGGCGGGCACATGTCGGGCGGAGCGGGCCTGGTGGCCTACGTCGGGAGGCATCGTGATGAGCTCGACCACGTCGTCCTGGAGATGCACCTCGAACACGTCTCGCTGGAGGCCGAGGAGCGCGACGGCAAGGTGGTGCCCACCGATCGGTCGACGCCCCGCTGGTTCTTCACCAGCCGCAACCCGTCGCTGGAGGCCCAGGTCGGCGACGCCATACAGGCCGAGGAGCTGTGGCGCTCGCTGATCCTCGCTCCCGACGCCTTCGGCGCACAGCCTCCCACCGACGGCGCGCTGTACCACTCGGCTGGGGTACCGATCGTCCAGCACCTCGCGGCGCCGTTCTACCTGTTCGACAAGATGGACACGCTCGACAAGATCGACCGACGTCACCTGGTGCCGCTCACCCGGACCACGATCCGCATCCTCAACAGCACCAAGGGCATCTCGGCGGCCCAGATGCGAGCCGGCGTCGTCTGAGGATCGCGGTCGTCGTCATCTGGCGATGTGCGCCGTAGGGTCAACCGCATGGCCGTGACCGCTGGAGATCCCGCCCCGTCGTTCTCGCTCCCGGGCGTGATGAACGGGCAGCGCCGCACCTACACGCTCGAGGAGTTCGCCGGTCGACCGGTGGTCCTCATCTTCTATCCCGGCGACAACACGCCGGTGTGCACCCGCCAGCTCAACTCCTACACCGACGACATCGATCGCTTCCTCGAGCTCGACGCCCAACTGCTGGCAGCCAGCCCCGAGGACCTCGACAGCCACCAGGGGTTTGCCGACCACCAAGGCGGATTCGCCTTCCCGCTCCTGGCCGACGTCGACAAGACCCTGGCTCGGGACTACGGCGTCCTCGGGCCCATGGGCTTCTACCGCCGGTGCGTGTTCGTGATCGACGGCGACGGCCGGCTGGCCCACGTCCACCGCGGCTACGCCGGGGCCACCTTCCGCAAGACCCCCGAGCTGCTCCACGCCATCGAGCAGGCCCGCCCCCGCGTCTAGCGGGAAGGCCCGCTCCGTCAGGCGAGGGCGACGAGACGGCTCTCGAGGTGCCGGCGGACCGGGTCCGAGAGCGGGAGATCGAGCGCCCGGCGCAGAGCCACGGCGGCCTCAGTTCTCCGATCGAGTCGGCTGAGCAGCTCGGCGCGGGACGCATGCCACAGGGGATAGGAATCGAGCCCGTCGATCCGGTCGACGAGGTCCAGAGCGGGCGCAGGCCCGTCGCGCTCGGCCACCGCCGCGGCGCGGTTGAGGCGGACCACGGGCGTGTCCAGCACCGTGAGCAACACGTCGTACCAGGAGACCACCGCCGTCCAGTCGGTCTCGCCCCAGGCGGGGGCCAAGCCATGGCAGGCGGCGATGGCGCCCTGCACGACGTAGGGATCGGGCTGGTCGGGCGTCCGGCGAAGGCCCTCACCAACGAGCGTGACGCCCTCCACGATCGCCTCGTGGTCCCAGCGCGACCGGTCCTGGTCGGCCAGGAGCACGAGGCCACCGTCGGCATCCACCCGTGCCTGACGGCGCGAATCCTGGAGCAGCATGAGGGCGAGCAGCCCCTGCAGGCGGGCTTCGCCCGGAAGCAGGTCGAGCAGGAGCCGGCCGAGTCGGAGGGCCTCGTCGCACAGATCGACCCGGAGGTGCTCGGGCCCTGAGGCGGCGTACCCCTCGTTGAAGACCAGGTACACGGTGGTGCAGACCTGGGCGAGGCGGTCGGGGAGCTCGTGGTCCGGTGGCACCCGGTAGGGGATTCCGGCCACCGCGATCTTGCGTCGGGCCCGCGTGAGGCGCTTGGCCATGGTGGACTCGCTCACCAAAAGAGCGTTGGCCACCTCCGCAGCGGATAGACCGCAGAGGGTGTGGAGGCTGAGTGCCACCTGGGTCTCGGGGGCGAGGGTCGGGTGGCAGCAGGTGAACACCAGGCGGAGCAGATCGTCGTGCACGGCCGATTCGCTCGGTGGGCTCGGCTCGGCTTCGAGCATGCGCATGGCCTCGGCTTCCTTCGGCACGCGTGCGTCCTCGCGGCGTATGCGGTCGATCGCCCGCCGACGAGCCGTGGTGAACAGCCACGCCCGCGGGTTCGGGGGCACGCCGCTATCGGGCCAGGAGCTCAGGGCGGCGAGCACGGCGTCCTGCACGGCGTCCTCGGCCAGGCCGAGGTCGCCCAGCGATCGGGCCAGGCTGGCGAGCACGGCGCGTCCCTCGTCGCGCACCAGGCGGACGAGGGACGCCGTGACGTCAGGACCAGGCGGTGAGCCAGATGCGGTCACATCGGCAGGACGGGGCGGACCTCGATCGTGCCCTCGGCGGCGCCCGGGATCTGGGCCGCCCAGCTCACGGCTTCGTCGAGGTCGGCGCACTCGAGCAGGTAGAAGCCGGTGAGGACCTCCTTGGTCTCGGCGAACGGGCCATCGGTGGTGATGACGTCGCCGGACTCCCCACGGACCTGTACGGACGTGGCGGTGGAGGTGGGGTACAGGCCGGCACCTCCGCGGATGACGGCAGCAGCAGCCTGGCCGAACGCGCCGTGGGCGGCACCTCTGTGCGCCTGCTCCGGTGCGGTCCAGTCCAGGTCGGCGTTGTAGATGAGGGCGGCGTACTGGGGCATGGCGGGTTCCTCTCGACGGGGCCGGCGGGGATCGTCGACCTCACCAGGGAGACGAACGAGGCCGGGGCGAAAGGACACCTTCGCGCCGATTTCTCGGTTCCGCGCGCGCTCGGAGGCCAAAAGGGGCCTCCTCCCGCCGCACATACGCTGGGGTGGGGCCTGGTCTGGGGGTGGGGTTGGTCTGCGGAGGGTGGGTCAGACGCCGTCGGCGACGCCGAGGAGGCGCGAGCGGCTCACGGCACGCATGCCGCGGGCCAGGCCGATGAAGGCGATCACCCAGGCGAAGGCGCCGAGCACCCAGCCGGTCCAGCTGGCACCGAACAAAGCGCCGGTGCTCTGGCTGTAGGCGATGAAGATCATCGGGAGCGTCACGAGTCCGGCGGCCTGCTGGGCGGCCGCCGTGCTCTTCACCCGGGCCGAGAGGCGCAGGACGATCGAGAGGGTGAGGGCCAGGAACGGCGGCACCACCCACAGCATCATCACCCACCACTGGGCGGTCGGGAAGAACCACCCGCCCACCTCCGGGCCGACGAAGAAGTTGACGATCAGGGCGTAGACGCTGAAGCCGAGCAGCGTGGTGGCGTAGCCGGGGAGGAGGCTGGCCATCAGCTTGCCGAGGTAGATCTCCCGCTCGTCGGCAGGGGAGTGGGCCAGGAACTCACCGGTGCCGCGCTCCCGTTCGCCGACGATGGTCGATGCGCCGATGGCCGTGGAGATGGTGAGCGGCACCACGATGGCGATGGGCGCCAGCAGGTAGACGGCCAGGGCGTAGGCGGTGCGGCCCACGTCGCTCGTGCCCTGGACCTGCTTCTGGGCCGACGCCGGCAGGACCTTGAGGGTCTGGCTCATCTGGTGCACCACGTCGACGTTGCCGATGCGGGTGATGGTGATGAGCAGCACGGTCGGGATGGCCACGAAGAAGATGCCGCCGAGGAACACCATCGGCAGCCAGAAGCCCTTGTCCTCGAGCAGTTGGCGCAGGTCGGAGCGGGCGACGATCCAGATGCGCCGGCGGTTCAGATCCCGCCAGCGCTGTTGCGTGGTGGCGGGCTTGGCGACCTTGGCGGGCGTGGCCGCCGCGGTGGGTCCAGCGATGGCGGTCATGAGCGATCTCCTTCGGCACCGGGCCAGCCGGTGAGGGCAGCCACCTGGCGGTGACGATCGGTGACGGGGGCCTCGTCGCCCGCAGGGG
>Ga0209023_10004960_pt1 | contig 14802 bp, 15 predicted proteins | sample LakOneMetagenome_FD_187468 | JGI IMG/M metagenome (GOLD analysis project Ga0209023, IMG submission 187468) | Freshwater and sediment microbial communities from Lake Erie, Canada (SPAdes) (version 2) | ecosystem: Environmental > Aquatic > Freshwater > Lentic | place: Lake Erie, Canada... | reverse complement strand
CCACGCTCGACGGTCGGCCCTTCGCCGGCGATCCGCGCCAGGTCCTGCGCCGCAACCTCGATGCCGCCCGCGAGCAGGGCTACTCGTTCTTCGTGGCCCCCGAGGTGGAGTTCTTCTACTTCGCCAGCGCCGACCACACCAAGCCGCTCGTCCCGCTCGACACCGGCTCGTACTTCGACCTCACCACCGCCGACGTATCCTCGGACCTGCGCCGCCGCACGATCCATCACCTCGAGGCACTCGGCATCCCGGTGGAGTACTCCTTCCACGAGGACAGCCCCAGCCAGCACGAGATCGACCTGCGCCACACCGACGCGCTGACCATGGCCGACAACGTCATGACGCTTCGCCTCGTGGTCCGCGAGACGGCGCTGAGCCAGGGCGTCCACGCCACCTTCATGCCGCAGCCCATCGAGGGGGTGCAGGGCTCGGGGATGCACAGCCACCTCTCGCTGTTCGAGGGCGAGGGCAACGCCTTCCACGACCCCGCCGAGCCCTATCTACTGTCGAAGACCGGCCAGGCCTTCGTGGCCGGCCTGCTGCACCACGCCGCCGAGATCACCGCCGTCACGAACCAGCTGGTCAACAGCTACAAGCGACTCATCGTCGGCACCGAGGCCCCGTCGTCGATCACCTGGGCCCGCAACCACCGAGCTGCGCTGGTGCGGGTGCCGGAAACCCGGGTGGGCAAGGAGGAGTCGGTGCGGATCGAGTACCGATCTCCCGACCCGGCCATGAACCCGTACCTCGGCTACTCGCTCCTGCTCGCCGCCGGCCTCAAGGGGATCAGCGAGGGCTACACCCTCCCCGACGAAGCCACCACGTACCTCAACGCCTCGCCCGGCGAGCAGGCCAAGAACCCGGTGGCCGAACTGCCCCAATCCCTGGCCCAGGCCCTGGATGCCATGGAAGGCTCGGAGCTGGTGCACGACACGCTCGGAGATCACATCTTCGAGTGGTTCCTGCGCAACAAGCGAGCGGAGTGGGGCGATTACAAGGCCCAGGTCACCCCGTTCGAGCTCGCTCGCTATCTGCCCACCTGGTGAGGCGACCGATCCATGGAACCCCTACTCGTCCATCCAAACCCACCCCCGCCTGAGCTGGCCCGCGTCCTCGACCTGGGTGGCTACGCGTGGAAGCCCGTCTCGGACGAGCGCACCGCGGTCACCGCAACCCCCGACGACGGCTGGGGCGGCGCCATCGTGGTGGTGGGCGAGCAGAGCGACACGGCGTGGAGCCTCTGTCGGGCCATCCGCAAGGGTGACCTTCCGGTGGAACCGCTCTTGTTGCTGCTGGGCGGCAACCGGCTCGACGAGCTCGACCTTCGCGACGAGCTCTACGACGACTTCTGCCTGGATCCCTTCCACCCGCGTGAGCTCGAAGCTCGCCTCCGTCACCTGTTCTGGCGCTCGGGCTCCGGGACGGCACCGGAGCTGGTCGAGTACGCCGACCTGGTGCTCAACCTGGAGACCTACCAGGCCGCCATCGCCGGTCAGCCGCTGGACCTCACCTACATGGAGTACGAGCTGCTCAAGTTCCTGGCCCAGCACCCGGGCAAGGTCTTCACCCGCGAGACCCTGCTGAGCCGGGTGTGGGGATACGAGTACTACGGCGGTGCCCGCACGGTCGACGTCCACATCCGACGTCTCCGGGCCAAGCTGGGCGAGGAGCACGCCAACCTGATCGCCACCGTGCGGTCGGTGGGGTACCGCTTCGGTCAGTCCCGCTGGGGCGTCTGAACCCGCTCGACTCGTAGGTCCGCTGGCTCAGCCCGGATTCGGGAAGGCACCGGCCAGCTCGCCGGCGAGCCAGGTGTTCCAGAACCACACCGCCGAGTCGCTCTCGAAGTGGGCGCCGTCGGGACGGATCTCGATGCCCTCGGGCGTGCGGGTCCGGGTGGTTCCGTCGGCGTTGCAGAGCTGATCGGTGGGATCGATGATCCGGACCCACCCACGGTTGCGAGCGGCGACGGCCCGCACGCGAGCGCTCACCCAGGCAATGCGCTTCGGGTCGAGCCGCTCCACGGGGTACACCGGTGACGGGCCGAAGCACGGCACCAGCGGCACCACAGTGGGGACGCCGGCCTCGCGGTAGGTGGTGATGAGCGACTGGAGCTGCGACTCCAGCAGCCGCGCGTAGGCGCCGGTTCCGACCTTGTAGTCCGTGGTCCCGACCCGCTGGTCGAAGACCTCCCACGCGCCGATCCACAGCAGCACCACGTCGGGATGTTCGGCCAGGCCCAGGCGCTGGGCCTCGGTGGCGTTCTTGCAGAGCTGCGCGTAGGGCTCGGGCTTGTCGCTCACCGGGACGCGGATGGTGTCGGCGGGCAAGATGCCGCAGCCGACGAGGGCCCGGTTGGAGACCTGCACCGATCGGGTGAGGGTGGGAAGGCTGGCGCCCCAGGCGATGGACCAGCCCACGGAGTCTCCGGCCACCATCACCCGCAACGGACGACCGAACACCGCGGTGGGATCGGGCGCGGGGGTGCGCACCAGCAAGGGATCGGTGGCCACGAAGGGTCCTGGCGGCAGAGGTCCGGGCTGCAGGGAGGGATCGGTGGGCACGCCGACTGGATCGAGCTTCGCCTTCGACGCCGCGGTCGTGGTCGTGGAGCTGGCTGCCGAAGGCCTCGTGGTCGACGTCAGCTCATCCGGTGTCGTGGTGAAGCGCGAGCCCTTCTGCAGGGCGACGGCGGCGACCTGGTCGTCGGTCACCGACAGGAGGCTCGGCTTGGGCGGCGCACCGACGGCCACCACGACGAGCAGCCCCACCACGCCCACCACCGCCATGGTGGCGGTGACCGCGGGTCGACGTTCGGCGAGCACCGTGGTCAGTCCCCATGGGCGCCGGGACACCACCACGTCGGCCGGGCGGTCCGTGGCCTCCACCCGTACCTGGCGTCCGGCCAGCACGGGTGACTCCACCAGGCGGTACGACGCCGCAGCCAGGCCCAGGGTGGCGGCCACCACCACCAGATCGAGGGTCCACCCGCGCAGCGAGAAGTGGGCCAAGGCGAAGACCTGCACCGGCCAGGACCAGAGGTAGATCCCGTAGGAGCGTCGACCGACCCACTGCGGGATCGGCCCGGACAGGGCTCGGGCCAGGCCACCTTCCCCGGTGGCCAGGCCGGCGACGGTCACGACCGACAAGATGGCGGCGAGCTGGAACAGCCCGCGGTAGGTGCCCAGCGCGTCCTCGCTGACCGTGAGGACCAGGATCCCCAGCCCGACCAGACCTCCGATGCCTCCCGCCGCCCACCGTTGGTCGCGCAGGCGGCGACCGGTGTGTCCCACCTGCTGCTTCGAGCGGGTGATGGCGGGATCCCACCACGTGGCCAGCCAGCCGCCGGCCAGGACGGCGAACGCTCGGGTGTCGGTGCCGTAGTACACCCGGGTCAGGTCGCCGGTCCGGTTGCTCGCGGCGAGCGCCATCCATGCGGCAGAGAGCACTGCGCCGACAGCCGCCGTGATCCCGACCGCACGACGGAGGTCGGTGCGGCGCCGGGCCGCGAGGGTGGCCACGCCGAGCACGACCAGAGGCCACACCACATAGAACTGCTCCTCGATCGCCAGCGACCACGTGTGCCGGAGCGGACTCGGTCCGATGCCCTGGGCGAAGTACGACTGACCGCTCGAGACGAAGCGCCAGTTGGCCACGTACGCCATCGCCGACAGGGCATCGTTGCGGATGTCTCCCAGCCGCCAGCCGGGGAGCCACATCCGCGAGGCCAGGGCCACCACGGCCAACACCAGGAGGAGTGCGGGAACGAGGCGCCGGAACCGCCGGCCCCAGAAGGCGCGAAGCGAGATGGAACCGGTGCCCTCCCACTCGGCCAGCAGGAGCCGCGTGATCAGGAACCCGCTGACCACGAAGAACACGTCGACGCCGAGGAACCCGCCGCGGAGACGACCGAGGTGGAACGCCACGACCGCAGCGACCGCGACGGCGCGGAGGCCGTCGAGGGCCGGGAGGTAGCGCGCCTGTGGCTTTGCCATGACCTGCGTCACGCTATCGGCGGGCCTGGAGCGGGCGACAGCGAGCCCTCAGCCACCGGGCAGCACCGTCAACCGACGGTTCCTCAGCCGAGAGGTGGCGGACACAGGCGATCGCGGGCGATGATGGACCCATGTTCGGACCGATCGCCATCGTCATCGTCCTGGTCATCGCCCTGCCGGTGGCCGTGCTGATGTCGGGAGCCATCGGCGCCGCACTGCTGGGCGGCGTGCTCAAGAGCGACGTGGACCGCAGCCACGAGGGCAGCGAGCTCCTCGAGACCAACGTCTGACCGTCCTCTCGATCAGCGCGGGCCCCGGTAGGCCCACGCCTCGATCTCGACGTTGGCATCGAAGGGCAGGCGGCTGACCTGGAACGCGGAGCGGGCGGGGCGCGGCTCGGGGAACGCGGACGCATAGCGCTCGTTGAACACCCCGAATCGGTCCAGGTCGAGCAGGAAGCACGTCGTCTTCACCACGTGCTCGAGACCGAGACCGTGCTCCGCCAGCCGGTCGGCCAGGTTCGTCAGCGCACGGTCGACCTCACCGACGAAGTCGGCCACCAGGGCGCCGTCGAGGAGGCCGAGCTGGCCCGAGACGACCACCCAGTCCCCCGCGGCGACGGCGGGCGTGTAGGGCAATCCGGTGGGGTTGGTCATGTGATCGGTCTCCTGGTGGGTAGGTCGGTCGGGCATCCCTGGTGGAGCCACACCGCGGCAGCCACGGCCGCGAAGGCGGCATCCGAGCCGTTGACCGGGGGGCCGCCCGACGGCTCGATCTCGACGTCGATGGGCGGCGTGTCGATCGCCCGGAGGATCCCGAGGGATCGGATGGTGAGATCGTGCACCTCGCCCTCGGGGTCGACGGTGAGCGACTCGCTCGTGATCCAGCTCAGAGCCATGTGGGCGGCGCCGATGATGTAGGACCGAAGCACGATCTCGTCCAGCGGGTCACCGGCGCGAACCCGCACCTTGATCCGGCCGTCGACCACCTCGGCCTCGGCCTGTCCACCAGCCGGGGCCTGAACGGTGCCGACCGTGCCCCGTGCCCCGGCCAAGAGGATCACGGCCTCGGCCCAACCGGCCGCTCGCAGGTCGATCGAGGTGGGCGGACCGAGGGCGTCGACCTCGGTGATCACAAGCTTCGGGGCAACCGCGTGCACCGCCTCGACGATCCCCGGCGTCCTCACCACGTGCAGCACCCCGGCACCGTCGGCGTTGGCCCCTCCGGAGACCGGCGGCCGCTTCGGCCCGAGGCGTACCGAGTCCTCGCGAGACCACAGCACGCGGACCGGGCGGCCGTGCTGGTCGGCCAGCCGCCGGGCCACCGCGCCCAGCTCGGACGAGACCTTGGCGCCGAACGCGCCACCGTTGGCCAGCAGCGACGCCGGTTCGCCACCCGGCACGCACCACGTTGCGTCGGTCTCGAGGTAGCCGGGCTCCACCCACGAGGTGCGCAGCGTGGACTGCCAGGAACCGTCGACCACCGGCAGCACGGGGAGGCTGGCCACCGTGGTGCGCCTGCCCTGCACCTTGCCGGCGGCGTGCCGGGCCTCGAGGAGGGTCTCGGCCACCGTCCAGCCACCGGACCCGTCGGGTACCGCCACCAGGGCATCCTCGGGGGATCGATCGTCGGCGAAGCCTCCCCGGCCGAGCGCCACCTGCGGAGCCACGGTCTGCGGTGAGCCCCCCTCGAGCGTGGCCCGCTCGCCGGCCCGATCGAGGTCCCGCTCCGGACTCGGCCGGCCGAGGTGGTCCCACGCTTCGATCACGGTCTGCCACCCGGTGCACCGGCACAGGTGGGCCTGCAGCGCCCGGCCCACCGGGGCGTGCTCGCTGGGGTCCTCGGTCCGCTCGCGCAGCGCGGCCAGCCGGACCACGATCCCGGGCGTGCAGAACCCGCACTGGCTGCCCCCGACGGCGCAGAAGGCCTGGGCCCACTGGTCGGCCACGGCCGGCTCCAGGCCTTCGACGGTGGTGATCTCCCGTCCGGCGACCCGACGAGCTGGGGTCACGCAGGCCACTCGAGGTGCGCCGTCCACCAGCACGGTGCAGCAGCCGCACTGCCCCTGAGGGCTGCACCCATCCTTGGGTCCCCGCACGCCGAGCCGGTCTCGCAACGCTTCCAGCAGCGAACAGCCGTCGTCAGCCACGATGACCGCCCGACCGTCGACGGTGAAGGAGATGGACGGCGCCGGGGGCGCGACAGCGAGCTGATCGGACACGCGGGCGAGGTTACGGGTCGGGCGACGCACGGGCTGCGAGCAGGCCATCTCGCCCCGACCATCCGCGCATCGATGACGCCTCGTGTGTAGAACGTTCTTCGCTCGACCAGGTCGAGTTCCGGGGTCGTCCACCCCACGATCGATGTGCACCGATCGTTCAATCGCCAGGAGAACACCGTGTCGGGTCCACCCAACCCCGACCCTCCGGATGGGCCCGGAGGGCTCGTCGTCATGCTGCGTGAGGAACCGCTCAGCGCGGCGCGGGCACTGGCCGCAGACCTGGGTGCGGAGCTCGTCATCGGTGGCGAGCTCACCGAGGCGCTGGTGGGCCGCCTGTCCGCGTTGGCCGGACGGGGTCCCCGCCTGGACCTGGAAGCCCTGGAGGCGGCCGCCGACCGGGCCACCTACACCCAGCAGCGCACGCGCGAGGCGGCGGCCACCAAGCTCTCCCGCACGCTCAACACCGCCCTCGCCATCCATCCCGACACGCTTCGCCGCTCAGCCACCGAGCTGATCGAGGCCCGGGCCCGCAGGACTCGGTGTGCCCAGAAGGTCCTGCCCTCCACGGGCGCTCGGCTGCGCACCACCGCCTGTGGCGTGGTGGCGCTGAGCGGCGTGGCCCTGATCGGCCTCGGCTCGCTCGTCGGGGGCATCGGCGTGATCGTCGTCTGGCTGCTCCTCGCCGCGTGCAGTGCCCTGGTCGAGCGACGCCGCATCCGCGAGGCTCGAACGCCCCTCCAGGATGCCACCGCCGCCGAGGAGCTCAGCCAGCGCCGATGGGAGCAGCTGGTGGGCACCGGCCCAGCGCCGGCCGACGTGGAGAGCGTGGTGTCACGCTTCGATCCACAGCACGACGTGGTGTCCGATCTGATCGCTCACAACCCCGCCGTGCGCGCAGCTGACGAGCTGGCCGCTCGGCGCCGCCAGGAGCTCGACGAGGCCACCCAGCTGCTGACCGACCGCGCCGCAGGCGCCACGGTCGGTGCGGTGGCCTCCACCACCGTGGTGGCCTGCCCCTACGAGGGGCTCAGCGAGCAGCGCTGCCGCCTGCTCCACCGCCGCCTCTTGGCCCTGCCGCCGAACCTCCGGGTGATCATGGTGCTGGCCCCCGGACCGAGCACCGACGATGGTCGCATCCTGGACCTCACCGATGGACCCATGGTGTCCTCACGCACGGACGTGCAGACCAGCCCCTGACCACATGGCGTGCAGCCCAAAACGGGAAAAGCCGGACCCGAGGCCCGGCTTCCCGACAGAAGGCACGCACCAGACGGCTGTCCAGGACGATGTTCTAGCGAGCAGGTTAGCGGCTCGAACCCCGACGCGCTGGTCGGGGTGCACGATCAGCTGAAGGAGGAACCGCAACCGCAGGTGCGCTGGGCATTGGGGTTGTCGATGGAGAAGCCGGCCTGGTTGAGGCCGTCCTTGTAGTCCAGCGTGGCGCCGGTGAGCATCTGGGCGCTGGAGGGATCCACCACGACCTTCACGCCGCTGTAGTCGGCGGTGACGTCGTCGGTGGCGACGTCGGTGTCGAAGAACATCTCGTAGCTGAAGCCCGAGCAGCCTCCGGGGCGTACGGCCACCCGAAGGGCGAGCGACTCGTCGCCCTCGGCCTTGATGAGTTCCTGCACCTTGACGGCTGCGGTGTCGGTGAGCGCGATCACGGGGTTCCTCCTCAGGACGGATTGCCGCACCATGGTATCGCCCCACTCGGTGCGCGGCACCCCCCAGCCAGCGAAGGCCCCAGGGGAACGCCCGGGGGAGGCCGGTAGCATGGCGTCGTGTCCGCACCAGCGGCCGACCGGCCCACCTCTGAAGACCTTCGGTCTCTGCTCCGCGGTGTCATCGATCCCGAGCTCGGGTCCGACATCGTCGAGCTGGGCATGGTTCGCGATGCGGTGATCGACGACCACGGCGCCGTGGTGGTCACCATCGCCCTCACCACCTCCGGCTGTCCACTCCGCGCCCAGATCCAACGCGACATCCGGTCCCGGGTCGGTTCGGCGCCCGGCGTCACCAGCGTCTCGCTGGACTGGACCGAGATGACCCCGGCCGAGAAGACCACGGCCATGAACCGGGCGCGGTTCAACGTGTCCCAGCGCGAAGAGGACACCGCGATCGGACCCACCACCCGGGTGATCCTGGTGGCATCGGGCAAGGGCGGCGTCGGCAAGTCGTCGGTCACCGCCAACCTGGCAGCCGCCCTGGCGGTTCGCGGCCTGAAGGTCGGCGTGCTCGATGCCGACGTGTGGGGCTTCTCGATCCCGCGCATGCTGGGAGTCTCGGGCCGCATGCAGGGCCGAGCCGAGGGCGACCGGAAGCTGATGGTGCCCATCGAGCGCAAGATCGGCTCCGGCCTGCTCCGAATCGTCTCCATGGGCTTCTTGGTGGAGGACGAGGAGAGCGCGCTGATGTGGCGTGGGCTCATGTTGAACCGGGGCGTGCAGCACTTCCTACAAGACGTCGAGTGGGGCGACGACCTCGACTACCTCTTGGTGGACATGCCGCCGGGCACGGGCGACGTCCAGATGGGCGTGGCCAAGTTGGTGCCGCGCTCGGAGGTCATCGTGGTCACCACCCCAGCGGTCGCGGCCCAGAAGGTCGCCATCCGGGCGGTGTCCATGGCTCGGAAGTCGTTCCTCCGAGTGGCCGGCGTGATCGAGAACATGAGCGCCTTCACCTGCGACCACGGCGAGAGCTACGCCCTGTTCGGGTCCGGCGGCGGCACCACCCTCGCCGCAGACGCCGGCGTTCCGCTGCTCGGCCAGGTGCCCATCGAGAACGCGGTCTCCAACGGCGGCGACATCGGCGAGCCCGTCGTGCTCGGCGTCGGCCCGGCCGCGGAGGCCTTCCGCGCCATCGCTGAGCGGATCGTCACCGAAGCAGTACCGCTCACCGAGCTGGCCGGCTGCTCGGCCCGCATGCTCGACGCTGCCATGGCCGCGTTCGACGAGATCGACCGTCAGGCCGCCGAGGCCTGAGCGGCCCCGGCCCACCCACCCGAGCGGTCCGGCGGTCTCAACGCATCCGGATGCCGCGGAGCGCGTCGGGCAGCTGGCCCACCACGGGCCGGAGCACCGGCGCCGAGCCAGCCGGCACAGCGCACACCTGAGGCTCGGTGGACGAGTCGAACCCGTCCCCGCGCAGGATGAGCCGGCAGCCGAGCTCGGTCTCCACCGAGAGCGACTCGCCCAGCTCGTCGTTCACGTCGACCACCACGCCATCGTCGCCCGGGTACTGCCGGCGGAGGTACTCGGGGGCGTAGACCACCACACCGTCCACCTCGCCCACGGGCTCCTGGTCCGGGCCGGGCCAGAAGTCCTCGTAGAGGAACGGCGCGGTGGACTCGCAACAGCCGGTGCCGATCGTGATGGTCAGGGTGCCCGATCGGCGCCGACCCATCTCGGTGATCACCTCGGTGGCCCGGGGCGTGGCGGTCACGCGCATGGCGTCACGCTACGCAGCTCGGTGCCGAGATGCACCCCGGGCGACCGACGGATCCTCTGACGGGCCGAGCAGGCGCGCACCTAAGCTCGGCCCCATGAAGATCCGTGCCCTCGCCCTCGTCGCTCTTGCCGTGCTGCTACCGCTCTCGGCCACGGCGTGCGGCACGTCCGACAGCGGGAGCGGGAGCGGTGGGGCCAAGACCGAGATCCCCGCCCTGAAGAACCTGTCGAAGCGGCTCCAGCAGGGCGGCATGAGCAAGGCCCAGGCCGACTGCGTGGCCAAGGCCTTCGACGATTCCAAGATCTCCGAGGCCGACGTCGCCAAGCTCCAGAAGGGCGACGTGACCGGGCTCGATGCCGCCACCCTGCGGCGCTACTCCAAGAGCATCGCCAGCTGCATCTCCACCATCACCACCGGCACCAAGCCCGCCGGCTGAGGCCGGTCCGGCACACCAACGCGAAGGGGCCCGGGTCACCGACCCGGGCCCCTTCCCGTTCACCGACGGGCGAACGTCAGATGTTGGCGCTCAACGCCGAGAGGTGGATGTAGTTGTCGCGGGTGCCGCCAGGGTTGGCGTGGATGTGCTTGACCTGCTGGTAGGCGCGGAGACCGTTGAGGCCCAGCTCTCGACCGATGCCGGACTGCTTGTACCCACCGAAGGGCCGCTCGGGCGAGATCAGGTGGTAGTCGTTGATCCACACCGTGCCCGTGCGCATGCGGTTGGCCACCGAGCGAGCCCGCTCGGGGTTGCTCGACTGCACGCCGCCGGCGAGGCCGTAGATGGAGTCGTTGGCGATGGCGATGGCCTCGTCGTCGGTCTCGTAGGGGATGACCGACAGCACCGGGCCGAAGATCTCCTCCTGGGCGATCTTGGCCGAGTTGGGAACGCCGGCGAAGATCGTGGGCGTGTAGAACGCGGCAGGGTCGAGGCCCTCGGCCAGCCCCTCGGGGCGCTGGCCGCCGCAGATGGGCTCGCCAACCTCGTCGCGGCCGAGGGCCACGTAGCGCTCCACCGTCTCCACCTGGCTGCGGCTCACGAGCGGGCCGAGGTCGGTGTCGAAGTCCATCTGGTTGCCGATGACGATCTTGCCGGCGCGGTCCACGAGCAGCGAGAGGAAGTCGTCGTAGATGCTCTTGTGCACCAGGGCGCGGGTGCCCGACTCGCACACCTGGCCGTTGTGGAAGAACGTGCCCCAGAGCACGCACGCCGCGGCCAGGTCGAGGTCGGCGTCGTCGAGCACGATGTTGGCCGACTTGCCACCCAGCTCCAGGGTCACCGGCTTCACGGTGCCCGACGCGAGCTGCATGATCCGGCGACCGACCTCGGTGGAGCCGGTGAACGCCGTCTTGTCCACCAGCGGGTTGACGGCCAGCTCCTCGCCACAGGTGCCACCGGGCCCGGCGACGATGTTGGCCACGCCCGGGGGAAGGTCGACCTCCTGGAACACCTCGCCCAACATGAGGGCGGTGATCGAGGTGAACGACGCCGGCTTGAGCACGGCGCAGTTGCCGGCAGCCAGGGCGGGGCCGAGCTTCCAGGCCGCCATGATGAACGGGAAGTTCCACGGGATGATCCCGGTGGTCACACCGTGGGGCTCGTAGCGCACCCAGTTCTGCGAGGGCGGGAACGGCGTGCCCGGCACCTCGACCTCGTCGGCCTCCTCGATGGCCAGCTTGGCGAACCACCGGAACGCGCCGACCGCGCCCGGCACGTCGGCGAACATGGCCTTCTTGATAGTGCCGCCGCCGTCGCGGGCCTCCATCTCGGAGAACTTCTCCGCCTTGGCCTCGATGGCGTCGGCGATCTGGTTGATCTTGGCCCCCCGCTCGGCGCCGGACATCTTGGGCCAGGGCCCCTCGTCAAAGGCCTTGCGGGCCGCTTCGATGGCTCGGACGGAGTCCTCGCGGCCGGCCTTGGCGATCTCGCCGATGGCCTGGCCGGTGGCCGGGTCAGAGGTGGTGAACGTCTCGCCGGACTGGGCATCGACGTACTCGCCGTCGATGAAGAGCTGGTAGTCGGCCATGGTGGCTATCCCCTTGTGATGCGCTGCGACGTGGCCTCGGTCGCGTCTTGACCAGGCGGTCAAGACGGTACCTCAGCAGATCGGGGGATGCCTCGAGTCCAGGAGTCGGTCGGCTTCAGCGCTCGACTCGGATCGAGCCCGTCAGGTGGCCATCCAGACCGAATCGGGATCGTCGACGTCGGAGGCCGACGACAGGCCGTCGTCGGCCAGCTTGCGGAGGTGCGCCCAGACGCTGAACCGGGCCACGGGGTGGAGCAGTTCGGGAACGTCGACGTAGATGGTCCGGACCAGGTCGGCGGTGTCGGCTCCACCGGTCCCGGCACCGCGTAGGGCGCTGAGCACCTGGGCTTCACGTTCGAGGCGGTGGCTCAGGTAGTCGGCCAGCTTGGCCGCCGGATCGTCGATCAGGTGGCCGTGGGCCGGCGCGATGGTCCGCAGCCGGGGGGACCAGGCCTGGAGCCGCTGGATGGACTCGAGGTACTGACCCATGTCGCCGTCGGTGGGCGTGATGACCACCGTGGAGCCGTCCATGACGTGGTCACCGGAGAAGAGCAGCCGCTCGCGCTCGAGCAGGAAGCAGAGGTGGTTGGACGCGTGCCCGGGCGTGTGGATGGCCCGGAGGGTGAACTCCGTGCCCTCGACCGTGTCGCCGTCGCCGAGGAAGCGGTCGCACACCAGCCCGTCTCGATCCTCGAACGACAAGATCTCGGCCCCGGTGCGCTCCTTGAGGCCCGCAGCCCCCGGCGAGTGATCCCCGTGGGTGTGGGTGCAGAGGATCCACCGGATCTCTCCGCTCCCCGCGGCCGCGACCGCATCCAGGTGCTCGTCGTCGGCCGGGCCGGGATCGATCACCGCCACCTCGTCGATCCCCACCAAATAGGTGTTGGTTCCCGGCCCGGTCATCATCCCGGGGTTGCCGCAGAGCACGCGGCGCACCAGCTTGCCCAGCGCCACCGGCACGTTGGGGACCAGCGCCGCCCGCACTGGTTCTTCGACGATGGGGTCGGTCATGACGATGGCTCCGAATCGAGGCCCGTGGTGCGGCCGTTGGCGATGTTCATCCAGTCGATCGACGCATCGGGCACGCCCGGCTCGCCGTCGTAGTCGGGGTCTCCCGGCAGGACGATCCGGACACCACCGTCGACCGAGATGACCCGGGGAAGGATGGTGGGCACGTCGGTGACCTCGGTGGCGGCGGCCAAGGCCTCGGCCGCGGTGGCGAATCGCGAGATCGCCCGGAGGCTCGCGATGGTGGGCGGCATCATGGTGAGCTCACCGGACTGCTGGCGAGCGATGCCGTCGGCCGGGCGGAGCCACTCGTCGGCGATCGCCTCGTGGTTGTCGTGCAGCGGTGTCTGGCGGGTGGGCGCTGCGGTGAGGAAGAAGCGGGTGTCGTAGCGGCGAGGTGCGCCCTCGGGGGTGATCCAGTGGCCGAAGTAGTGGATGCCGTCCACGGCGAGGCGGAGATCCTCGGCGGCACAGACCTCGATGAGCCGCCGAGCGCCGGTGTCGACGGCGGTGCGGTGCGCAGCCCAGCGCTCGACCCCGGACTGGTGGTCGAGGTCGACGATCTCGCCATCGGGGCCGTAGGCGAGCAGCACGCCCGCCTCCTCGAAGCTCTCGCGTATGGCGGCCACCCAGAACGCCAGGCCGCCTCGCTCGATGCCGAGCCGGCGCGAGGCGTCGGCATCGGATCGCCCGAGGCAGAGCGGCTCGAGATCAGCTTCGCGGTCCTCGGGGTCCACGGCGCCGCCCGGGAACACGTAGGCGCCGCCGACGAAGTCGGAGTTGAGGTTGCGGCGGAGCATGAACACCTCGAGGCCCTCGGCCCCGTCGCGCAGGATCAACACGGTGGCCGCGTCGCGGAGCTCCACGACGGGCCGACCCGACGGATCGGTCACGGGTCGAGGCGCGGGAGCTGGTGCGAGCTCGACGACGAGGAGGAGTCGTGGGCCGACGCGTCGTACACGTCGGAGGCCCGGAAGGTGCCCACGAACCGGGCACCTCCTGCACTGCCCATGGTGACCCAGCCAGGGGTCCGGCCGGCGGCGAACCGCTTCATGAGCGGCCGCCGGGCCAGCGACCGGGTGACCGGGATCAGGAGGAGGAACCCGATGATGTCGCCGATGAAGCCCGGCGCCAGCATCAGCGCGCCAGCCACGATGATGAGCAGGCCATCGACCAGCTCCTTGCTCGGCACCCGGCCCTCGTTGACCGCCACGGTGATCCTGTTCAACACGTTGCCGCCCTGGCGCTTGAGCAGCCAGGCGCCGATCAGGCTCTCCACCACCAGCAGGGCGATGGTCTCCCACGCGCCGATCACGTGGGCGACCTGGATGATCACGTAGAGCTCGATCAGCGGTGCCACCACGAGGAGCAACACGGCGATGAACATGCGCTCCAGGCTACCGGTGACAGGTGCGGGTGGCGCGGGCGTCAGCCTTGGGGGCGTTCCACCTGCCGGCGAAGGCGGTCGAGCCGGTCATCCCACGCCGCTCCCACCCCCACCATCCACCGCAATGCGTCGTCGAGGGGCGCCGGTGTCACCCGGAAGCGCTGCTCGCGCCCGTGGCGCTCGGCGGTCACCAGACCGGCACCTGCCAGCACCTGGAGGTGCTTGACCACGGCTTGCCGGCTCACGGGCAGCTCGGCTGCGACCTGGGTGGCCGTGAGGTTCTGGCCTCCGGCGACAGCCCGCAGCACCTCGCGGCGGGTGGGGTCGGCGAGGGCGGCGAACACCGGATCCGGTCCGGTGTCGCTCGGGACGGCGGACTCGCCTGGCGAACCAGCGGTCACGCGCCGACGGCGGCCGCAACCGGATGGGTGCGTCCCGCCAACCGGCTCAGCCGTGACTCCCAGCCGCGGTCGATGGCGGCCAGATCATCGACCGTGGCCAGAGACACCAGGGCGGTACCGGCCGAGGCGATCGACCCCACGGCGACCGGATCGGCCGTCTCGGTCACCGTGACCCGCGTGCCGTCGTCGATGTGGTCCACCTCGATCACCACGGCCGACGCGTCGTCGGGACGGTCCTCGTGCCACCAGACGAACCCCAGCCGCGAGCCGTCGATCCGATCGGTGATCACGATGCGGCGTCGGGTGCCGTCGACCTCGA
>Ga0209023_10004959_pt1 | contig 14805 bp, 16 predicted proteins | sample LakOneMetagenome_FD_187468 | JGI IMG/M metagenome (GOLD analysis project Ga0209023, IMG submission 187468) | Freshwater and sediment microbial communities from Lake Erie, Canada (SPAdes) (version 2) | ecosystem: Environmental > Aquatic > Freshwater > Lentic | place: Lake Erie, Canada... | reverse complement strand
ATGGTCTACCACGGTCCCTTCCGGCGGGAGACTCTCGAAGGCCTCGTTTCAACCGTGGGCCGGGCGCAGGACGGCCCGGGCTTCGGTGATCAGACCCTGCTCTGGATCCACGGCACGGGAGACATGCTGGTGCCCTTCGATCCGACCGCCGAAGTGATCGAGAACCTGGCCGGACCGAACACGGAAAAGCACCCATACGAAGAAGCCCGCCACGAGCTCTTCCACGAAACGAACAAAGACGAGGTCTACACCGACGTCTTCAACTTCATCCACCGCACCATCCCCTAATGGCAGTGGCGAGGGCCGGGATCGAACCGGCGACACCACGATTTTCAGTCGTGTGCTCTACCAACTGAGCTACCTCGCCAAGGAACGACAGGCTATCGGGAATGAGCGCTTCGGCGATTCTTCGCGGAGCCTGCCCGCAAGGGCTTGATCGGGACGATCGAACGGGTGGTTCTCCCGTTGGCTTTCGCGGTGATCACAGCGCGGCCACGAGCATTCTTTCCCGCCTGGACCGTGACTCGCCTGACCAGTGAAGACTGCGCCGGAACCGTGACGGAGATTGAATTCCGGAGTTTCACGGCGGGGTTGCTTGAACTCAGCGAAACATCCACATCCTGGCTCTTACTCCCCAGGTTCCGGACGCTGAGCTTCAGGATCCGCGACTTGCCCGGACGCAGCGCGAGCTTCCATGGATTCAGTCCGATCCGGACCAGCTTGTCCTCGCCACCACCGGTCGGAGGGAAGACTTCCCAGCACGACTTCGTCTCGCCGTCCACCGGGCAGCAGGACAAGTAATGAATGCTGGTTGCCAGTTGACAGGGCGGTCCCTTCGGGTCCTCCGGGGGAGGCATCGTTACGAGCGGAGTACTGCTGTGAGCGAGCCAGAGACCACCGACCGATTTCATGATGCCGGCGATCAGATTGCATGCGTCCTGCGAGCCCTCCAGCGCAACGGCCGGAGGATTCCTCTGCCAATAGCCGGCGAGGGCGCCATCCTCGAAAACCTCCGGCTCCTCGAATGCGGCTCCAGCGTGTGGCCACCCGCCGTCAGTAGAGAAGTTGGCGACCAGCGGTGAAAGTCTGCATGACAATGACCCCGACTCGAGGTCGGGGATCCCAAGAGCAATGGTGTTACTGATGCTGAAAGTCAGTGATAGCGGCGCCTCGAGAGACATCTTCCCGGTGTCCGAGTCGTAATGGCCGGTGGCATCTCCACTGAGAGCGAAAGAGAAACTCGCAGTCTCGCCATTGGCATCGAGTGTGGCGTCGGGAAACTCAAGGCCGCCGTCCTCGGGCAGGGTGAAATTTCCGGCGTCATCGTCGTAGGTGCCGTTGAGGGTGACCGGTTCGCCGGTGCCGTCGACGAACAGCTGGTCCAACTGGTAGAGCGTCAGATCGAGATTGAATCCGGCGTAGTTGAACTCGGCCTCGATTGGATCGCCTGCGGTTGACGCGGCGACAGGCGAAGGCAGGGCAAGCGCGACGACTGCCAGTGCTCCCGCAATCAGGACTCCAATTCCCGATCTCATGGGCACCAGACTATCGCCCCCTTAACGCAGAAGGGCCCCGGGAGATCCCGGGGCCCTTCTGTTCACGCTTTCCGGTCGAGCCGGAAGAAGCGTTCTACTTCTTGACGGTGATCGCCGAGGTGCCCTTGACGGCGCCGAGCTTGGCGGTGATGGTCGCCTTGCCCTTGGCCTTCTTGGCGGCCTTGACGGTGATCGTCTTGGTGACCGACTTGCCACCAGCGAGGCTGATCGAGACGCTCTTCGGAGACGCCGAGACCTGCTTGTTGCTGGAGCTCAGAGCGAGCTTGCCGGTCAGGGTCTTTCCGCCAGTGTTCTTGACGGTGACCTTGATCTTGACGGTCTTGCCAGCCTTCACGGTCGCCTTCTTGGTGACGGTGATTGCGGCCTTGGCCGGCGGCACGATCGGGGTGCAGTTGGGCGGAGTTCCCTCGAAGCCCTCATCACACTCGGTCGGGACCGGATCGGTGCAGTTCGGGAAGGTTCCGACCTTGCCGAGTTCCTCACAGTTGGCCTTGGTCGGCTTGGGCTGCGTCGCATCCGGCATCGAGCTGATCGGCGAGGTGCTGTTGGCGAGCCAGAGGCCGCCAACGTCCTTGAGTACACCGGCGATCAGGTCGCAGGTGGCCTGGGGGCCGTCGAGGGCAACGGCGGCAGGCTTGCTGCGCCACGCACCGGCGAGAGCACCGTTCTCGATGGTCGCCGGGTTGGCGAAGGCGGAACCGGCATGCGGCCAGCCCTTTGCCGTCGAGAGGCTCAGGTTGATCGGAGCGAACTTGCAGGTGAGCGGTCCGGAACCGAGGCCCGGGATCGGCAGGGCGGAAACGTCGCTGACGCCGATCGTCAGGTTGATCGGGGCTTCCACCGACATGACGCCCGTGGTGGAGTTGTAGTTGCCGGTGGCGTTGTCATCAAGGCCGATCGAGGCGTTGAGGTTGACTCCGCTGCCGAGGTCGAGGGCGATGTCCGGGAAGGACAGGCCGGTGGCCTCGGGCAGGGTGAAGTTGCCAGCGTTGTCGGTGTAGGTGCCGTTGAACTCGAGCGAGTCACCGGTGCCGTCGAGGACCAGTTCGTCGAGCTGGGCCAGGGTGACGTCGACGTTGAGACCGGCGTAGTTGAACGACGCGTTGAACGGATCGCCCGAAGCGGCCTTGGCCTGGCTTCCGCCGACGATCATTGCGATACACGCGGCGAGAAGCGCGGCAATAGCCACCTTCACGGTGAGGGCCTTCCGGCCATGGTTAACGAGAGTGGTGTTCATCTTTCCTCCGTGGCCTTCTCCCTCTAAAGGTCCGGCCGGTTAGTTTTCTCCCTAGACGCAGCGGGGTCCCTGCTCTTGCGATTTCCCGACAGCCAGATGGCTGTCCTCCCTGTCTGTCCCTGCCTGATCGCGATCGTAGTGACGACGATCACACAGGTCCGTAATGGCCGGAGCACAGCGAAACCCGCACCAGTTCGCAAACAATCGGTTTCTGGATTTCAAATCCCGGGTAAGGCAGCGACTCGGTGGTCCCGCAGGGCTTTGTCTCCCCGGATCCGTTTTGAAGATGAAGGCCTCCAATGACGCATGACCGCGAGAAAGGCGTAGGCTGCCCGGCTGATGTCCTCGCCTCTCTCGTCCCGGAAGCGATCGACCAAGGCCACGGCCGGGGCGGCGGCGCTCACCCTGGGCGCACTCGGCGTGGTCTTCGGTGACATCGGAACCAGTCCGCTCTACGCATTCCAGACCGTCTTCCAGGCAGACCATCAGGCGGTCAAGCCGACCGACACCGACGTCTTTGGCGTGATCTCGCTCGTTTTCTGGTCGATCACCCTGATCGTCTCGGTCAAATTCGTGACCTTCATCATGCGGGCCGACAACGACGGCGAGGGCGGGATCATGGCCCTGATCGCCCTGGTCCAGGGTGCGGCCCTGAAGAACCGTCACCTGAAGATGGTCCTGATCGCCGCCGGCCTGTTCGGGGTCGCCCTCTTTTACGGCGACGGAATGATCACCCCCGCGATCTCGGTGATGTCGGCGGTCGAGGGCGTCGAGGTCGCCGCGCCTTCACTTTCCAGCTATGTCCTGCCGATCACTATCGGGGTGCTGGTCGTCCTTTTCGCCGCGCAGCGTTTCGGCACCCACATCATCGGCCGGGCCTTCGGACCGGTGATGGTGCTCTGGTTCGTGGTCCTCGCGATCGGCGGAATCGGCCAGATCGTCGCGGACCCCGAGATCCTCAAGGCGCTGAACCCGGCTTTCGGGGTGGACTTCTTTTCCGCCCACCCGAGGATCGCCTTCATCTCCCTTGGCGCCATCGTGCTGACGATCACCGGTGCCGAGGCCCTTTACGCGGACATGGGCCACTTCGGCCGGCCCCCGATCCGCCGGGCCTGGTTTCTAATGGTCTTCCCGGCCCTCACCCTGAACTACCTTGGCCAGGGATCGCTGGTGCTCCAGGATCCATCCTCGGTCTCGAGTCCCTTCTTCCTGCTCTTTCCCGACTGGTCCCACATCCCGATGGTCATCCTGGCGACGGTGGCAACCGTGATCGCGTCGCAGGCAGTGATCTCCGGTGCTTTCTCGGTGACCAAGCAGGCAATCCAGCTCGGCTTCCTGCCGAGGCTTCTGGTCCGGCAGACGTCGAACGAGGAGATCGGGCAGATCTACATACCGGCGGTCAACTGGGCTCTCTTCGTCGCGGTGGTCGTGCTCGTCCTCGGATTCGGTTCATCGGCGGCACTCGCCTCCGCCTACGGAATCGCCGTGGTCGGCACCCTGACCATCGACGCGATCCTGTTCCTGGTCGTGGTGAGGAAGCTCTGGCAGAAGCCGCTCTGGATGGCGATCGCTTTCGGAGCCGTCTTCCTGACCATCGACCTGACCTTCCTCGCAGCGAACCTGACCAAGGTTGAACACGGAGGCTGGTTTCCGCTCTCGATGGGCCTGATCATCTTCCTGGTGATCGCGACCTGGGACCGCGGCTACAGGGCGACCGCCGCCAAGCGGGCCGAACTCGAGGGTTCCCTGGTCGAGCTGGTGGACGAGATCAACCGCATGGATCCCGGTCCACACCGGGTCCGGGGAACGGCGATCTACCTGAATGCCCGGACCCAGACCGCGCCGCTCGCCTTCCGCGCGACCCTGAAGCGCGACCGGATCGTTCACGACCGGGTCGTGGTTCTTTCCCTGGTCACGGCCAAGACTCCCTTCGTCGCCGACTCCGACCGGATCGTCGTCGACGACCTCGGTTACGACTACGACGGCATCAGCCACGTGACAGCCACTATCGGCTTCATGGACACCCCGGACGTACCGCGTCTACTCGAACTCGCCAACGACTCGATGGCGGAAGGCCCGATCGACATCGACGACGCCTACTACTACCTGTCGAATGTGCTGATCCGCCCCGACGGCAACACGAAACTCCACCGGATGCGGAAGCACCTCTACATCGCGATGGCCCGAAACGCCTCAAGTCCGGTCGACCATTTCCACCTCCCGGCCGAACGCACGGTCATCGAAAGCTCCGGCATCTCGATCTAGGACCAACCCGGTTCAGCGGCGGCCCTGCCCCTTCCTGTTCACGAAGAGGATCACCAGGGATGAGAGCCCGAAGAAGAAGCCGAGTAGGGCCGCCACGGTGAGAGGCCAGTTGTTTTCTTTCTCTGTGGCTGGACTCTCCCCGACAGTCGGACCTTGATCTGCCGATTCGCCGCCGGCGTTCTGGCGTGGCGCGGAGTCCGAAACGACAGTCACCGCGGCCGGGTGTTCTGAATCCGGAGGGCCGATCCAGCGAGCTTCCTCGCCGTCCGCGTATGTCTGGATCGCAGCCCATCTGATCTCACCGGCCTGTTCCGGGGTCCCGGCCAGAAAGGTGAACCGGAGCAGGCCGTCGGGAACGGTCCTGCCGGTCCAGATGATCTGATCCACCAGACCGTTCGGTTTTTCAACGAGTCTCCGCTTCCAGCCTGGAGTTTCTTCGTAGGAAAAGGGATAGACCCCCGTGGGAACCTTGAGCGTTACCTTCGAGGTTCCCGAAGCCGTCTCGCCTGGCACCAGCACGGTGAAAAGTGCCGGGTCAGCGGGAGCGACTTCGGCCGGAAGCACCTGGATGTGGGCCGCCGCCGGAGTGACTGCCGCCACCAATGACGAGACCGAAACGATCGCTATCGCCAGGCCCCTGAGCACTCCCCCGGTCATCGGTTCACCGGACCCGGAACGACAGGACCCCGGACTGCGTGTGGCCATCGACTCCGACGATGGTCCAGGCTGCCGTGTAGGTGCCCGCCCGAACGCTTTTCAGCGCAACCCTGAGTCGGCTTGCGTTGCGGGGATCTCTTCCGCCGCGGCCTTTCGAGATCACCTTGCCTTGCGAGTTGGTTGCCCGGATGGTTCCGCGGCGGATCGGCCCGTTGAAACTGATCCGCAGCAACTTGCTGTTGGCCGAAACACTCTTCACCGAAGTGTGAGCCTCCGCCTTCGGGGCTGCGCTTACGCTGAAAATCAAGATAGCCACCAGAAAGGCCGTGACGATTCCAGCAACGAGCCTGCGATCGATTGAGATGTTCATTTCGTTTTCCTCTGTGACTTGTGCTTGAAGGGGTTGTTGAAACGCGGATCTTTCGAGAAGTCCTTCTCGGTGAGCGTTTTCAGGAAGGCGACGATGTCTTCGCGATCCTTTTCAGACAGGTTGATTCCGGAAATCAACGGATCCTTGTGGGGGTTCTTTCTTCCGTCTCCGGCGTAGGGGCCGTCCTCGATGACCCGGCCACCCGCCGCGTAGATATCGACCACGTCACGAAGGGTCGCGACCGATCCGTCGTGCATGTACGGCGCCGTGCGGGCCACGTTTCGAAGTGACGGCGCCCTGAAAGCACCCATGTCCTTCTGCTTTCCGGTGATCTCGAAAACCCCGCGGTTGGGCGCCGGATAGGCACCTGTTCCACCCAGGTTGTAGAGGCCCGTGTTGTGGAATTTGGCCCGTTCGTTCGGGGCGCCGAGGTAGGTGGCCTGGTCCTCGAAGATGAAACTGCCGTGACAGTGGGAACACTCTCCCTTCTCTCCCATGAAGAGACCGAGCCCGCGTCGCTCGTTCGCTTCAAGTTCGGCCTTGCCCCGGAGGAACCGGTCGTACTTCGAGGTCCCGGAAACCAGGCTTCGTTGAAACGCGGAGATCGAGCGGATCACGTTGTTCCAGGTGATCGGCTGCTTGCCCTGGCTGAAGACCCTGGGGAAGTGCTTCCTGTACCAGCCGCCCGCCCGTATCCGGTTGATGACCTTCTTCCTGTTCCTGTCGTTGACGCCCATCTCGACCGGATTGGTGCCGAAGAGCGGCACGGCCATCTGGCTCTCGAGCGAAGTCAGTGCGGGATTGGCCCAGGTGAAGGACCGGTGATAGGCCGAGTTGATTATCGATGGCGAGTTGCGTGGGAGAGTCTCGCCGGTCGATCCGACCGGTGTCGTCTTTCCATCGGTGAATCCCAGTTCGGGTAGATGACATGAAGAGCAGGACTGGGTTCCGTTGCCGGACAGCCGCTTGTCGTAGAAGAGTCTGTGTCCGATCGCGACCTTGCCTTCGGTCATCGGATTGGTCCCGGGAACCTTCGGTTGCGGAAAGCTCGGAGGCAACTTCCAGGTCCAGGTCTTGAGGTGCGGGGCTTCCAGGGCACCGGAAACCTGCAGACCGTAGGTCGCGGCGCCGGCGACGATTATCGCCGCCAGCACCAGGACCCTCCGGATGATCCGGCGCGGAACCGCGGAGCGGTCCACGCCCTGATTCCGCGCCATTCCTACTTCCTGACGACGCGGAACGCCGTCTGATTCGTCTTCTTGACGGTGCCGAGCTTTAGGCCGAGGGTCTTGAAGATCGGATCGCAGTCGGGAGATTCGGTGAAGGACATGCAGCCGCCCATCGCCATCTCCATACCGCCGTCCATTCCGCCCATGTCACCCATCGACTCACCGGCGACGTTGACTCCACCGAACAACTTCTTGAAGTCCAGGGCTATTTTCTGGCTGGTCGGATTGAAGTTCTTCAGGGTGATCTGATCGCGGTTCGGCAGAGCACACTTCGCGGTCTCGCCAGCTGCCGGATCACCCTCGCAGTCGGTGCTTCCGAGATGCAGGTAGAAGATCTTCGAGGCCCAGGCCGGACCTGTGTCCTCGCTCAGCTCGACCTTCATGAACTTCCGGCCGAACTGCCAGGACCAACCCATCGCCATCAGATTCAACGGCGCCGGGCTCGAGGTCAGGTTCGTGTGATTGAGCGGGTACGGAACGCTCACGCTGTACCGCACGCCGGTGTAGCTGCCCTTCGGGACGGTTCCGCGCACGTAGGCATTCGTGGCCTTCGTGCCTTCCGCGGCGCAGGCACCAGTCCCGTTTTCGAGATCGACCAGCGTCACCGCCGAGTTGCCCTTCGTGTAACTCCACTTCGAGCCCGTCGGCAGCTTCACGCTCACGGCGCCGCCGCCCTTCCGCAGAAGCTGAACTCCGGAAACGTAGAAACGGAGGTCATTGAGCTTGGCGGAACGGGAGGTCGTGCCGAGACCGCTTATCGACTTGCCGCAGGTCACCGGTGAATTGCCATTCAGGGCGGTGAATCCGATCGCGACCTTCTGGGTCTTCTTGGCGGATTTCTGTCCGTGACCACCATGGGCCACGGCGGCAGCCGGAAGCGCGATCAGCGCCATCAGGCCGAAAACGAAGCTCGCGAATATCGCGCGAGAACTATTGCTGCTTTTCATTTGATTCTCCAGTCTTGGTTGATGCGGTCGCCGGGCGGCTGCGCCGCCAGGCCGGCTCAATGAGCCTTCGCAGCCGGACGGGCACGGCCGTCATAACTGCGTTGCATGCACCGGGAACCGGAGGCGCAATTGCGCATCTGTTCCGGTACACCTGAATTCGAGTTGCCACTTCCGCGCAAGCGAAAGCGGCGATTGATTACAGGTGTGCCGGTGGCGGTCGGACCGCCAGGGCGAAAGCCATCTTCAGACCAACGGGCCTGAAGGCAACTGGAAGAACGGGGACCGGAAGGAGAACCGGCCGGGACCACTCACGAGGCCGGGATCCAAGCTCTCTGGCCTTGACGATCAGCTCTTCGCCGGGGAAGAAGCCCAGGCTGAGAACGAAGAAGAGCGCGAAAGCCGGGGCCGCGATCATCGCCACGGTCACCGACATCGCACCGATCGCAAGCCATGCGAGAACGAGGACGACGGCAGTCGCCTTGCTCTCCCTGGTCACTTTCGGAATCGCGCTCATCTGTCCATCAAACAATAGGCACACCCCGGAAGTTTCGCTCCGAGATGACCTCGTGAACCTCACCCGGGCTCAGCCCGCCATTGCTGCGCCCGCAGTTCAGCCCTTGCGTTTGGGCCAGTCCGGGATGTCCACGCAGTTTGGTTCGCTCACGTTTACGAGAACCTTGCCGTCGGCCAACCGGACCCTCGCCGTCTGCAGGCAGACCTGACCTCCGTAGCTCCACTCGGCCTCGATCTCGTACCTGTTCCTTCCATCGGTCGACCCGCCATATCCGGTCGAAAACCGACCAGCGTGAGGATCCATCTTGCGAAGCGCGACCTGCCTGGCCCGTTCGAAGGAAAGGAACGGGACATCCAGGTTGTGGCAGCTCCTGCGGAGTATCCGCACCTTGAGCACATCCGATCCGGTTACCTCGAAGCGGCCTGAGCACTTCCTCAGCTTCCAGTACGTCTCGATGGTCATCGAACCTGAGCACCTGACCCGGTCCGACGCGAGTTTCGAGCAATTGGTCACATTGCCTGACTGCGGAAGTCGGTATCCGCCCAATTCCATGCTCTTTTCAAAGACAGCCTGTTTGGCTTCCTTGATTGTGAGCCCGGACGCCTGCGCCAAAGCCGCCGGAAAGACGACCATCCCAATGGTCACGGTGAATCCCAAGATCAGTCGCTTCATGCTCTCTCCCTCTTTGGATGTCCGCGACCGCAGAACTGGCCGCGAACAAAGTGTCTCACGGGGGGGGTTGAGGTTCTCAATGCCGGGAGCATTCAGGACTTCATGCTGAGCGGTGCTTCCCTTCGGAAGAGTTCATTGCCTTCGTCACCCAGCCCGACGAGAGTGATGTCCTGGTATCTCAGGTCGCGTAGCTCGAGGACGTTGTCCGGGATTTCGATCGGTGGCTCGGAATCTTCAAGAACGTCGATCGCGGCAACGTCATCGTTGTAGATCCCGGTGAGGCCGAGGAGGGAGTTGATCTGGGAGCCCCAGGTGAACGCTCTCCCTTCGGCGATCGACTCGACATCGCCACAGGCTATTCGGCCAAATCCGTTCTTCCCGGTGAAAGCGCAGACCTCGCCCCCCGACACGAGCAAGGTCACCGGACGACCGGTGTTGGTCTCGCCTCGACCGATTGCGGAGATCATTGCGGGGTCCGGATCGAACCTGGATTTATCTCGGCCGAACGGCGGTAGTCCGTTCTTTGTGTTCTCCGCGGTCTGCCTCGAGGTCGAGAGGAAGACGGCGGCCCGCGCTGTGCCAAGAGGCAACGCCGACAGATCTTCCTCGGTCACCGGTTGAAGAATCTCGAAGGAATCGAAGCCCAGGTCCGACTCGACCACTTTCAGGTCGTCGGCGAAAACGGATGCAATCGGATTGGTCCCGCTTGCGGCCCAGGCGACTCCGACCCCGAGGAGCAGGGCCGCGAGAATCGCCAGCAGGACCCGACCGGTCCGTCCCAGAGAAAACGAGCGGTGGGCGGCGGGCACCCGCGCCATCGGCACGGGGTTGGCCTTGCTAAGCCTTGCGTTGAGTTCCGCGTTTCTCACAGGTTCTCCTCGACTCTCAGCCCGGGCTTTTCGAGCGAACTGGTTTCCGGCTCTTCGAGGGCCTTCTTGAGCCGGCTGCGAGCCCGGTGAAGCCGGACTCTGAAGGTCGCCGGCCGAATGCCCATCGAACGTGCCGCCTCCGCCGGGGTCAGTTCCTCCCAGGCAACCAGCAGGATCGCCTCACGGTCCGAAACCGAAAGCGCCTCCAGTGCCTGGCCGAGCTGATGATCGAGAGTCTCGACCTCGTAGTCCGGCTCTTCCCTCGGATCTGCCTGGACGATCTCCCCCGGATCCATCGGGAAGCTCTTTCGTCTCGCCCTGTACTCGTCAAAGAGAAGGTTGCGGGCGGTGGTCAGCAGCCAGGGACGACAGCGCCTGAAGTCGAGCTTTTCTTTCTGCTCCCAGGCGAGGGCGATCGTCTCATCAGCGATTGCCGCGGGGTCCCGGCTACCCCGCCTACGGCAATAAGCGACGAGCATGGGCCGACACCGGGTGACCTCTTCGAATCCATTCCACTGCCCGTCACTGGATTTCATATCCAGAAGAGAATGGTTTGGATCGTCAAATCGTTACAGGTGTCGAGATTTCAGATCTGGCGGGCCCTTCGCTTGCCATAGATGAGGCCTGCGCCCCAGGCGGGAATGAAGAGGAGCGAAAGTTCCAGCCAGATCTCGGCAAAGCTGGCGTTGTCGGTGACCATGCCTCCGTTCGGGAGGTCGTGAGTCCAGACGACGTTTACGAAGTAGACGGCGACCAGAAGCGGTCCGACCAGAAACAGCGCGGAAAGCCAGGACCGGGAGAAGAAACCCAGCGCGAAATACCCGGCTCCTGCAAGCGCGAGCATTCCCCAGAGCACCGGGCTCAGGTAGCTGAAGTCATAGATCCTGTCGCCGAGGATCCAGATGAAGATCGCCTCGAAAGCAAGGAAGCCCGCGCCGGCCAAAAGAAGGCGCTGTCTGCGCGATGTTCCAGCAGAGGCGGTGGTTCCGAGCTGCCCCGCATCACCCGTGGCGTCCGTCAAGAACCCTCCCTGTTTGACGTGAGTATCCGAGTGGGCCGTGAAGGGATCGAACCTTCGACCTTGAGATTAAGAGTCTCCTGCTCTACCAGCTGAGCTAACGGCCCGGAAATCAGCTTCTTTGACGAAGCCGGGTGGGAAGTATAGAGCGGGCGGGCCATTTTCGTGGCCCGCCCGTTCCTTCAGTCGAGTCCCTTCCAGAGACGGTGATCGTCGGCGATCAGGGGGTGGTGGTGGCGCCAGTGCCACCGTCGATCGAGGTGTCGGAGCCGAGGCTGCCGAGCGGGTTCTCGAGAGACTTGCCGCCGTCCTTCTTGGCCTGGGCGATCGCCTTGTCAATCTGCTTGCCGACCCGTTTCGCGTCCTTCTCGGTCGCGGTGTAGGTCTGCTTGATCTGCTTCTGCTCGTCCTTGTCCTGGGTCGAGGCCAGGGCCTGCTGCTTGGACTTCTCCGCGCCGGCGAAATCCTGCGCGTAAAGCTGGTAGATCGCCAGGGTGGTCAGCTGGCTGGAAGCGCTGGCCCCGCCGTTCTTCTGGTTCTTGACCGCATCCTGGGCAACGATCTCCTGGGCGGCTGCCGCGTCCTTGATGTTGCTCTGGAACTGGGCGACCGTCGAACCCTGGGAAAGGGTGAACAGAACGTTGGCCATCAGCTGGGCGACCGCGGGATCGGGATTGTCGCCGGCCATCTTCAGGTACTTGGTCCAGGCTTCAGCGGCGAGTTCAAGCTGGGTGGTTGCCTCGGGTGTGATCGAGGTCTGACCGGTGTTGGTGTCGGTCGAGTAGAGCGACTGACCGGCCGAGAAGCGTGCCCGGACCAGCTCCTTGGCGACGTTCTCGTTGTTCGGCTGCGCCTGAAGCTTCTTCTGAAGATCCTCGGCCCGCTTGACGTTTGCGTCCGCGGCGCTCTGGTTGATGCTGTTGTTGCCGTTGTTGAACGGATTGACTCCGCCCGGCAGACCGATCACCACGAGGCTGGCCGCCATGATGATCGCGAGCATCACGTAGATGACCTGGACGACCCTCTTCCTGCGACCGCGAAGGTCGAAGAGCATCCTGTGTTCGGGTTCGTTGGCCACTGGGCTAGTTCTCCTGAATTGAAGGTACCTGGGAATCGGCGCTCTCCTTGGGTTCGCCAATCCCCCGAGCGAGCAGGATACTCAGCTCGTAGAGAAGAAGGAGGGGAACCGTCTCGATCAGCATCGAGATCGGGTCGACTCCTGGCAGTGCCGCGGCAACGACGGCGCAGATCAGGTACGCGTACCTGCGGTTGCTCCTCAGCTGCTGGACCGACAGGATCCGCAGCCTGACCAGAGCCAGAATCACGATCGGTAACTCGAAGACCACTCCACCCGCCAGCAGGGTCATCGAGAAGAACGAGTAGTACTCCCGGGCCCGCAGCTGGATCTCGAACTGGGCCGAATTGAAGCTGAGCAGAAAGTTGATCGCGGCCGGCAGCACGACGAAGTAGGCGAAGACGCAGCCGATCAGGAAGAGAAACGGAATCGCCAGCAGCATCGGCATGATCGCCTTGCGTTCCCGGGGCGAAAATGCCGGCAGGATGTAGGCGAAGAGCTGATAACTGATGAACGGGAACGAGACGATGATTGCCGCGTAGGCGCAGACCGTCACCGTGGTCATGAAGGCCTCGGTCGGGGCGAGGACCACGAGCGCCTTGTGAGCCGCGGGCAGCGGGGCGGCGGCGATGTCGAGAATCTTGTCGCTCTGCCAGAAACAGACCGCGAAGGCAGTGACCAGGAAGATCAGCGAATAGATGATCCGCGAACGCAGCTCATCCAGGTGGTCGACGAGACTCAGGTGCTCGTCGTGCTTTACGGGTTTCAGCTTGGCCAAAGGGCCCCTGACCTAATCGCGGGACTCGGGGACCACTTCGCCGTCGACGGCTTCCGGCTCGGGTGTCGACGTCACTTCGGTGACCTGTGGCTCCTCACCGGGAAGAGGATGGTTCTCGTCGGTCGGAGGCGGAGTCAGTTCGGCCGGCTCGGCCTCATCTGCGTCGTCGTCCTCGTCGTCGTCATGACCGATGTTGCTGAGACCATCGCGAAACTCGTTGAGACCCCTGCCCAGCGACTTGCCGAGTTCGGGCAGGCGCTTGGGGCCGAACACGATCAGGGCGATGATCAGAACTATGACGATCTCGAGTGGGCCGATATTGGGAATCATTGAGTCACCAATCGTACCTACGAACGCTCAGCGGACCCGGATCACCCCGGGCCGCGAGAATTAATCCCTGAAGTTGAGGTAGTAGCGAGAGGCGGTCGGTTCGGCCTGGCCCTGGTACTTGGAGCCCTTCTGGCCGGAACCGTAGGCGGCGTCAACCGGATGGTCCATCCGCATGAATGAAAGCTGGCCGATCGGCATGCCCTTGTAAATCGTGATCGGCAGGTTGGCGACATTCGAGAGCTCGAGGGTCAGGTTGCCTTCGAAACCGGCGTCGACGAAACCGGCGGTGGAATGAATCAGGAGGCCGAGGCGACCGAGTGAACTCTTGCCTTCCAGCCGGGCAACCAGATCGTTCGGGACGGTGACCCTTTCCAGGGTCTGACCGAGGACGAACTCTCCCGGATGCAGGATGAAAGGTTCGTCGTCGGAAGGCTTGACCAGTTCGGTCAGGTCTTCCATCTCCTGCTTGACGTCGATGTAGGGGTACCGGGAATTGTTGAATACCCGGTAACTGTGGTCAACGCGGAGGTCGATGCTGGAAGGCTGGATCAGCTTTTCGTCGTACGGATCGATGACGATCCGCCCGGCCTCGATCTCCTCCCGCAGGGTCTTGTCACTGAGAACCATGAGCGGGGAGTCTAGCTGTAGCGGAGGACTACGCCGTCGGCGATAAGTTCGAGCAACTGGCCCTGTTCGGGTTCCACCCCGGTGCCCCTCAATCCGGCCTTGGCTTCCTCGATCAGGCCGATCGCCCGGGCCCGGACGGTCTCGAGAGCTCCGGTCGCTTCGATCCGGTCGCAGACCATCGCGGCGGTCTCTTCATTCAGTCCGCGGAGGTCGAGTCCGGCCAGTCCGGGATCGAACTGCGCGGCGATGATCAGGGGCAGGGTGACCGTCCCGTCGAGCAGGTCGGTGCCCCGGGCCTTGCCCGTTCGCTCGGGCGGTCCGGCGATGTCGAGAACGTCGTCGAGCAGCTGGAAAGCGAGACCGATCCGGTGTCCGAAAAGACCGATCGCCTCGGTGTCACCTCCGGTGCTGGCCCGGCCGAGCACGCATGCCGCCTCGAAAAGCCGGCCGGTCTTGAGTCCGCAACGCTCGAAGTAGTCGTCTTCGGTCAGGTCCATGTTGAAGGCACCTTCACGCTGCTTGAGCTCACCTCGGGCGAGATCGACCGCGGTAGAGCTGACCTCGGTGACCGCCGACGCGTCGCCGCCGTCGACCAGGACCTTGAAGGCCGTGGAGAAGAGCCGGTCGCCGAGCGCGGTGGCACGCTCCCGTCCCGCGCTGG
>Ga0209023_10004958_pt1 | contig 14807 bp, 9 predicted proteins | sample LakOneMetagenome_FD_187468 | JGI IMG/M metagenome (GOLD analysis project Ga0209023, IMG submission 187468) | Freshwater and sediment microbial communities from Lake Erie, Canada (SPAdes) (version 2) | ecosystem: Environmental > Aquatic > Freshwater > Lentic | place: Lake Erie, Canada | collected... | reverse complement strand
CGGAAAAAATGTAAGGTATTAAGCCCGTTTCCGCCTCATATCGTTTTGCGATCTTGGCAATTACGTGCTCGCTCTCGAGCCGAGTCATGAAACAAACGGTGCCGCCGCTACCGCCGCCGGTTATTCTCGCACCGTAAATACCTTCGCTTCGGTATTTACGTGCAAGGGCCACCAGCCGATCGGTCCCCGGTTCGGTCAGGCCGCAGGCGGCGTAGCTGTGATGACATTGAAACATCAGTTCGCCGAGTTCGAGAGCACGAGATTCGTCGATCTCGTTCTCCAAGATCGAGGAAAATGAGCGAACACGAGAATTTTCGTAGACCGCGTGTTGGGTCGATTCTCTCACATCGTATTTTCTCCGAGGATCGATCTTCGTGACCTTATCCGTCGTCCCGATGTATTTTTCGATGAATTCGGAGCCAATGATCGTGGTCGGAATCTGAGATCTAAACTCCGATTCATATTCCGCCGGCGACAAATTGCAAAGATAGCCGCGCCATCGAGGATCATCGATCTCTACCACGCCATCCACCATGTTTGTCACATTCAGTCCAGCAAGATCGGCAATGATCCGGTAACCCATAAACGCAGCGATCCTCACCGAAGAATAGTCAGAGCCCGCGACGGCATGTCGGACGCCGGAGTCGATTCCCCAAAATTCGATCGAATCCGGTATCGCGACGGTCTCTCTAATTTCCGCTGGTTGGCACAGGATCGAGATCAAGCTATTTTCAACGCCGCAGTTTGTCGATATTTGGTCCATCACGCCGCATGCCGCGCCGACGATAAGGTTTTCAACTTTTTGACTGAGCAAGGCAACTTCACGAGGTTCGATTCGAATAGCAAATGCCGCACACACCGCATTCATGACCGCAATTTCCAGAGCGGCAGATGAACTAACGCCTTTCCCGATCGGGATGTTTGATGAGATCAAAATTCGCGTGCCGTGACAGAGATCGATGTTTAGTTCGCGTTCTAAAACAAAGAAAACCCCGACGGCGTACGATGCCCAATGATCCTTTGGATTGTTCGCGAAGAACTTCTTAACGTCACCGTAATTTCCGGCATCGCGAAGGCCTCGAAATTCCAAAAGATCCATTTCAAACGTCAACGGCTTTGCCGAATGAGTTGAAAGGCTAACGACCTTTATTGAATTCCCGTCACTTTTCTGAACTGCGGCGAAGGTCGCCTCGGCGATCGGCATTTCGAGCATCAACGAGCCTGAATAGTCCGCAATCCCGCCCATTACATCGAGACGGCCTGGGGCACGAGATACGAAAATGTCGTTGGAGCGGTCAAAGTAATCACCGAGCTCCAGCGGAGGTTTGTTTATCAGCTCAATAAACTCGCGAACGTCGGCGAGTCCTCGTGAATCTCCATGTGCGATTTGAAACATCAGTCAGTTAGCAGTCCTCGCTTTCTGAGAGAATTTTGCAGAGGCGGTTCGATCTGCTCTCGAATAGATCGATTTGCGTAGCCGACCCAGGTCACATCAGTCTCGTTATTTAGCGGCGAAGCCAGTTGCCGCCCGTTTTCATCGGTCACGATCACGCCCATCTCACGGGCGATCAACTCAGTACAAAGATCATACGGATGACAGCAAATGCTCAGATCGAGACCGCGTTCGCTCATGATCGACCCCATCAACGGCCTGATATCCGCGACAAACCGGTCATGTCCCGCCATCAATTCATAAAGCTGCCCGCCAGTCGAAATGTATTGATCCTCGAAACACTGAGCTTTTCCATTTATCGGTTTTCCAATCGCTTCGCGAACGATTTCCTCGTCGATCTCAGCCAGCACGTCACGGACACCCGGGAAAAATCGCGAGATCATTGCAAAGCCTTGCTCGATCGAGGTTGCGGACGATGGTCTAAGGTCAATTGCAGTGGCCTCGTCGGTCAGTCGGTTAAATCTTACGGCCCGAGCACCGTGCCCACGAAACGCCCAAACCGTATCTGATAGATGCTGTTTGACGAGCGGTATTTCCGTTTGGATCGCAAATTCGATGTCAGACAGAGTGCTTGTGTCTCCACGATTTCGAGCGACGCCCGTTAGAATCCACGCACTTCGTTTTTGATACATCAGGCCGCGAGTGCCGTCGATCGGGTCGATGATGATTCGCCAAACAGCGTCGTTTTCGTTCGTTCCACGCGGCAATACGATCTTTCCGCCTTCGAGACCCTCGGCAATCAGGATGATCGGTGCTTTCGAGGCGATCTCGCGTTCGAGAAATTCGATCAGAATATCTTCGCTGACGCGATCGATAGCAAAGATCGTATCGCCTTCGCCATCTGCCACGATCGACGAAAGCTCGTCGGACGAACCGCTTTCACATGCGGCGACCACACTCGAACGGATCGTCTCGTGCAATGCCTTTAGCGGAGCAAAAAGCGACCTGATATCGTTCAACCGTTTGCCTCCAGTTTGTAGTGTATTGGCGACATTGCTATTAGTTCCGCCGCTTTTTCCTCAGGCGATGTATCGCTCAAAAAATTGCCGCCGCCGATCTCGGGACCGGCTAGGTATTTGAGCAGATTGGGCTTTCGCAGCGGCGGGTGAAACTCGATGTGAAAATGGAACGCGTCATAATTGCCACCATCGGTCGGAGCCTGATGCAGCGGCATCACGTATGGAAATGGTATTTTCCAGAGATTATCGAATTTTACGAGAACCGTTTTCAGAACCTCGGCGAAGTCAGTGACCTCTTTTGCCGACAACCCCGCGATACTGGGATGGGTTTCTTTTGGAGCAACAAAAACCTCATAAGCATATCGTGCAAAATATGGCAGGAAGGCAATCGCCGTATCGTTCTCCGCAATTATTCGCCGTCCATCGGCTTTTTCCGCCGCGATAATATCCTGAAAGATCGGCCGGCCTCGTTCCTTAAAATATGCCTGGCTGATACGAGCTTCGTTTTCGATCGTTTTGAAGACAAAGTTATTTGCGTAGATCTGACAATGCGGATGCGGATTTGAAACGCCGACCGCCTCGCCTTTGTTCTCAAATATCAAAACATGCTCGATCTCCGGGCGACTGCCGAGATTGGTGTATTGTTCCTGCCAGACCCGCAAAAGAGATTCGATCTCGGGAGGAGCGAGTTCGGCCAAAGTAAGGTCGTGTTTAGGGCTGTAACAAACGACACGCGCAATTCCGGTCGCGGGTCGAGATTTGTAGACTATCGAATCTAGCTCGACGTTCGCGGGTGCGTCGATCGCGACACTTGGGTGGTCATTGTCGAAGACAAAGATCTGCTCGTAATCCAGATTTGACCTGCCGCTGACGCGCTTATTGCCCGGACAGAGGTAGCACTCCGAAAGGTATCCGGGCAGAACCTTTTCGTCTGCGACGATCGTTCCGCCGCTCCACGGCCGATCTTGCCGGTGAGCCGCGATCACCACCCATTCCTCGCGCAAAGGATGCCAGCGTTCTTCCCAGGTCATACTGTTTGCTCTGTTCGAAACTAATAATTTACAGAGAGACTTTAACCTAATGTGGCAATTTCGGCAATCCGAGTTAATCGGTTAAATGGTTCTTTAAACTTGTGATAAGTGTGTGATATCGTGTAGGCATTTGGTTAGCCAAAGCGGGCGAAATTATTGTCGGCCTTATGTAAAGCCGGGCCAAAAGTACTCGCAAACGACGGTCTATAAATTTTCGATTCGCGGAAAACAACGAATGAAAGCAATTTGCACATTTCTGTTTGTGATTTTGGGCGTGGCCAGTATCAACGCGCAGCCCGGCATTCAATCGCTCGACAAGACATTGCCGGCATGGACCAAAAAGGCCGGAGCGAGAACAGAACCTGGACGCAAAAAAATATTTTCCGCTAATTCATTCGGGGCTGTACCAGATGGCAAGACAACATCGACCAAGTCAATTCAAAAGGCGATCGACGAATGCTCCCGCTCAGGCGGCGGGATAGTTTCGTTTGAAAAGGGCGAATATGTTACGGGTGCGATCTTTTTGCGAAACAACGTCGATCTCAGAATCGGCACGGAAGTGACGCTGCTCGGCAGTCAGGACGAATCGGAATATCCCAAGATCGCAACTAGGGTCGCGGGCATCGAAATGCCGTGGCCCGCAGCTCTCATCAATGTTAACGATGCCAAAAATGTAAAGATCTCGGGCGGCGGCACGATCGACGGGCGTGGACAACTGTGGTGGGACAAATATTGGGCACTTCGCAAGATATACGAGCCCAAAGGCCTGCGCTGGGCTTCGGATTATGATGCCGAACGCGTTCGTTTGATGGTCATCTGGAGGTCATCGGACGTAAAAATTGAAAATCTGAGTTTGAAGCGCTCCGGGTTTTGGACCGTGCAGGTGGTTTATTCAGATCACGTAACTGTTACCGGCGTAAAGATAAGTGACAACGGTGGCCCGAGTACCGACGGAGTTGATATCGATTCTTCGAGCAATGTATTGATCCAAAATTGCGACATTGATAATAATGACGACGATATTTGTCTCAAATCAGGCCGCGATTCGGATGGATTGAGGGTTGCTCGACCGACGGAATACGTCTTTATCCGCGACAATATGATCCGTCGCGGCGGCGGGATCGTTTCTTTCGGAAGCGAGACGTCGGGCGGGATCAGGCATGTGGTCGCGCTCAATAATCGCGGTCTCGGCACTAAAGAAGGTGTGCGGTTCAAATCCGCCAGGACTCGCGGCGGTTATGTCGAGGACGTTTTGATTCGCGGGCTTAAAATGGAAAATGTCCCGCTGCCTTTCACATTCACGCTCAACTGGAACCCTAGCTATAGCTACGCAACAATTCCCGACGGGATGAAAGACGTTCCATTCTATTGGACGGTTTTGAATACACCTGTATTGCCTGTCGAACGCGGTTTTTGTCAGTTCCGGAACATCCGGATCGAGAATATCGAGGTCGTCGGAGCAAACCGAATATTCACAGCATCCGGACTGCCGGACAAGTTGATACAGAACGTTACATTTTCAAATATCACAGCCGAAGGCAACGAAGCCGGATCGATCGAATACGCCAAAAACTGGACAATGACGAACGTCAAGATCAAAACGAACAAAGGCGAGAACGTTGCTGTCACGAACTGCGAAAACGTAAATTCACCGCAGGCTTCGAAGAAATAATGGGTCTATAAATGAAAAACAAACCGCAAATATTTGTCGCCTTGATCTTGGTTTTCTTTGGCCTCGGTAACTTCGCGGTGGGAACCGGTGCAGCGTCCGGGATCAGGGCTCAGGCGGGGACCTTCCTCAACGTCAGAGATTTCGGAGCAAAGGGCGATGGCAAGACGCTTGATACCAACGCGGTAAATCGGGCGATAGATGTAGCATCATCGAAAGGCGGCGGGACAGTATTTTTCCCCGCCGGAACATATCTCTGCTTTTCGATCCACTTAAAGAGTAATATTACGATCTATCTGGATAATGGGTCTACGATCCTTGCCGCGGATCCTGCTCTACACAAAGGAAGCTACGATCTCCCCGAACCCAACGAATTCGACATGTATCAGGATTTCGGACATTCTCACTGGCAAAATTCGCTGATGTGGGGAATCGGTATCGAAAATTTTGCGATCATCGGCCAAGGAAAGATCGATGGAAAGGGCCTTTCGCGTCGCAGCCCGGGGCCTCGAAAGCCTCGAACGGCAGGTGAAACACCGGCGAGCATGGCGGGCAATGTTTCTCCGCTTGGTGAAACGTCGGATGTGAAGGAAATGAACGGGCTGGGAACCAAAGCGATCGCGCTAAAACTTTCGCGAAACATCACGCTCACGGATTTCACTATCTTTCAGGGCGGCCATTTCGCGATACTCGCAACCGGCGTCGACAATATAACGATCGATAATTTGCGGGTTGATACGAATCGCGACGGGTTTGATATAGACGCTTGCCGCAATGTTCGAATATCAAATTCATACGTAAACACGCCGAATGACGACGCGATCGTGTTGAAAAGCTCATATGCTCTTGGATTTAACCGTGCGACCGAGAATGTGACGATCACAAATTCGCAGGTCTCGGGTTTCGATCTCGGAACACTGCTTGACGGAACGTTCAAAACGACGCAGGAATTTGCCCCCGACAAAGATCACGTAACGGGGCGCATAAAACTTGGTACTGAATCGAACGGCGGGTTTAAGAATATTGCGATCTCAAACATAAATTTTGTTCATTGCCGCGGGCTCGCGTTAGAGACCGTTGACGGCGGGTATATCGAGGATGTTGCGATCACAAATATCACGATGCGCGATATTCTTACGGCGCCGATCTTTATCAGATTGGGTGCTCGCCAACGTGCTCCGGCGGGAACGCCGATCGGCGGCATTCGACGGGTAAATATCTCGAACGTTATTGTCTCCAATGCCGAGACTAAATACGCATCTATCATTGCCGGACTCGTCGGTCACGATATTGAGGACGTGAAACTCAGCAATATCAGAATCCATTATCGTGGCGGCGGCACAAAACAAGATGCATTGATCGAGGTGCCGGAAAACGAAAAGAGCTATCCGGAACCAAGTATGTTTGGCACGTTGCCGGCCTATGGCTTTTTTATTCGTCACGCCAGCGGTATTACTTTTGATAACGTCGAAATCTCATTTGAAAAGGAAGACGCACGTCCGGCCTTTTTATTGAACGATGTAAAAAATGTCGACATGTTTCGCACAAACGCCAAGCTTTCTGGCGGTGCGAAGCTATTTGTCCTGCGGAATGTTTCAAATTTTAGTCTTCAACAGAGCCGCAGTGTCGAAGATACAAAGATCGCAAAGGCAGAGAGCCGGGAGCTTTAATGGAAGTTGTCAGATGGGGATTGATCGGTGCCGGTGATATCGCTCGAAAGCGGATCGCTCCCGCGATGCTCGATCTGCCCAATTGCGAACTTGTTTCGGTCAGTCGCTCGCGGGCCGATCTTGCCAAACAATTCGCAGATAAGTTTGGTGCGCCAAATTCGTTTGCCGATGGGCGTGATCAGATCAACCAAGCTGAGATCGATGCCGTCTACATCGCCACGCCCGTATTTCTTCATGCTGAGCAAACCATCGCCGCCGCAAACTCAGGGAAACATGTCTTGTGCGAAAAGCCGATGGCGTTAAACCCCGGCGAGTGCGGCGAGATGATCGCCGCGTGCCGAGCAAATAATGTCAGGCTTGGTATCGCCTACTATCGCCGTTTTTATCCGGCCATTCGCCGCGTCAAACAAATTATCGAGTCCGGCGAGATCGGGACGGTTTCGATCGTGCAGATCAACGCTTTTGAATATCTCGAAATGGAACCCGGCGATCCGCGACACTGGTTCCTCGAAAAGGCCAAAAGCGGAGGCGGGCCGATGATGGATTTTGGCTGCCACCGTATCGAGATGTTGACCAACCTTTTCGGCGCGCCCGTAAGTGTCGTTAGTTCTGTTTCAAATAAGATCTTCGGTCGCGAGGTCGAGGACACTGCGACTGCATTGATGCGGTTTGAAAACGGAACGTGTGCATCCGTGACGGTCACACATGCGGCAAGCGATCCACAGGACACTCTGCATGTCTTCGGGAGCAAAGGTTCGATTCACATCCCGGTGTTAAATGCAGGAGAAATGACGATCCGCATCGGTGGCAAGGTCAGGCATGAATCACACCCACCGGCCGCGAATTTTCATCAGCCGCTGATCGAGGATTTTGCCAACGCCGTCTTACAAGATCGCGAACCCGCGGTCGGCGGTGAATGCGGTAAAGAGATCTCGTCGCTCATCGAGGAAATTTATGCGAAAGGCAAATGATCGAAAATTAATTTATATGGCGATTCCGGCTGAAATACTTAGAAAATCCATAACGGCCATTGTCGTTCTATTTATCTACAGTTCACTTTCGTTTGCCCAGGGCCGCGAGACGATCTCGTTCGATAACGACTGGCTGTTTTTCAAAGGGTTTGTCTCCAATGCCGAGACCGTTGATTTCAATGACGCCGCTTGGCGAAAGGTAAATACCCCACACGATTGGAGTATCGAGGGGCCGTTTGACGCGAAAAACCCCACGGGCGGCGCAGGCGGCTTTCTTCCGGCCGGTATGGGGATCTATCGCAAGCATTTTTCGCTGCCCGCCGATCGGTCAAACCGTCGTTACTCGATCGAATTTGACGGCGTGATGGCAAACACCGAGGTCTGGATCAACGGGTTTCGTCTCGGCAACCGTCCGTATGGGTACGCGAGTTTTGGTTTCGACCTGACCGAACATCTCAATTTTGGCAAAGGAAAAGACAACGTGCTCGTCGTTCGCGCCGACAATGCCGGACAACCCGCGTCGCGTTGGTACACCGGAGCCGGGATTTACCGTCATGTCCGGTTGGTTGCGACCGATCCGGTTCATATCGAAAAATGGGCGACGTTTGTGACGACACCGAAAGTCTCCGAAACGGACGCGACGGTAAATATCTCGACCGAGGCCGTAAACCGAGCCAACTCACCAAAAAAGATATCTTTTGAGATCAAACTGATCGATCCGTCGGGAACAGTCGTTGGCTCAGCCATAACCGAGGCGTCGACGATCACTGCCGGAGGTTCATTCAATATTCAGAAGCAGATAACAGTTAAGAATCCCGGCCGTTGGAATCTCGAATCGCCGATAATTTACGAGGCGGTTGTCAAAGTAATATCCGGCGGCAAAGTCCTTGACGACGACAAGGTCCCGTTTGGCATCCGCTCATTCGAATTCGTTCCCGCCACCGGTTTTTGGCTTAACGGAAAGAATTTTAAGATCAAAGGCGTCTGCCTGCATCATGACGGCAGTGCGTTTGGTGCGGCGGTGCCCCTAGCGGTGTGGGAACGCCGGTTGACCGAACTGAAAAAGCTCGGCATCAATGCGATCCGCACCGCGCACAATCCGCCCTCGCCTGAGTTTCTCGATCTGACAGATCGAATGGGGTTTCTCGTGATGGACGAGCTTTTCGATCAATGGACGCAGGCGAAAAATCCGTTTGACTATCACAAGGATTTTAGCGATTGGTCGTTTACGGACGTTCGCGACACGGTTTTGCGCGATCGCAATCATCCGAGCGTGATCATTTATAGTGCCGGAAACGAGATCCGCGACAATCACGCCGATCAGGAAAAGGCGAAAAGCGTTCTTACGAAACTTGTCGAGGCGTTTCACGGAGCCGATCCGACGCGTCCTGTAACTCAGGCTCTCTTCCGTCCGAATATCGAGGGAGCGAACGATTACAACAACGGGCTCGCGGAGATCCTCGATGTCGTCGGACAAAATTATCGCGAAAAAGAGATCCTCGCCGCCTACAAACAAAAACCGACGCGCAAGATCATCGGCACGGAAAACGCACACGACCTAAATCAATGGATCGCGATGCGCGACAATCCGGAGTATTCGGGCCAGTTTATCTGGGTCGGCGTCGATTACCTGGGCGAATCGTCGGCCTGGCCTAATTATGCATACGGCAAAGGTTTGCTCGATCGCACGGCGATGCCGCGACCGCTCGGGTTTCAACGGCAAAGCTGGTGGAGCGCGACGCCGATGGTTCATATCTCACGCCGTGTTGCTCCCGCCGTCGCTTCGCCGACAGATCCCGGATATGAGATCGCCGAACAGAAACGAACGCAGACATTATTCAGCGACTGGACACCCAAAGACCTTTCCGCTCACGAAGAAAACGCCGAGATCTACAGTAACTGCGACGAGGTCGAGCTTTTCCTAAACGGCAGATCGCTTGGCTCGAAACCAAAGCCAAAAGACGACAGCCCACGCAACTGGAAAGTAAATTTCGAGCCCGGAACCATAAAAGCTGTCGGCAAAAACGGCGGAAAGGTCGTCGCGGAATTCGAATTAAAAACCGCCGGCAAGCCGGCGAAGATCGTCTTAAGTTCCGACAAAGCCACTATCGCAAATGATTGGAACGATGTCGCATACGTCTCTGCTACGGTTGTTGACGCGAACGGCGTCATTGTTCCTTCGGCAAATGTTTTGATCAATTTCGAAGCGAAAGGTTCGGGCCTGATCGCCGCCGTCGATAGTGGCGATAACGCTGACCACGACTCGTTCCAGGCAACATCGCGAAGAGCCTTTCAGGGAATTTGTTTCGCATTGATCAAAGCAAATAAGAGCGCGGGATCGATCAGCATCACGGCGACGTCGGACGGACTTGTAAGTAATAAAGCTACGATCCGCATCGGACGTTGAACGACTGGAGCGGCAAGCATCCCTGCTTGCCATTGCTTGAAGGTTTATTCAGCTTCGATTGTTTTCATCACGTCTCGGCAAGCAGGATGCTTGCCGCTCCAGTCGAGAATTATTATGAAACGCTTAACATTTGCTATCCTGCTTACCATAACCTTTGTTTTTGCTGCCGACGCCCAGATCGGCAAGCGTTTCCCGTCGGAAAAAAAGATCGTCAAAGATCCGGTCACCGGCACGATGCTGACCTTTCTGACCAGCACGCCGGTCGGCGATTCGAAGATCTATCAGACCCACAACCAATGGACATCCGACGGCCAATGGCTGATCTTCCGATCGGGACGCGTTCGCGGCGAAGCGATGGCGGTCAATGAAAAGACCGGCGACATCGTGCAGGTCACCGAGGGCGGTTATACCGGAATGCTGAGCGTCGCCCGCTATTCGATGAAGCTCTACTTCATGCGAGACCCTGATCGTCCGGCATCGCCGCCAACTCCGTCAACGCCGGGAGCACCGCCGAGACAGCGGCAAGACCCGCCGTCATTACAGATCGTCGAGGTCGATCTCGCAAAACTCTTCGCCGACAGCGCGGCGGGCAAGATGAAGGCGGCGAGCGTCTATCAAAAGGTAATCGGCACGACGCCCGCCGAACTGCAGGCCGGCGGCGACATGGCTCTTGATGCGGACGAAAAATGGGTATATTTCCGCGTCGGCCGCGACGAAGCGGCACGCCACATGCCCGCAGACACAAAGCTCGAGAAAAACTTCGGCTCGCGAAATATGGGTGCCGGGCCGTCGGGCATCGCGGCGATGGAACTCGCAACCGGCAAATTCAAACACGTAGTTTCGGTGCCGTTTCAGATCGGACATATTCAATCAAACGGCTGGAACCCGGGCGAACTGGTCTTCTGCTGGGAAACCGGCGGCAAGGCACCGCAGCGAACGTGGACGGTCATGTCCGACGGCACAGGCCTGCGCGCACTATATCCCGAATCCGAATATGAATGGGTCACGCACGAGGCCGTCATCGGCAAAGACGAGGTCGCGATCGCCATCATGGGCCATCGCCAGATACCCGGCAGCACAATAAAGATCGCCACCGGAACCGAGGTCGGCGGTGCAAATCCCGGTCAGGACCCCGGCTGGGGGCCATCGGGAACGCGTGAGAAACCGACCGGGCTCGGCATTGTCAATCTTCGTACGCGTGAGATGCGGATCGAAGGACAAACTCCGAGCGGCAGCGGCCTCTGGCATGTCAGCGGTTCGCCCGACGGACGCTGGGCGGTCGGCGACGATTTTTCACGCAGCATCTATCTGATAGACCGCCACACGCGCGAGATGATAATGCTCTCCACCGGCCACAAACCCACCGCCGCCGATCACCCGCACCCCACCATGAGCCCCGACGGCACAAAGATCGAGATCCAATCCGCCATGCTCTCCCCCGACGGCCGATCAATGAACATCTGCATTATCCCCGTCCCCGAGGAGTGGTTAAAGCGGAAGTATTAGGTAAACCTCCAAGCCCGAGCGAACAGACCCTCGAAGCCAAGGCGCTGAAAATATCATAGAAATGTGAAGATATTTTCGTTGATTTTCGCTTCGGAACATATTGGTCGCGAAACATGAGAACCTTAAAGGTGCGTGATACAAATGGAAGTTGAGCTAACGCTGAAATTGATTTGAGCCCGTGTTGCGGGTAATAAAGTCACCGGCGTAAGCCCGTGGTGTCAATAAATAAATCAAAGCCCGAATCGCAGCTGGACGCCTTAAATAACCTTTCGTTGAATGGAAAAATGAATTTTCTACGAAGAAAAATGAAAAAAACACGAAGAAAAATGATTTTTCTTCGTAGTTTTTCTGTTTTTCTTCGTAGTTTCATCGCTTTTCTTGTCAGAATGTTTATTTTATGACGTGAGGGAATCATTTTTCCTCGCGCCTTTATCGTTTTTCTTGTCAAGAACATCATTTCGTGACGCAAGGTAAGCTTCTTTCTCAGCGAGATCTTCATTTTTCCACGCTCCTTTTGGATTTTTCTTGCGAAGATGTTCATTTTTTTTGGTGACAAAATGGTTGCTTCACCTAGCGAAATGGAGTTCTTCAAACGGAAAATAATCTTCTTTACAAGCAATTCCATCTTTTTCGTAAGAAACGGTGATCTGGCGCCCAAAAATGGTAGGGAAACGTACGGTTGGGGTTTTCGGTTGCGAGCGGATCGCCGCCGTTGTTTGGTTAATCGGTTAAATGTTAGATTAGAGTTGAATTTTAGGTGCATCGAAATGAAAAGCTTTATTTTCTTGATCATTACACTGGTTGCCGCTGGAGTGACGTACGCCGATGTTCATTTACCCGATGTTATCGGCAGTTCAATGGTGTTGCAGCAGAAGCAGGCGATCCCGGTGTGGGGAACTGCGGAACCGGGCGAGGCGGTGACGGTTTCGTTTGGCGGGCAGAAAAAGACCGTGGTTGCCGCTGCGAACGGGAAATGGCGGGTCGATCTCGGGAAGTTTTCGGCCAATTTGACGCCCCAGACGATGACGATCGCGGGCCGGAACAAGATCGAACTGACAAATATTCTCGTCGGCGAGGTGTGGCTTGTTTCGGGGCAATCCAATATGCAGCGTCTGCTGCGGGAGACGGACAACGGCGAGGCGGTGCAGGCGGCGGCGAATCATCCAAATATCAGATTATTCAACGTCAGCCGCGATGTCGCGTTCAAGAAAAAGGCGGGAAAGCTAGGCGAATGGGCGTCGTGTTCGCGGGAATCTGTAAAGGAATTCTCGGCGGCCGGATATTATTTCGGCGTTGAACTGGAACGCGAACTGAAGGTCCCGATCGGGCTGATCAATTCTTCGTACGGCGGCTCGCAGGCCGAGGCCTGGACGCCCGTCGCTTATCTGAACGCGTCGCCCGATCTGAAACCGACGGTCGATCGAACGCAAATTTGGGCCGCCGAACGCGAGAAGGTTCGCGTCGATTACGCCGAAGCGATAAAGAAATGGCGCGAGGACCAGGACAAGGCAAAGGCCGCGGGAGCAAAGCCATCGCCATCGCCGGGTGTGCCGGACGCACTGCGTGATTATCGTATCGCTTCGTCTATATATGACGGGATGATCGAACCGCTCATACCTTTCGCGATACGCGGTGCGGCGTGGTATCAGGGCGAGTCGAACGAGGCACGTGCCGAACAATACAACCTGCTGCTGCCGTCGATGATCAGGGCGTGGCGTGAACGTTGGAGCCAACGCGATCTGCCGTTCGGCATTATCCAACTGCCGAACTATCGCGGCGTCAAAACCGAACCCGAAGACGCCCCGTGGAGCTTTATCCGCGAAGCGGAACGGCGAACATCATTGAATACCCCGCGAACCGGGCTGATCGTAACGATAGACATCGGCGAGGCAGGTGATATTCACCCAAAAAACAAGCTCGATGTCGGCAAACGAATGGCCGTCTGGGCGCTCAAGGACGTTTATGGCCGCAAACTGGTTTCATCGCCGGTGCTTAAGAAGTCAGAGATCAGAGGTGGAAAGATCGTGTTGACCTTTGACGAGTTTGGCAGCGGGCTGAGACTGAAAGACGGTGACAAACTCGAAGAGTTTGCCATCGCCGGAGCCGATAAGAAATGGATATGGGCCGAGGCAAAGATCGTTGGCAAGAATAAGGTCGAGGTTTGGTCTTCGTACGTCGCATCACCTGTTGCAGTGCGATACGCTTTTAACAGCAACCCGAAACATCCGAATCTGACCAACGCCTCAGGCCTGCCCGCTTCGCCTTTTCGCACAGATGATTGGCCCGATCCGACGGCAGGAAAGCGCTGACTGGAGCGGTAAGCATCCCTGCTTGCCAAACCGCAGCTTCGGCAAGCAAGGATGCTTGCCGCTCCAGTCGGTCGGACGATAACCAAATGTTTGATTTGAACGAACATTCACATCGTAGACTTAACCCGCTCACGGGTGAGTGGATAATTGTGTCTCCGCACCGGACGAAACGGCCTTGGCAAGGTCAGACCGAGGCTGCGAATGTCGAAACTCTCGCCAAGTACGACGCCGAATGCTATCTCTGTCCGGGAAATAAGCGTGCGGGTGACAAGGTAAATCCGGCGTATTCCGGAGTTTACGTTTTTGATAACGATTTTGCAGCGTTGCAGCCGGATGTTCCCGAAGGCGAAGCGAATAACGGCGGATTGCTCGTCGCGGAGCGTGAACGCGGTATCTCGCGGGTCGTTTGTTTTTCGCCTGATCACAGCCTGACGCTTGCACGGATGAGCGTCGGCGATATAAAGACTGTCGTTGACGAATGGGCGAGGCAGTACAGAGAGCTTGGCGAACTTCCGTTTATTAACCACGTCCAGATATTTGAAAATCGCGGCGAGATGATGGGTGCGAGCAATCCGCATCCGCACTGTCAGATCTGGGCGAGCGAGAGCGTACCAAATGAACCGGCGAAAGAGATAGCACGTCAGGCTGGATATTTTGCGGAGAAAAGCAGTTGTTTGCTGTGTGATTACTTGCGGTTAGAAATTGAAAGCGGTGAACGAATCGTTTGCGAGAACGGGTCGTTCGCGGCGATCGTTCCGTTTTGGGCGGTTTACCCATTTGAAATTTTGATACTAGGTAAGGCCCATCGCGGTTCGATTGATGAATTTGACGA
>Ga0209023_10004955_pt1 | contig 14811 bp, 7 predicted proteins | sample LakOneMetagenome_FD_187468 | JGI IMG/M metagenome (GOLD analysis project Ga0209023, IMG submission 187468) | Freshwater and sediment microbial communities from Lake Erie, Canada (SPAdes) (version 2) | ecosystem: Environmental > Aquatic > Freshwater > Lentic | place: Lake Erie, Canada | collected... | reverse complement strand
TTCATCGTGGACTGTATGGAAACCAGCTGACTCTGGCAGAAGTGTCTGCAGAACTGAGGACTTGCTCCGAGAATATGGGTTCGGTGTTTGCGTTGCGCCCGGATATCGAGCCCAGGCTCATGGCCTTCCAAGATACCGCTTTCAGTCAGCAGGGTTCGATGATCGTTCGCGCATGGCGATTTGTGACCCTGTATTGGAAAAGTCGTCGCCTGGCCAAAGAAATCCGCCGGGACGCGAAAGCTGCGCTACGAAAGCAGTTTCGCAAGCAGGGTGGGCGCCGTCGAGAGTTGATCGTCAATTATCAGATTGCTCGAGATCATATTGATCGATACCTCAATGCTGTGGTCAAGGCGTCCCAACTGGCCGTGTGGGAGCGGCTGTTTTCCTACTGGCACATCATTCACGTTCCCTTTCTTTACTTGCTGGTTTTCAGTGGAGTCGTTCATGTTGTCGCGGTCCACATGTATTAATCGGTATTTCGTCAGCCTCGTGCTGCTCGTCGCTGTCTTGTTTTCAGCTGGGGCCTCAGCGCAGTCAATAGAGAAAGTGTTAATGCCCGGCGAAGTCATTTCAGGGCATGCCAAGTACGAGAATGAATGCGAACAGTGCCATCAACGTTTTGACAAAAAGGCGCAGACCAAACTTTGCCTTGATTGCCACAAGGACATAGCCACCGATGTCCGTACTAAAAGGCGATTGCACGGCAAACTGGACAACACCAGTTGCAACCTTTGCCACGTCGAGCACAAGGGCCGTGCTGCCAATATTGCCCCCTTGGACAAGAAAAAATTCGATCACAGTCGCACTGAGTTCAAGTTGCTGGGTGCTCACAAGGAAAGCAAATGCGAAAGCTGCCATCTGCCCAAGCTCAAGTTCCGTCAGGCACCCAAGCTGTGCAATGACTGTCATCAAAAAATTGATGATGAAAAGGGGCACAAGGGGCACTTGGGTACCCAATGTGAAAGCTGTCACAACGAGAAGAAGTGGACAGAAACCCGGTTCGATCACGAAAAGACCAAGTTTTCATTGCTTGGTGGCAAACATGCTGATGTTAAGTGCAAGGATTGTCACGAAGACAAGACATTCCAGAAAACACCGCTGACCTGTAATGGTTGCCATAAGAAAATCGACCAGGAAAAGGGTCACAAGGGGCGTTACGGTACCAAGTGTGAGTCCTGCCACAACGATAAGGGGTGGAAGGAGATCGACTTCGATCATGATCACGACACCCACTATGCGCTTAGAGGGAAGCACCGGCAGGCCAAGTGCAATACTTGTCATTTGCCGGAAAAGGGGCTGATCTATCAGGTCAAGCTGCCAACCAAATGTGTTTCCTGTCACAAGAAGGATGATCAGGATAAAGGCCATCGTGGCGAACTGGGCGAGAAGTGCGAGAGTTGCCACAACGAGCGCGGCTGGAAAAATTCCAATTTCGACCACGACGACACCAAGTTCCCGCTAAGAGGTAAACACAAGGATGCCAAGTGCGAAACCTGTCACAAAGGGGGGGTCAGCGGTCCAGAGGCCAAGAAACTTAAGCTGGAGATGGAGTGTGTATCCTGTCACCGCAAGAATGACGACGAAAAAGGCCACAAGGGTCGCTATGGCGATAAATGTGGAAGTTGTCACACCGCTAAAGACTGGAAGACCAGCATCTTTAACCACGACAAGGAAACCAAGTATCCCCTCAAGGCAAAGCACCGAGAGGCCAAGTGTGATGCCTGCCATTTGCCAGAGAAAGGCAATATCTACAAAAGCAAGCTGGAGAATGCGTGCATCGCCTGCCACAAGAAGGACGACAAGCATAAAGGCCAGCTCGGTGACAAGTGCGAAAGCTGTCACGACGAGAAAAAATGGAAAGACGCACCCTTCGATCACAACAAGTCCCGTTTTGCCCTGACAGGTAGCCACATAAAGGTCGAATGCCAGAAGTGTCACTTGACACCTGCATTCAAGGATGCGCCGCTTACCTGTATTGGTTGTCATGAAAAGGATGACAAACACAAAGCAGCCTTCGGGAAGAAATGTGAAACTTGCCATTACACCGGAACCTGGAAATCGTGGGATTTCGATCACTCAACTACACGTTTCATCCTGGATGGTGCGCACCTAAAGACCGAGTGCAAGGAATGCCATAGGGAACCCAAGCCCGGCATGGCGAAGTTAAGCAAAGTCTGTATCACCTGCCATATCAAGGATGACGTGCATCACGGTGACTTCGGAAGTCAGTGTGATCGGTGTCATATCACGGCCAACTGGAAAAAGGTCCGCCGATAGCCAAATGCATAATATGTGTGATAAATTCCCACCTATATGTACTGCGCCAGTTTTATTTGGCGAGTAACTTTGTCGATTTATCCCCATTTGCACCGGAATACTATTCTTAACTATCTGATTGGTAAGGTGATTCTGTGAAAAAAATTGCCCGCCTTCTACTCTTTGTGATTACCTCAGCCTTTATTCATTTGGGGCTGTGGGGGGTAGCGTTCGGGCAAGAAGTGGCTCAAGGCCTGTCTTTTGATCACAATACAACCGGCTTCTTTCTGGATGCTCCGCACAAATCGGTGGCGTGCGAGAGCTGTCACACGTCAGGAATATTTAGAGGAACGCCCAGGACGTGCGCCACTTGCCATGCAGGTGGTGGTGCCCGGGCTCCCGGTAAGTCGGCAACACATATTCCAACGATGGCTGCGTGCGATTCATGTCATCGGGCTGGTGCTATTACCTGGAGTGAGCGCCCTGCAGGATTTACACAGGGTGGCACAGGTCATCCGATCAATCCGCTGCTCGGGGTAACTTCCAGCAATTGTCTGTCATGTCATAACGGCGCCTTTCTGGGCGCAAATGCCTTGGCAATGCCAGCAACACATATACAGACGTCGGCGGTGTGCAGTACTTGTCATGGCACAACGTCATGGACGCCGGCCACCAATCCTCATGCAGGCGTGTTACCCGGAACCTGTGCCACCTGTCATAACGGTACCAATGCCCCTGGCAAGAAGGCGGATCACATTCCGACAATGTCGGCCTGTGACACCTGTCACAATAACTTTGCTGCGTTTATTCCAGCGCAAATGAATCATGCGGGCCTGGATGGCCAATGTTCGACTTGCCACTCGGGGCGATTTTCTTCACAAGGGGCCCAGAGCAAGCCACTGACTCACGTAGCAACTGCCGAACAATGCGACTCCTGCCACAAGTCGACCCGTTCCTGGTCGACAGCCGTTAATTTTGTCCATGCCCCCTCGATTACGATTGGCGGAGGCGGCTGTACGGCAGCGAATTGCCATGGTTCCGGTGTCGCATTAGGCAAACCCACAAATCACGTGCCGACAAGCGCAATTTGCGATACTTGTCATACCAACTTTAGTTCATTCAAGCCGGCGCAGATGAATCACGCTAGCACTGCTGGTCAGTGTGCATCCTGTCACAACGGCAGCTTTGTTGCGGTCAACGCGCTAGGTCGTTCAGGGCGCCATATTCCCACGACGATTCAATGTGATTCCTGCCATACACAAGGTTTTGTTTCATGGTCTCCCGCTGTAATGAGCCATGTTGGCCTGGATAAGCAGTGCTCCAGCTGTCACAGCGGTGGCTATCTGCCACAGAATGCCCAGACAAAGCCATCAACCCATATTTCCACGACGGCGCAATGCGATACCTGTCACAGTTCAACCAACACTTGGGCTACAGGAACGTTCAATCACTCGGAGGCCAGTCCTGCGGTGACAGGTCGTTGTTCAAGTTGCCACAACGGCACAAATGCCTTGGGGAAGCCCACCAACCATATTCCTACAACAGCCCAATGTGACAGCTGTCACAACACATTTGCCGCCTTCACCGCGGTAGCCATGAGTCATACGGGTACCGCGGGTACTTGTAACAGTTGTCATAATGGGAATTTTGTTTTTGCCAATGCTCAGGCGAAGACGGCGGTTCATATCCCCACTAGTGCTCAATGTGATACTTGTCATACTGGCGGGTTCAAAACTTGGTCTCCAGCCGTGATGAATCACACTGGACTTGGTGGTCAGTGCTCAAATTGCCATGGTGGTGGAAATGTGTCTCAAAACGCACAGGCCAAGCCGCTGACCCATGTTGCAACCTCTCGCCAGTGCGATAGCTGCCATGCCAGTACCAGCACTTGGGCCTTGGTAACCTACAGCCACGATGCGACAGCAACCGGCAAATGCGATACTTGTCACGGTTCGACTGCGCTTGGAAAACCAGTCAGCCACGTTCCGACAAACGCCCAGTGTGATAGCTGTCACAACAACTTCTCTTCATTCAAGCCGGCGGGAATGAATCATGGTGCAACGTCCGGCCAAGCTTGTGTGGCCTGCCATGGTGGAGCATACACGGCAGTGAACGCCTTGGCGAAGCCGACGACGCATATTCAGACAACCGCATCATGTGATACCTGTCATGGTACGACTTACCTAAGCTGGGCAACCGTGACGTTTAGTCATACGCCCGCAGTCCTGCAGGGCAAGGTCTGCGCCGATTGCCACAATAATGTAAACGCCCTTGGCAAGCCGAGCACGCACATTCCGACCAATAGTTCCTGTGAAACCTGTCATGGAACAAGCTATTCGGCGTTCAAGCCATCCAAGATGAATCATGCGACGGCAACTGGCGATGCATGTGCTACTTGCCATGGTGGGGCATATACGGCCCAGGGAGCACTGGCCAAATCGTCCACCCATATTCCTGTCACCGGGGCCTGCGACACTTGCCATAAAAATAGCAATTATGTGACGTGGGTTCCCTCGGCGATGGATCACACTGGACTAACCCAGTGTTCGGCATGCCATAGCGGGACATATGTCTCGCAAAATGCCCAGATCAAACCGACTACTCACCTTCCAACGATTGCTGAATGTTCGACTTGCCATAACTCGACGACCTCTTGGGCAACTGGTACATTCAATCATGCTACGGCTAATCCTGCGGTAAACGGTCGCTGCTCGACCTGCCATAACGGGACGACTGCCCTAACCAGCAACGGCAGCATTGGCAAGCCGACAACGCATATTCCGACTACGGCGCAGTGCGATTCATGCCATAGCAATTTCACTGCTTTTAAACCTGCGCAGATGAATCACGCGGGTACCAATGGCCAGTGTGCGACTTGCCATTCTGGCGGCTATACGTCGATGAATGCACAAACAAAGTCGCCCACTCACGTTAGTACGTCCGCACAGTGTGATACTTGCCATAGCTCAACATCCACATGGACTGTCGTCACATTTGTCCATGCGGCCACTGCTTACGGTAACTGTGCAACTTGTCACAACGGAGCAACGGCTCTCGGCAAACCCAACAGCCATATACCGGTAGGTGCCCAGCAATGCAGCAACTGCCACAAGAACTTCAATTCATTCAAACCAGCACTGATGAGCCATGTCGGAATGAGTGGGACGTGTTCGACCTGCCATAATGGAACGTTTGTAGCCCAGAATGCCCTGACTAAGCCAGTGGGACATATCCCGGTTGCGGCGGAATGTGATACTTGTCACGTGAATGGCTTTACTAATTGGGCGCCAGCGGTAATGAGTCACATTGGGCTAACCGATTGTGCAGGTTGTCATAGTGGTAGCTACCTACCGCAAAATGCCCAAGTTAAACCGGTGACCCATCAAGTGACCGCTGCACAGTGTTCTAGTTGCCACTCGTCAACGACGTCATGGGCAACACATACTCAAGACCACTCAGTATTAATTCCTGCGGCCAACGGGCGTTGCAGCGCTTGCCACAACGGAACAATTGCGTTGGGCAAGCCGACAACTCATATCCCAAGTTCAGCACTATGTGATAGCTGCCACACCAACTACGTTGGATTCAAGCCTGCACAAATGAACCACACGGGAACGGCCGGGCAATGTTCAACTTGTCATGCTGGCGCCTACACTGCACAGAATGCTCAAATCAAGACGGCAACGCATATTCAGACCAATCAGTCCTGTGACATTTGTCATATGACGAATGCCTGGAGGCCGACAGCATTTACCCATCAAGGTGTAATTGCCGGTTCTTGCGCCACTTGTCACAACGGTACCAGCGCCAAGGGGAAGGCGCTATCGCATATTCCTACCTCAACTACTTGCGACTCTTGCCACAAGAATTACACGGTATTCGCTCCGGCCATGATGAATCATGCTGGCACATCCAACCAATGTTCGACCTGTCACAACGGGAGCTATCTCTTGGTCAACGCGCAGACCAAGCCGACGACCCACGTATTGACTGCTAATCAGTGTGATACATGCCATAGCTCGACGACGACATGGGCAACCGCAACGTACGTGCACGCGGCATCAGCTACTGGAACCTGCAGCAACTGCCACGGAACGACCGCTCTTGGCAAACCTATCAATCACATTCCAACATCCGCACAATGTGATACATGTCACGGAAACTTTGCTGCGTTCAAACCTGCTCAAATGAATCATGCAGGAACCGCGAGCAAATGTTCCTATTGCCACAGCGGGTCGTTTGTTTACGCGAACGCCTTGGCGAAGTCGGCAGCTCATATCCCGGTTACCGAACAGTGCGATAGCTGCCACACAAATGGTTTTGTTTCATGGTCGCCTTCAGTGATGAACCACACCCTGGCGTCGGTGCAAGGTCAGGGCTGCTCCACATGCCACAGCGGTGCCTACCTGTCGCAGAACGCACAGATGAAGCCGGCAACGCATGCCGTAACTGTGGCTCAATGTTCGACGTGTCACACGTCGACGACGACCTGGGCAACTGCAACCTTTAATCACACGGCTGCGGGCGTTGTGACCGCCAATGTCTGTTCAACTTGCCACGACGGTTTGCCCGGACCATCACATGGTCTGGGCAAGTCGACCAACCATATTCCGACGACTGCGCAATGTGACACCTGCCACAAGAACTTTGTAGCGTTTGCCCCCGCGACCATGAACCATACGGGGACTGCTGGCGTCTGTGCGAACTGTCACAGCGGTGCCTATACAACCCTGAACGCGCAGATCAAACCGGCTACACATATCCCGACGGCACAGTCCTGCGATACGTGCCACTCGACCACCGTCTGGAAGCCCACCACCTTCGCCCACACCGGCGTAGTTGCCGGAAGCTGCGCTACCTGCCATAACGGGAGCAATGCGCTGGGCAAGAATCTTTCCCACATTCCGACTACGGCTGCATGCGACTCATGCCACAAGAATTACACGGCATTTGCGCCTGCCCAGATGAATCATGCCGGAACGACCGGACAATGTCTGACCTGTCATGCCGGCGCTTACTTAGCCGTCAATGCCCAGACCAAGTCAGCGACCCATGTCAGTACGACCGCTCAATGTGATACTTGCCACGCATCGACCACCAGTTGGGCAAATGCGAGTTTTAACCACGCGGCAACAGCGGTGGGGGCTTGTTCGACTTGTCACAATGGGGCTACTGCTCTAGGCAAATCGCTTACCCATATACCGACGACGCGGCAATGTGATTCTTGCCATAATAATTATGTAGCGTTCAAGCCAGCGAAAATGGACCATACCATCGGGGTGACTGGTCAATGTTCAACCTGTCATGGTGGAGCGTATGTTTCGGTAAACGCCTTGGCGAAGTCGGCAGCTCATATCCCGGTTACCGAACAGTGCGATAGCTGCCACACAAATGGTTTTGTTTCATGGTCGCCTTCAGTGATGAACCACACCCTGGCGTCGGTGCAAGGTCAGGGCTGCTCCACATGCCACAGCGGTGCCTACCTGTCGCAGAACGCACAGATGAAGCCGGCAACGCATGCCGTAACTGTGGCTCAATGTTCGACGTGTCACACGTCGACGACGACCTGGGCAACTGCAACCTTTAATCACACGGCTGCGGGCGTTGTGACCGCCAATGTCTGTTCAACTTGCCACGACGGTTTGCCCGGACCATCACATGGTCTGGGCAAGTCGACCAACCATATTCCGACGACTGCGCAATGTGACACCTGCCACAAGAACTTTGTAGCGTTTGCCCCCGCGACCATGAACCATACGGGGACTGCTGGCGTCTGTGCGAACTGTCACAGCGGTGCCTATACAACCCTGAACGCGCAGATCAAACCGGCTACACATATCCCGACGGCACAGTCCTGCGATACGTGCCACTCGACCACCGTCTGGAAGCCCACCACCTTCGCCCACACCGGCGTAGTTGCCGGAAGCTGCGCTACCTGCCATAACGGGAGCAATGCGCTGGGCAAGAATCTTTCCCACATTCCGACTACGGCTGCATGCGACTCATGCCACAAGAATTACACGGCATTTGCGCCTGCCCAGATGAATCATGCCGGAACGACCGGACAATGTCTGACCTGTCATGCCGGCGCTTACTTAGCCGTCAATGCCCAGACCAAGTCAGCGACCCATGTCAGTACGACCGCTCAATGTGATACTTGCCATAAATCTACGACGGTCTGGACCGGCGCGTCCTATGCTCATGCCGCAACAGCGGTAGGAACTTGTTCAAATTGTCACAATGGCACGACTGCGCCAGGAAAAACACTGACCCATTTCCCTACGACGCGACAGTGTGACTCCTGTCACAAAAATTATGTGGCCTTTAAACCTGCCCAAATGGATCATTCCATCGGTGCAACGGGCCAGTGTTCTACCTGCCACAGTGGAGCCTACGTTTCGGTCAATGCGCTGGCTAAGCCCTCCGGAACTGGACACATTCCTACAACTGCACAGTGCGATACCTGTCACAAGAACTACACGCTCTTTGCACCGGCAACGATGAATCATACGGGGACAACGGGGCAGTGCTTAAATTGCCATACTGGCGGATATACAGCCCAGAATGCGCAGGTTAAATCGGCGACGCATATCGTTACCGTGCAATCCTGTGACGCCTGCCATCTGACTACTGCGTGGACGCCCACTAGCTTCGCTCATACCGCAAGTCAGTTAAGTGGTAAAACCTGTGCTACCTGCCACAACGGTACAGCAGCTGCCGGAAAGCCGCCTTTGCATATCCCAACAACGCAATCCTGCGATGTATGTCACCGCACCGGCATTGCGTGGTTGCCGCTTATCACCCCGTATGCACACACTGGCGTTGGTGTGGGTACGTGCACAAGTTGTCATGTGATTAGCTATCCGGGAATGGATTACAAGCCAGCAAATCACTTGCCAACGACTGCCAGCTGCGATGCATGTCACAACAAGACAGCCTGGGTTGGTACGTATACCTTTAATCACGTAGGTGCCGTCGCATGTCAAACTTGCCATGACGCAAGATATACGGGGGTTGTCGCCAAACCGTCCAATCATGTTCCGACCACGCTAGCCGGCTTGCCCGGAAATGAATGCTCCAATTGCCATAGCAGCACTACCTCGTTTGCTACAGAAAAGATGAACCATGGTCCGGCTACACCCTCCGGGTTGATTTGCAAGACATGTCATCTGACTGGTACGACATTCTTGGGCAGCATGGACAAAAAGTCTTTGACGCACGATAGCAAAACGACAAAAGCAACGGACTGCTCATTCTCAGGTTGCCACAAACCATTGGGTTCAAAAGGCAAACTCTTTACTAGTTGGAATTGATCTTGATGGTGGAAATGGCTGGCCGAATCTCAACAAAATCTTTGATTTCTGCAATGATGGCCAAATTTGCCAGAGTGATTCTAGCCGTTTGTTTTTTGACCAGTGCAAATGCATTCGCGGCGATTATTGATTCGATCGACGTCGTTCGCGTTGGCAATCAGGCTGAAGTGACGATCAGGTTTGCTACCGAGATTCAATACCTTCGGCATGTGCCAGACGACGAAGGCAAGTTCTTGCGTATTTTCTTTCGGGTAACCAAGCCAGGTTTTTCAGAAAGCGAGATCATGCAGGAAGTAAGGCGCTCTCCAAAAAATGACGTCATTTCTCCGTTCACCGTGGCTTATCCGGAACTGGTCAATGGAATGCTGATTACCTTTTCCAGAAAGACGCGGTATGCGGTCAGGGCTGGCGAGGATAGCCGCAGTGTCGTCATCATGGTGCCGGCCGAGTTCTCTTCAAAGGAAAAGGACACTGCGATTGTACCGTCGAAAGTTTCCAAGAAAACGGACAAAAGTGAAGCTGAAGCGCCGGTAGTTCCGACAAAGCCGGCTGTTGCCGACACTATGGCAAGTGCAGTTGCGCCAGTTACGCAAAAACCTGATATCAAAAAGCCGGCACTTGCACTACCAATGTCCTCCGAAAAAGTTGAAGAGATAGCACATGCCTTCTTTGTTGATGGTCAAGAAGCCTTCGACAAGGGTGACTACCCAAAAGCAATTAATCGCATGAACCGTATCCTGAGTCTGCCAAGCAATTTGCAAACGATGCCGGCTCAGGCGCTAATCGGTGAGGCGCGAGAGAAAAATGGAGAAATTTCCAAAGCAAAGGCGGAATACGATCTCTATCTGAAACTCTATCCAAGCTCCCCGGATGCGCTAAGGGTCAAGCAGCGTCTTGATGCATTGCCTGCCGTCAATACTATTCGGCGCCCGGTAGCTCGAGTGGTTCGTGACGATAAACCGGCGGAGTGGACGGTGAATGGAAGTCTGTCTTCATATTTCTTTACTGGGCAATCGAAGCAGGACAATGGGCCTATGAGGCGTGACCAAGAATCCTTGGTGTCCTCTGCAAGCGTTAGCGCCCGTTTGCGCGATTCGGTAACCGACACACGCATTGTTTTTCGAGATACTGATAGCAGAAATTTCATGCAGCAGAGCCGTAACTACAATCGAATCTATTCTGCCTATGTCGAGCGCACGGATCGAGAGATCGGCTATTTTGTCCGGGCCGGTCGGCAGAATCCCAATGGTGGTGGTGTTCTTGAGCGTTTTGATGGGATTACCGGCAGTTACAACTTGACGCCTGACTGGAAGGTGAGTGCTGTCTATGGAAACGCAGTGGAATTTGGCTCTCCATTCAAGAAAGATTTTTATGGTGCAAGTTTCGAATTGTTACCTCAGGTTTCACGACCAGGGGCCAGTCTTTATGCGATTGAACAAAATATAGATGGTTACTTGAATCGTCGTGCACTGGGTTCAGAATTTCGCTACTTTGATGGTCAATTTACCGGTTTTGGCATGCTCGACTACGATTTGCTCTATAAAGGGCTCAATATCGGTATGGGTCAGGCAAACTATCTGGATCAGTGGGGCAATAATTATTTTCTGTCTTATGATTTTCGGAGAAGCCCGTCCTACAGTCTGACTAATGCGTTGCCAGCAGCAAGTTATCCGACGGTTACTGATCTTGTGTCCAATGTAGGTATGACCCAGTCGCGGCAACTGGTTTCGGACAGCACAGCTCTTTCTACCATGTTTGCGGCAGGGGTTACGGTTCCAGTTGGAGATCGCTGGCAGTTCGGTTTTGATTACAGGACTTCACAGATATCTGGAACGAATGCAGTTATTCCGCTTGGACAAATGTGCAAGGAGATTCAGGATGATGCTAATCCAAATGATCCCCTGTGTGTTGATGGTCCGCGCGGTACGCTTCGAATTTCCGAGATGGGGATCTGTTTGGCTGATAGTTACGATTTGATCACCAAGACCTGTCGCGCCAGCTCGGAAGCATCGGGCAGGACCAATATGTATTCGTTTCAAGCGATTGGCACCAACCTATTTGTTCAAAATGGTGTTGGCGTGACTTATTTTGGTTGGGTAGCAGGACCGACATATACCGGACAGAACTTGGGGTTGAGTTATATTTTCCCGATTATGGAAAACTGGCGTCTTGAAAGTAATGCTCGCTATTACACTCAGAAGAGCGATAGTGGTCAGAATTCAACCCAGTTTTCACCAAGCATGAAATTGGTTCATCAATGGGGTAGCAGTTTGTCCATTGAGGGAGAGATCGGCTACAGTGAGTCCAAGAATTCGGGAGTCACTACAAGTAAGAATAGGCGGGAATATCTCTATTTCGGGTTGCGCTGGGATTATCGATAGCTAGTCGGTCAACCTAAGTGGATTCTGACTGATTCGCCTAAACCCTAAACAGAATTAAGTGGAAGATTTATGTTATTTGTATATATCGGTGTAGCTAGTGTCGTCATTTCGCTATTGTTGCTATTCGGACTTGAGCGCTTTGCATCGCAAAAAGGTATGAAAACAGACCTTGCAGTTGAATTAAGGGAGCTTTTGATCGCTCGGGCTGAAGGCCGAATTGATCAGAATGAATTTGACACTAAGCAGGCGCTACTACACGCTGCCGTTTTGCAGAGTCCATCTGAGGTCAAGGAACAAAATCGGCCGTCCTATTGGCGCTGGTTGTTGCCTGCGGTGGTTTCTGTTTTGGTGGCTGGTGGAATCTATTGGGCAATATCATCAAAAGTTAGCCAGCCGACAAGCGTCACCGAAGACTTTGCAAAGCTACCAGCAGCGAAGCCAGGCAATCAAGCCAATGCCGGTGGTGATCTGAATACCGTCGTTAAAAAACTTGCTGACAAAATGGCAAAGGATCCGAACAACGGTGAAGGCTGGCTTCTATTGGCAAAGACTTACAGCGAGCTGAAAAAATTTGCTGAAGCTGATTCGGCTTACGAGAAGGCATCTCCATTAGTCGCTTTGGATGTAAATGCATTGACCGACTGGGCTGATGCTCATGTAATGGCCAATGATAGGAAGTGGGATGCAGAGGGTGGAAAGATAGTCAAGCGCGCATTGGCGGCAGATCCAAAACACGTCAAAGCCCTTGCCTTGGCAGGTAGTGAAGCCTTTGACAGGGCGGATTACAAGCAGGCGATTGAATTCTGGAAGCGCATGAAGGCTGCGGCAGCCGTTGATTCAATGGATAGCAAACTTGCAGATGCCAATATTGCGGAAGCAAATTCGATGCTTACAGGCAAGAAGCCCGTTGCAGTCGGTAACACAGGCGTTGCCAAGTCAGCTGTTGCCGGGGTTGTAACAATTAGCCCAAAACTTAAGGGTCAGGTTTCTGCGAGTGATACTGTATTCGTTGTTGCCAAGGCTCCAGATGGAAATGGCCCCCCGCTGGCAGTTGGTCGATTCAAAGCCATGGATTTTCCGATTGAATTTCGACTTGATGATAGTTCGGCAATTATGCCGAGCCGTACCATCTCCCAATTTTCAGACGTATTGGTCAGCGCAAAGATTTCCAAGGGTGGAACGGCGGAGTCAGCCAAAGGCGATATTTTCGCAGCGCCGATAAAGGCCAAGCTAGGGAACACAACATTATCACTCGAGCTTAATACCGTACGCTGAGTTTGGTTTTGTCGGGATTACGATTCAAGGTTGTCGCAATCCCGTCAGATACTTTGGTATTTCAAAAAAAATTTTGAAGCTTGCCGACGTCCACCCATTTTAAGTAGCAGGGGCTTTAGAGTCCGAGGGTAATTTACCTGATTTATTGGTTAGTGATTTGGCATAAGCAACCACAGACAATCCAAGTCGCCTAACTGGCAGACGCTGAACGAATTCAATAGGCATACTGATCTTTGAGGACTACTGCCATCGTCCTGAAAATAATGTATAGATCCAGACCGATCGACCAGTGGCGCAGATAGTCCAGATCGCAATCGACACGCGCCTTCATCTTGTCCAGCGTCTCCGTTTCACCACGCAGTCCATTTACCTGAGCCCAGCCTGTAATGCCTGGTTTGACCTTGTGGCGGACCATGTAACCGTTGATCAACTTGCGGTATTGCTCATTGTGCGCGATTGCGTGTGGACGAGGGCCAACGATACTCATTCGGCCTTGCAGGACGTTGATGAACTGGGGCAATTCATCAAGCGAGGTCTTGCGCAAAAATCGACCAAGCTTGGTAATTCTCATGTCCCCCTTGCTTGCCTGCGTGATTTGAGATCCATCTTCGCAGACGGTCATTGAGCGGAACTTATAAACAACGATTTCCTGACCATCCAGCCCGTAGCGACGTTGCCTGAAAATGACGGGTCCCGGTGAGGTAAATTTGACGCCACAAGCAATGATGAGCAGGGCGGGCGAAATCAGCACCAATATCAGCAGTGAAAGCACAATATCGGACAATCGCTTGACTATCCCGTTGCTGCCGGTGAACGGTGTTTCGCAGACAGAGACTACCGGCATGTCGCAGACCGTTTCCATGCGGCTTTGAATAATGTCTGTGACGAACATGTCTGGAACGAAATAAATTGACGCAGTCGTGTCCCGCAATTCGTCCAGCAGGCGGAGAATGCGGGGTTGTGTGGCCATCGGCAAGGAAATATAAATCAGGTTGACCTGCTCACGTTTCACATAATCGGCGACTTGTACGATCCGGCCGAGTAATGGTCCATCGTGACCTATAGCGTGGAGGCGCGCAAGATTTCGATCGTCAAAAAAGCCGAGTACCTTCAGGTCGCTATAGGGACTTTTTGCAAGGCGGCTGGCCAATTGGGCGCCCTGTTCATTCATGCCAATGATCACAGCACGCTTGGCTCCCTGTGCTTGAAGTAGCAAGGGCGCAACAACACGAAACAAGCCATTGGCCACGATGAGACTCATCGGCGCAGCCCATAGCCAGGTCAAGACGGCATTCTCTGAATACAGGCTCAAGCCTTTGGTTGCGTAACCAAAAAATAATATCAGCGATGCCAATACCAGCCAGCCAGAAATGATGTTGATGACGCTACGGGCGAAAGACTCCTCAAGACGCGGACGTGCCGGAAAGGTCAGCGAAAAGGCCATCAGAGAGAGTATCAGGTAGGGCAGACTGAGTTCCCCTTCTTCCATGAAGCCAATGACCCAGACCGACAGCGTGAGGACTAAAGGGTCAAGAACCACTTCGATGACATTGATCAGATGGTCACGCCTGACTTGCAGACTGGCG
>Ga0209023_10004954_pt1 | contig 14811 bp, 16 predicted proteins | sample LakOneMetagenome_FD_187468 | JGI IMG/M metagenome (GOLD analysis project Ga0209023, IMG submission 187468) | Freshwater and sediment microbial communities from Lake Erie, Canada (SPAdes) (version 2) | ecosystem: Environmental > Aquatic > Freshwater > Lentic | place: Lake Erie, Canada... | reverse complement strand
CCCCGCGTCATTCGGAAAACGCGCGCCGCGCGCGACTACATCGATGCCGGCGCCGCTGACTGGCTGGAGCCGGGATTGCGCCGACGCCTTCTGGACCGGCTCGCCGAGATGGACGTCTCCGAACAACTGAACCCGCGTCACTTCCCAACGACCTACCTCAGCCGACCCTGGCTCCGAGACGGCCACCACAACTTCGGCGAGGTCGCGCGACTCCGAGGCCTCACTTGGGTAGCGCCCTTGGCTGAGCCGACGTTCATCGACGCGGTGGCCAATCAGATTCCTTGGCATCGCCACACGCACCGGCACCATCTACTGCAGTGGTATTTCGCCGACGCGCTTCCAGATCAGATTCGTAGGCGAACGACCAAGGCGACGTTCAACGGAGCATACTTCGGAGCCCACACTCGCGCGTTCGCCGCCGAATGGGATGGATCGAATAGCCCTGCCGGTGTCCTCCCTGCGGCCCTAAGGGCGAACTGGCGGTCCGCGTTGCCCCACGGCGGGACGGGTATGCTGCTACAGCTTCAGGCATTGGCGTCCGCTCACGGAACGACCCAGATTGCTGGGATTACCACCGAGTAGAGCGGAACGCACTACCCAGCTAACGAGCGCCACGATGGCCTTTCGAGCCCATGCAGCTCGGAGTGTTGGGGATCAATAGGTGCACGTATCGGACCCCGTCAGCACGTAGAGGTACTTGGTTCCACCATTCGATGTAGGTGAGCGTCTCGAGCTCGACGTGATCGGCGTGGCGCCAGGGTCCTCGTCGTCGGATGAGCTCGGTCTTGTAGAGCCCGTTCACGCTCTCCGCGAGGCTGTTGTCGTATGAGTCGCCGATGGACCCGATCGATGGACGGGCACCGGTCTCGGCGAGCCGTTCGGTGTATCGCACGCTGAGGTATTGCGACCCGGCGTCGGAGTGCACGATGACACCGGCGAGCAGGCTGGCGCGCCGGTTCCACACGGCCATGCTCAAGGCGTCCATCACCAGATCGGTGGTCATCGACGATGCCACGCGCCAGCCGACGATGAACCGTGAGAAGACGTCGATGATGAACGCCACGTACACGAACCCGGACCAGGTCGCGACGTAGGTGAAGTCCGAGACGAACAACTCGTTGGGGTGGTCCGCCCGGAAGTTGCGTTTCACCAGATCCGGTGCCCGGGCCGAGCCGCGATCGGGTCGGGTCGGGTGGTGATCGTCGTGCGGGTCCTGGTGGCGCCGCGTATGCCCAGCTCACGCATCAGACGAGCGAGGCGGTCGTGGTCCACGATGACACCATGTTCCCGGCGCAGTGCAGCTTGGATCTTGCGCCGCCCGTAGGCGCGGTAGTTCGCCTCGAAGCTCTCGACGATGAGCGGCTTCAACGTCTCATCCGCGAGTTGGCGGGCAGTGACCGGCCGGGCCAGGCAGGACCGCACCGATGACACGTTCACGTCCAGGACGCGACAGATCGCCGTGACGCCCAAGTGGCGGTGGGTGGCCACGAAGGTCGCTACTTCTTTGATTGGCGGTCGAGTTCGGCCCCGAAAAAAGCCGATGCCGCCTTCAAGATCTCGTTCGCTCGGACGAGTTCCCGGTTCTCTTTGCGGACCGCCGCCAGCTGGGCGCGGAGGTCCTCGACCGATCCCGGTGCGGTCACCGAACTCTTGGCCTAACGGGCGCCGGCCGGCGCGGCGGCCTTCACCCATCCGTACAGGGTTGTTGCGTTCACGTTCAGCTTCGGGCTCAACCGCTCACAGGCCGCGTACCGGGACTCGTCCGGCGCGATCTCCTCGAACACGAACCGGACCGCCTGATCCTTGAACTCCGGCGTGAACTCCTTGCGTGTAGGCATCTCGTGATCCTCCCAGGATCAGTCATGACCTGACGCAAAACCCCGGCCGGTTCAGCCCTCGGTAGTTACAAAAAGAACCACGTCCCACGGACCAACCACCACCCCACCCCACCACCACTCACAAACCACTCACCACCAACTCCACCGACGCCGCTTCTCGCCCCACGCCCTCCATTGAAGGTCTCACCCCGGCTGACCTGGCCGAACGCAACCGGATCGAAGACCGATCGATGCGCTACCTGCGCACGTTCTCCTCCCGGGCCGCCGCCAAAGGCTGCATGGTCGACCCGATCGCCGGCACCGTGAAGATCCGAGTCGACGCAACCACCAAGAAGGCCCACGTCTCCGGAGTGAAGCGCTGCGCCTCGCCCTGGGCGTGCCCGGTCTGCTCGTTCAAGGTCCGCCGACCCCGCGCCGACGAGTTCACCGCCCTCGTCGAGCAGGCACAAGCCTCACGAGGCTCCGCGCTGCTGATGACCGTCACCGTGCCCACGGCCCGCGGGAAACGCTCTCCGACGTGCTCGGTAGTCGCGCCGGCACCTGTCGACACCGAGGCAGCGACGACGGTCGCGGCTCCGACAACCACAGCCGTGGTGCAGATGTCGACGGCGAACACGCTCCCGGCCACCGGTTCGGATCACATTGGTGCTCGCTGTCGGAGGCGGGCTGATCGCGCTCGGGATCGTCGCCCAGGTGCTTTCCGACTACAGGCCCCGGGAAACGTCCACGGCCGGGTCGACCTGATCGGCACCAGCGCCGTCGAGGTTCTAAGGTCACGAGTTTGAAAGGCTGGAGGGCGGAATGAAGCGTTCGGACTCGCTGATGGCGGATACTCATGCGCGCCACGTACTGTCGGATTCTGGTCCCGACTACTCTCTCGACTCGGCTCTGCACCTGTCGCGCTACACCTGGGCCTCAGAGCAGCACGGTTCTGGTGTGTCAGTCGCTGTCGACCTTGGGTGTGGAACTGGTTTTGGCGTTTCGGCTCTACGTCGGGCTGGAATCTCGCGTGTTGTCGGGATCGATCTTCAACCGACTGGGAAAATCAATGACATTGGGACAGAACTGATTACTGCGAATCTGTGCGAGCCGCAGCTGGCGCAGGAGCTTGGTCTAGATGGCATTGCCCAGCTCATCGTGTCGATGGAGACGATTGAGCACCTCGAGGATTACTTCACCTTTGTCGAGAACGCTGCGGCGATGCTGGCCGATGGGGGGGTAGTCGTGATCGGCACTCCCAATCGCACGATGACGTACAACCGATACCCGGGTCGACGACACATGGACCCTTCCCACGTTCAGGAGTTCACGCCGGTGGCCCTTGTGCACGTGCTGGGAGAATTCTTCGCCGAAGTTGAACTTTGGTATCAGCTGTTGCCTTCCGCCCTGCCCCTGCGACCGGTCGATCTGCCGGCGGCCCCGTCCGGGTTTAGATCGCGTGTGATTCGCTATGCAAAGAACGTCGGTGCTGCCCTAGCAAGTCCAATCAGGTCGCGCATGCCGCGAGATCTTGGGCCGGCACCCACGTATCGGTTGGACCAAGTGACGTTCACTCGCGGAGACGTCGATTCGACTGAGGCGTTGACCGCCTTCTGCCTGCTCGCGGTGTGCCGTCTCCCCGGCAGTAGAGCCCGGGAGACCGGGTCACAGCTGTCCGCCCGTCAATGTGCCGAATGAGTGGGTCGAGCCCGTGCCAACGTGCTGCTCCGGCGCCTTACGGACGGCGCCTGTCAAGCTTTCTGAGGAAGATTTCTTCGGGAATCGTTGAGTCGTGCGCGGCTCCAGGGTGGGTTTGTCGATCCAGAGGGTGTCGGGCAACGCGGGCGGGACCGGGGGTCGGCGCACGAAGCGTTCGGGGTGGGCGGCGTATGCGGTGTCAAGCACGACTTGACGTTGCGCGCGGACCGTTGCGGCTCGGACGTGGTGGACATCGAACGGCGTGTGCAGCCCGATGCCGGAGTGACGGTGCTCGAGGTTGTACCAGGCGAAGAACGTCTCGCAGTGCTGAGCGGCGTGGGTGAAGGACCCGAACCGGTCGAGGAACTCGGGTCGATACTTCAACGTGCGGAAATCCGCTTCGCTGAACGGGTTGTCCTTCGACACGTGTGGTCGGCTGTGGCTCTTGGTGACGCCGAGCTCGGCGAGCATGAACGCGACGGGCTTGGCGACCATCGGCGAGCCACGGTCGGAATGGATGTAGTGAATCGCCGACTTGTATGTGGGATGCCGGTCGGAGCGGGCTGTGGTCGTAGCGTCCGGTAGGTCGTTGGTCGGGTTGGCTCGTGAATCGCCTGCCGCCTTCGGGCTTGCTCTCCCAGGGTTTGCCTCCCGGCCAACGACCGGTGGCGGTCTGGCTCAACAGAGGTGAGGTCCGCTGGCCGGACCTGGAAGTCGGCATGCCGACCGTCGCTTTCCGGAACGAGCAACGAGGAGCGTGCTGCATGATCATCGGGATCGATCCCCACAAGATGTCGCGCACGGCCAACGCGGTAGACCAAGCGACGAACTCGACGGCGGCGTCGCTGCGGATCGACGCCTCACTGGCGGGCTATCGCGAGTTGATGCGATGGTCCAAGCAGTTCCCTGATCGTCGCTGGGCGGTCGAGAACGCACGCGGTCTTGGCCGTCATCTCGCGCAGTGGCTCGTTGCTCGCGGCGAGGTCGTGCTCGACGTGCCCTCGACGGCGACCGCACGCGTGCGGTCGCTATCGCGAGGCGGTCGCCGCAAGACCGGCGTCATTGACGCCGCCGCAGCAGCGAGCGTGGCGGCGTTGCATGGCGACGCCACTGCGGTGACCGCTGAGGACCACACCACCTCGTTCGCATTGCTCGAGGAACGGCGTGCCAACGTTGCTGCACAACGAGTCCGGGTCGCGAACCAGCTGCACACACTGCTCCGCGATCTGGTTCCGGGCAGTGCTGCACTGGCGCTGACTGCGAAGTCGGCAGCGACGATGCTGCGATCGATCCGACCCGAAACGCCGGCAGAACGAACCCGCAGGGAGCTCGCCTAGGATCTCGTCCGCGACCTCCGCACTGTCGACGCGAGTTTGGCCGACATCGAGCGACGAATGACTGTCGCGCTCGACGAGCACGGGACACGACTACGCGAGATCGATGGCATCGCCGCCGTCACCGCGGTTCGCCTCATCGGTCGGACCGGAATCGCATCACGGTTCGCGTCGGAGCACGCGTTCGCGACCTTGCGGCGCGGTCGGCATCAGATCGCCGCCTGGCATCTGTCGAACGCGTCGACCGAAGCCGCGAACAATCTGATCAAGCGGGTCAACTGCGTCGGGTTCGGGTTCACCAGGTTCCGAACTACCGAATCCGCGTGCTGCTCTACGCCGGCAGACCCAACTGGGACCTACTCCCGACCATCACTCCCCGGTGAAATCCGAAGAGCCGACAATGACCGTTATGTGTGGCCCTTCTCACTATTTTGGCAGCTCACTCTCTTGATCAAAGCGACGAAGACGTAGCCGCTCGCTCCACGCCACCCGGCAGAACCAAACCGGTTTCCCCGACACGACGCGCCAATCTCTGACTGGGCTGCTCCACTGCCCGGGCGAGGAGCGTTCCGGCGCCGATAACTATCGCGAATGCGACGGTCATTCCGAGTCCGAGGAGTCCCCACGGATTTCGCGTGAGCCGGTAAGCGGGCTGAGCGAGCAGCAGGATGATCGGCTGATGAACGAGGTAGAAGCTGAACGAGACGGCACCGAGTCGCTTCGTCCAGAGGAGAAGCCCGGCGTCTTCATTCGCCCCCACAGCGAAAAGGAGGAACGCGACCGAGGGTGCAGTCCAGATCACGGGAGTGACGGCCTCGTACCCGAGCGTGGTCGCACTGATGCCCGCAATGAGCCCGGCCAACAATGCCAGTCCACAAGTCCGCTTCTCCGGTCGACGTCCCGAGAGCACGACGTCGGCACACCAGACTCCCGCTACGAATTGCACGAGTCGCGCCGGAAGCAGGAGGTCTGAGCCGATCGAGCCGACGTGCATCGAATCCGGGATGGCAAGCCAGAGCACCGAGGCCGCCGCACCGAGCAACGTCAGAGTGAGTGGAGAGACCCGCCGCCAGAGGAGGACCAGCGCCGGGAACACCAAGTAGAGCTGCGCTTCGAGAGCAATACTCCACAGCGAGCCGTTGATGGCACCAGCGTGACCCTTCACAAGCGTTTGGGTGAGGGTTCCGTAGGTGACGAGATCTCCGACGCTCGCGCGATGCCCGACGACGCGACTCCACAGCGTCGGATGCATGGCGAAGACCGCGGCGAACGCGAGAGCGACGTAGTACGGGGGCAAGATCCGGAGCGCTCGCCGCTTCCAGAACTTGCCGATGTCGAACGACTCGGTCCGCTTCTGGAGAACCGGCAGTGCGAGGCAGAATCCCGAAAGGACCACGAACAGATCCACCCCGTGGGCGCCGTTGTCGGCCAGATTCACGATCCGACGCGGTAGTTGGTCGCGCAGGCTCCAATACGCCACGAGATGGCAGACGAACACCGAGAGGGCCGCAATTCCGCGGAGGCTGTCGACTCCGGTCAGCCGTCGATCGGTGCTCGTCATCGATCTGTCCTCGCCTCTGCGAGGCCGCGGGCCGCCGCCCGCCATGCCACCCCGCTGTTTCGGAGGATCCTAGGCACCACGAGGGCCTGAACTCAGTCGCCTCCTGAGCGTCGGGTGGGTGTCAAGTCAAGCCGTGTAGCTTGGGGGATTGCCGAGGAGAGGCGGAACTTCCGATGGCCGATTCAGCGATGTCCGGAACACCCTGCCCCAGTTGTGGTGTGGGTTCTCCCCGAACGCACTTCCGCGGGAGGCGACGGAACGGGTTCACCGTTCTCTCGTGTCGAGCGTGTGGCCTCGCCTACGCCTCGCCGCGACCCACTCCTGACGACCTCGAGGCGTATTACGCGAAGAGCTACTTCACCGGGGGCGGCGGCGAGTTCGGGTACGTCGACTACGACAGCGGCGCTGCCGCGAACGCCCGAGCGATGTGGAGCGAGCTCCGTTCCATCCTCGGTCGGTCCGTTCCGGCTGAAGGGCGTGTCCTCGATGTTGGTTGCGCCACCGGCCACTTCCTCGCCGCCGCGGCGGCCGAGGGCTGGGTAGCAGTGGGGACTGACTTCTCGGAATTCGCCGCCGGAGAGGCCTCGCAGCACGGCGGGGTCCGCAGCTATGGCGGAACGCTGGTACCGCCAACGGGGAGCGAAGACCCGTTCGACCTCGTCACGATGTGGCACGTACTCGAGCATGTGGTGGATCCGGCCGAGGGCCTCGCCGAGATCCGTCCTCTGGTGCGGCCTGGCGGCACGTTGTTCATCGAATTGCCGAACTGGACGAGCCTCGGCCGGCACATCCGGGGACTCGACTGGAAGCAGCTGAAGCCCCCCGAACACATCAACTTCTTCACGCCCTCCGCGCTCGCGAAGGCCGTCACGGCGGCAGGCTTCGTCGTTCAGCGCAAGTGGACCGTCTACCCGACGTTCGATCGGACCGCCGCCGATCCGAACACCGCTCCGTGGCGCCGGTGGGGCGCGGGTCTCGTCGGAGCAGCACTCAACCGCATCCATCGCGGCGGGTACGCGCGGGTCCTAGCGACGGCTCCGTAGGCCGCTGACGGCGCCCGCCGTGGATGCTGAGCGAGACTGGGCCGCAATGACGGAACATCGAAGCGCTACGAGCAGCTGAACAATGGGGGGTTTCCTCGTTGTCGTCCCGAGAAGCGCTCCAATCGAACCACGGCACCTACCGCGATTGCTGAGCGCCTCCGCCGAACGCGCGCCCGACGGCGTCACCCACCGCCTCACCGCCGATGGAACGTTGCTCGTGCAGTGCGGCTTCGAGGTGGCGCCCGAGTCGGTCGGCGAGCGGCTGCCGAAGGCGGACCCCAGCGGCCTCGTCTGGCTGGTCAAGCGAGGCCATCTCAACAATCGGTCTGAGCTGGCGGCACGATTGACACGATTGGTGCCAGAGCTTCCGCTGCGAACCGACGCCGATCTCATGCTGGCGGCCTATCTCGCCTGGGGTGAACGGTCGGCGGGGGAACTCATCGGCGAGTTCGCGGTGGCGATCTGGGATGGTCGCTGCCAGAAGCTGTTCTCGTTCCGCGACCATCTCGGTCGCCGAGCCTGCTGCTACCACGACGGCCCCGAATGGTTTGCCGTCGCGTCCGAACCGTCCCAGATCCTGCCCCTCCCCGGGGTGAGCGCCGCGCTGGACGAGATCGCCCTCGTCGACCTCGCGTCGGGGTGGAACATCGATCGGGTTCGCACGCTGTACGCAGCGGTACAACGAGTGCCCCCGGGCACGGCGCTGACGTTCGAACGGGCCACGAAGCGCCTTCGCCGCTACTGGTATTCGCCGCTCTGCCGCGAACGCGGAAACCGACCACCATCGGAATACGCGCCGGCAGTCATGCAGGCATTCGAGGAGGCGGTCCGGTCTGCGATGCACACCATCGGCCCGGTCGTCTGCGACAACTCCGGTGGACTCGATTCGGCAGCCGTCCTCGGCATGGCGGCATCACTGCGAAGCCGCGACCCGTCCATTCCAGAGGTGTACTCGCACTCCCGTGTGTACCCGGGCATGGACTGCGACGAGTCACCGTACATCGAGGCCGTGCTCGCCAAGTGGCCGGTGCCGTGGCGCTCCTTCGATGCGACTCGGCCGGAGATCGACCCGACCTCGCGGCTCGCACTGAGCAGGTCGATCGGGTATCCGATCGGGCCAGCGCTGCCGGCGCACCTGGAGGCGTCCGAGTGGACACGCCAACTCGGAGCGCGGGTGCAGATCGGCGGGGCGGGCGGCGACGAGCTGTTCTGGTCTGACGGCTTACCGCTTGCCAGCGGCCTGCGTCCGATCGGGGCCGGACCGAGATACGTCCGGTGGGCAGCGCACAATTCGACGCTTTCCGCGTTCAGCGCGCTCCGGCACGAGATCCTCAGGCCGATCGTTCCGAAGGCGCTGATGGCGAAGTACTTGAACGCCAAGGGCTTCGTGCCACGCCCGGATCCGTTCCTCACCGAGTACGGCCGAGGCATCCGAGATCGCACGAGGGAGATCCAGCCGACCCTCAGCGACCTCGAAGCGGCGAATGTCGCTTCGTTTCCCGTGCCGGGCACCGTCAATGCCTGGGAAATCGGCGACGCGGCTTCGATACGCCAAGGCTTTGAACAGCGCCTTCCGCTCCTCGACGTCCGCCTGCTCGCCGTCGTGGGCCGGATACCGCTACTCACTCATGCCTGGCGGGGTGAGTGGCGAGCCCTTCAGAAGTCCGCCTTCGCCTCCCTCTATCCCGATACGGTGCACCGGCGGGTCGACAAGGCCGACTTCTCTGCTGCGGTCATCGGGAACGAGCCTCGATCGCCCACGGCGCCGGAACGCGAATCGCCTCTCGACCATCTCGCGCAGGTGTTCGCTGCCAGAGAGCACATCGACGCGATCGGGCTCTCGGTGGGACGGTCGGGCTCATCCACGACGTGGGCAGCGTTCGCGGTGATGGAACTGGACAAATGGCTTCAGGAGTCGATTCGGCTCGCCGAGTGATCGGAAACGCGCCAGGAGCGTGTTTCCACATAGAACCTGGACCATTCGCCTCCTTCTCGACCTTTCGAGAATCAGTTAGGCTTCCTTCATGAACGTGGCGGATGAAGCTTTCGTGTACTCAGCCCCCAAGCTCGCGTCGCTCGGCTCGGTAGCAACTCTCACCCAATCGGCGAACAGCGGCTCGGTGCGGGACGATTCAAGCGGGTCGCAGCCGAGCAACAGCTGCAACTCCACGAACCGGCGCACCCATGGCGGCGGCTTCAACCGGGTGTGTCAGACCGGCGGAGGCTGAGCCAGCTCGCCCTGCGGCACGTCTGCGCCGCGGAACCCAGCGATAAGCACCGTGGCACTCGTCCCCGGTGTGGGCGGTGTGGCCCGATCCAGCCTCGGAGCCGGGCAACCAGTGATAGCGTTTCAGCATGCTCCGGCGGGCGCTGACGATGGCGGCGGTTGAACTTGAAGGTGCGTGCCAGCACGCCGCACCGGGCGCCCAACCCACCGGTCGTCCGGGGTTGTTCGTCCGCGCTCTCCGCGAATCCAATTGCATCGGAGCGTCGGTTCTCGACGTCGGTTCGAAGCCGGGAATGCTCGCCATGCTCGCCCGAGTCGCCGGCGCAACACGCACCGCTGTCGTCATGCGCGGTGAAGGCGCAACAAGTCGGGCGGTCGAATCCGACATCTCGGTTTCCTCACTCGACGACCTGCCGACAGGAAGCCGATTCGACTTCGTGGCGACCGACGACTTCGGCGCCTTCGTCGTCGATTCCTCGGTCTTGGCCACGCTTCGATACGCGTCCGAGAAGCACCTGTTACCGGACGGGCACCGGTTGCCGGAGCGATTCACGCTGCAGCTGACGCCGGTGGCCTCCGACGAGCTGGCATCGATCGTCGGTGAGTGGATGAATCCCTTCGCGGAGCCGAATTTTTCAGACTTCGCAGAAGCGGCAGCGAACAGTCTGCATCGAGTCCGCGCAGGCCGAGACGATGCACTGAGTCCGACAGCCGCCATCACCTCGTTCGACTCGGACCACGACGCGTACATCGGTGGCTCGGTCACGTTCCACGTCGAGCGACCGGGTACGTGCTGCGGCTTGATCGGCACGTGGATCGCCCACCTGACGTCCAACGTCACGCTGACGAACTCACCATGGGGTTCCAATCCGGTGCCACACGACCAGTGCTTCTTGCCGTTTGCCGCAGCGATCGCTGTCGAACCGGGCGATTCGATCCGCGCGACGCTCCATGTCGCGCCGAAGAGCCGTACTGTCGCGTGGCGGTGCGACATCGTCGACGCTGCAGGTGTTTCTCTCGCTCGCTTCGAGCACGACACGTTGCAGGGCGCGGGAACGTCGCCCCACGATCTCCTACGACTCGCGAACAATGCCCGCCCGCCTCGCGACGATCGGTTCGAGATCGCGATCGAGCTACTGGCCCTCGTGAACGGCGTGTCGAGCTTCAGCGAGCTCGCGCACGCCATGGCAGCCTCGCATCCCGAGGCCTTCTCCGATCGCGACCAAGCGCTGACCTTCGTCAGGTCCGTACTCGCTCCGCTCATCCCATAGCCGAGGTACTCCACGTGGAGATCGGCAATGACTTGAGCGCTAGCGTGTTCAGCCGAAGGGTGTTCGGTTCGCTGGTGACCGCAGATCTCGAATTGGTCGGCTTCGCTCCTCGGCCCATCGGGGCGAACTCGCCCTCAGACATCAGAATCGTTCGAGGATCCGCCGAGCCACCATCGGCCACTCGCCCGCTCGTCGCAGGCGACTGGCCGCTCGTCGAGCGACACGGTCACCGGCTTTGCATGTGGTTCCCTGGCGAGCTCGTCGCCCGCGCTTCCCGCGACGGTCTCGTCGAGTACTGGCAGTTACGGCCGCTCGATCGCGAGACCTTCTCCTATGACCTCCTGGACGCCGTCGCGCCGCGTGTGCTGGCCTTTGCCGGTCGCCACGTGCTCCATGGGGGATCGGTCGCGGGGAGCGAGGGAGCCGTCGTGTTCCTCGGCGTGTCGGGGGCCGGTAAGTCCACGCTGACCGCTGCACTCGCTCGGCACGGGTACGACCTGATCGGCGACGACGTCGCCGCGCTCACGCCGTCGGCCCGACAGCAGTTCAACGTCGAGCCCGCGCTCGCATCGATCCGACTGCGCGAGGACTCCGCCGCTGCCGTTCTCGGATCTGAAATCGCGATGGCACCGAAGATGGCCGATTGGTCTGCCAAGCGTGTTGTCGCCGCTCGCGACAACCGGCTCGAGGTCGTGACCGGACCGATCCCGCTTCAATCGGTCGTCCTCCTCGCGGAACACGAAGCCGCACCGACGCTCGACGCCGTCACCGGCGCCGAAGCGTTCATGCTGCTGCGTGAACACTCCTTCGACCCGCCGACCGCAGGACCGACAGCCGGCATCGATCTCCTGGACCGCTGGGGCCCGGTAGCCGACTCGTGCAAGTTCTGGCGACTCCGCCGCCACAAGTCGTTCGAGTCACTTCCCGACATCGTCAACGTCCTACAGCCGCTCATCGGGAGCCCACTTCGCACCAAGTGAACAAGGCACCGCGGCAGCGGGACGGGGGTCGTCGGGTGAGCCCACGCCGAAACGATGCGCATGTACGCTCCCGCCTGGTGAACCCGTCGTCGAGCGACCCTGCACGAGACGCGAGGACCGACAACCGCGACGGGCATTCCCCGCTGCCGGACGACGAGCCGGACGACGGCTTCACCTACCAGCAGATGTACACGCGACGCACCGAGCGACCGATCCGCGAGCTCCCGTCGCTGATCCTCAGCGCCGCTCGGCTGGTGCGCCAGGCGGCTCCTCGCGATCTCAATGTCACGTTGGGGCTGTCGGTGCTCACGGCCGTCTTCACGGCGGCGCAACTCCTGATCGTCCGGCGCGTTGTCGGGGGAATCGTTGCGGTGGAGCCGAAGCTGTCGACGCTTCTCGGACCCATCGTTGTGTTCGTCGGGCTCTACACGGCTGCGTCGGTGACCGCGACCTACGGAGCGGAACGACAACGAGTTCTCAGCGAGTTGGTCTCCCGCCACACGCAATCGCTCGTAGCTGATGCCGCGTGCGCGGCAGAGTTGTTGGACTTCGACCGACCGGCCTACCACAATCGGCTCCAACGAGCGCTGGTGAATCTCGGCGGGCGCCCCCTCCAGGTCACTAACAGCTTCGCCGTGCTGGTGGGTGCGCTTGCAACCCTCATCGGAACCGCGATCGCGCTCGCCATCGTGGCTCCGTTGCTGCTGCTCCTCGTTTCGGTCGCGTGTCTCCCGCTGTGGGTGGCGACGAAGATCCTGGGCCGGCTCACGTTCGGATTCGACCTGTCGCAAACAGAGGCCGATCGCCGACGCCAATACCTGTTGTCGCTGCTGGTCTTCAAGCCTCAGGCAAAGGAGATCCGCGCCTTCAACCTGTCGGGCCATCTCCGAGGGATGCTCGCCGATCTGTGGGACTCCAGGATCACGATGCTCCGAGCCTTCACGCGCAGGCGCGCCCTCACCGGGTCGCTCGCACGAGCACTGAGCGGCGCGCTGGTCGGGGGCGTCCTGCTCGTGCTCGCGTGGATGGTCAGCAGCGGGCGGCTCACGGTGCCGCAGGCGAGCGTGGCGGCCGGGGCCGTCGTACTGCTGGGCCGCGGCCTGCAGTCGATCACATCTTCGATCGGGGTGCTGTACGAGTGTTCGCTGTTCTTACGCGACGCTCAGGCGTTCGTCGATGATGCCCGAACGGTCACCGATTCCCGTGTGGCTGCGCCGACTGCGGAGTTCAGCGAAATCCGACTCGACGATGTGTCGTTCTGCTACCCGGCCAGCTCCGTCCCCGCGCTCAATGGCGTCTCACTTCGAATCGGGCCCGGCGAAGTGGTCGCGCTTGTGGGCGAGAACGGCTCCGGGAAGACGACCCTCGCCAAGGTGCTCGCTCAGTTGTACCCGCCGACTGCTGGCGAGATCCGGTGGAACGATGAACTTGTCACCGACGCCCAGCGCCACACCCTGCGGGAGTCGATCGCCGTCTTGTTCCAGGACTTCGAGCGGTATCTCTTCACCGCTCGCGAGAACATCGAGTTCGGCAGGGTCGACGCCGGTCACGACGGCGAACGTCTGATCGCTGCGGCTCGTCGTTCAGGAGCAGCCGAGTTCCTCGAAGCGCTGCCTGCGGGCTACGAGAATCTTCTGGGCCCGGAGTTCTTCGGCGGGACCGATCTCTCGGGCGGCCAGTGGCAACGTCTCGCTCTTGCTCGGGCGTTCTATCGGGACGCCCCACTCGTGATCCTCGATGAGCCCACCAGCGCGCTCGACCCGCAGGCCGAACGCGACCTGTTCGATCGGCTCAAGGAGCTCTGGACCGGGAGGGCTGTCGTGCTGATCTCCCACCGCTTCTCGACCGTCACCTCGGCCGACCGGATCGTCGTCCTCGATCATGGCCGAGTCATCGAGCAGGGGACGCACGACGAGCTCGTTGTTCTCGGCGGTCGATATGCGGAGATGTTCAGATTGCAGGCCGAGCCGTATCGGAACCGTTGACTCAGACAATCAGGGGAGCAGGCACACCCCTCGCGGCAGCCGCTGGACCGAAGTCCAGTCCTCCAACGTAATCACCTTCCATTCGCTCAGCTCTCGCCCCCCGCCCGTCAGCGACTTCCGGAAGGTTGTGTAACCGGCGTGACCTGAGGGTTCACGACTGTGGTCATGGGCCGGTGACGGTTACCTCCCGACGGCCAACGCCGTACGAGCTCATGTACGAACACTGCACGGCTCCCGTTTCGACGAAGCTCGCCATGTAGGGGGATTTCGGGAGAAGTCTCGTATGGCGGCGCTTGGGATCACCGAGCTGATCCCCGCAGTCAGAACACCGGACGTCGTGGGTGTCTCGAGAAACTCGCTCCGCTACTACCCGTGGCGAAACACGGTCATCCCGAACGGGGTCGACTTCGGGCGCTTTAGTTCTGTCGCCGGCTGCAAACGTGAGGAGTGCCCGACGATTCTTTTCGTCGGAACCTACGAGCGGCGTAAACGAGGTCGGATGCTCCAGATATTTTCAGCTCATTTGTGTGGCCCCGCATTCCGGACCCACGCCTTCGGACGGTCTACGAGGACGCACCGCCGGGGCGGAACATAGAAGTTCTCGGACGACTCTCGGATGAGGAGCTTCGCCACCGCGCCCTCACCGACGGCGTGGGCCTCAACGGAAAAGGCGCACGCGCGTGATTGCGAATGAAGGAAGTAGAGCGACAGCCGGCAGGAGTCTGAACACGCGACGAACCTAGAACCGACGGATCGCCACCGATTCTCCTCGCCGATGAGCAGCCTTGTGATGAGTAAGCCAGACAGCACAAGAAGATGTCGACACCGATGGAGCCATTTGGGGCCTACGATGATTTTAAGTGGCACGCGACCACGGCCAGGACCCCCAGCGCCC
>Ga0209023_10004953_pt1 | contig 14812 bp, 11 predicted proteins | sample LakOneMetagenome_FD_187468 | JGI IMG/M metagenome (GOLD analysis project Ga0209023, IMG submission 187468) | Freshwater and sediment microbial communities from Lake Erie, Canada (SPAdes) (version 2) | ecosystem: Environmental > Aquatic > Freshwater > Lentic | place: Lake Erie, Canada... | reverse complement strand
CCGATCTACGCGCGAGGATCGCATATGGGGGGCCGGTGAACGGCTCGTCAGGCAGGTTGAACAGGCACGGAAGGCCGCCGAGATCCTTCACATCATCCGAAGTGAGAATCGCGGCAACGCCGGGCAACCCTCGCGCCTTCGAGGCATCGATCTTGAATGTCGCATGAGCATGAGGCGAACGCAGCACAAGCGCATGCAGCGCCGCTGCGGGCGTGTAGTCGTCCGTGTAACGGCCCTTGCCGCGGATGAGCGCATCGTCCTCCTTGCGAAGGACGCTTTGGCCGACACCGAACTTGACTGGAGGCATACTCTCTCCGGCTGCAATCTGGAACGTTTCTAATGTCCATCATGCAGCGGAATGGCAGGAAGCGCAAATGGCTTAGCGGCGCACCAGCCCCACAAGCCACCGCTTTCCGAACAGCAGCAGCACGCTTGCGCCATAAACAACGGCCCCGACCGCGATCAAAATTCCGAGAGCGGATTCGTCCCGCAGGGATGTCATGCCCGCCAGTGCCGATACCGCCCAGCGGGAGGTGAGCCAAAGCGCCGCAGCGAGAATCACTCCTGCCGCGGCAAACTTCGCCAATGACACCACCACCGCGCGGTCGAACACAAAGAACCCGCGCCGTGTCGCGAAAAAAACAACCAGCAGAAGGTTGATCCACGCCCCCACTGCAGTGGCCAGCGCCAGCCCGATCTGCGCCAGCGACCCAACCAGCGCGACCTTCAGGGCGACATTGACCGCGACACCGGTGAGCGCCGCCTTCACCGGCGTCGCGGTGTCCTTGCGGGCATAGAAGGTCGCGACAGCGCTGCGGATCAGGACGAAAGGAATGAGGCCGACCGCATAGGCCGCGAGTGTTGCTCCGGCTGCTGCTGCATCGGCTTTCGAGAACGCACCGCGCGCGAACATGGCCCGCATGATCACATCCGGCACCGTGATGAAGGCCGCGACGAAGGGAATCGAGAACAGCAGGGTGAAGTCGAAGGCGCGGCGCTGCGAGGCAATCGCGCCTTCATGATCGCCCGCGGTGATGCGGCGGGACATTTCCGGCAGCAGCACCGTGCCGATTGCAATGCCGATCACGCCGATCGGCAATTGATTGAGACGATCCGCATAATAGAGCGCCGACAGTGCGCCAGCCGCGAGGAATGTCGCAATGATGGTGTCGGCGAACAGCGCCACCTGCGTGCCCATCGAGCCGAGCGTGGCGGGCCCGAGCGCGCGGAAGAAGCTGCGCACATCTTCATCGAGCTTGAGCGAGGTGAATTTGGGAAGGATGCCGTGAACCTTGGCGTCTCCGGCAAGCAGGATGTATTGCAGGAAGCCCGAGATCAGCACGCCCCACGCCGCCGCATGTCCCGGCGTTGGAAAGAACGCCGCGAGCGCCAGCGTCGCCATCATCGACAGGTTCAGGAAGATGGGGGCCGCCGCAGCGCTCGCGAAGCGGTGCATGACATTGAGCATGCCGCCATACAGCGTCACCAGCGTGATCAGCAGCAGATAGGGAAACGTGATCCGCGTCAGTTCAATGGCAAGATTGCGCTGCGCCGGATCGTCGGTGAAGCCCGGCGCGAGAATGGCCATCGCCTGCGGCATGAACGCCATGGCAAGGACCAGCAGCACGACCTGCGACGCAAACAGCAGGGTGAAGATGCGGTCGCTGAACAGCTTGGCCGCCGCCTCCCCGCGCTCGCCGTGCACATGCGCATAGGCCGGCACGAAGGCAGCATTGAATGCCCCCTCCGCGAAGATCGCCCGGAAATGATTGGGAAGCCGCAGCGCCACGAAAAAGGCGTCGGCCAGAGGACCGGCGCCGAGGATCGCCGCGAGCATGATGTCGCGCGCGAAGCCGGTGACCCGCGAAAGAAGAGTATAGCCGCCGACGGTGAAAATGCGCCCGAGCATCGGATAGTCCTACCGCATGATGCGGGGGCGCAAAACGCTCAAATCCTCAAGACAGCGCGTCGCGCACAGCCTTGATGACGCGATCCTGAGCCGTCGGTTCAAGATACGGGTGCATCGGCAGGCTGATGACGTCGGTTGACAGCTTTTCGCTGACCGGAAGCCCGCCCTCGGCCGCCGGATAATGCTTGTAGGCTGTCTGCTGGTGCATGGACTTCGGATAGTAGATCGCGGTCGGGATGCCCTGCGCTTTAAGCGCGTCGGCGAATGCCTCACGTCCGCCATTGGGCAGCCGGATGGTGTACTGCGCCCAGGTCGATACATTGCCGTCGGCCACGCGCGGCGCGATCACGATGTTATGCAGCGCATCGAAATAGCGGCTGGCGACTTTGTTGCGGGCCTCGATCTCGTCGTCGAAAATCTTCAGCTTTTCGATCAGGATCGCGGCCTGCATGGTGTCGAGACGCGCGGTCAGGCCGAGGCGGACGTTGTCGTATTTCTCGGTGCCCTGCCCGTGAACACGGATGCTGCGCAGCCGCTCTGCGAGGTCGGCATCATTGGTGAAGATCGCGCCGCCGTCGCCGAAACATCCGAGCGGCTTTGCGGGAAAGAAACTGGTCGCCGTCGCCAGACCGAACGTGCCGAGCCTGCGGCCCTTGTAAGTCGCGCCGAATGATTGCGCGGCGTCATCCAGAACAAACAGGCCTTCACTCTTGGCGACTTCGGCAATGGCATCGTGGTCCGCGCTCTGGCCGAACAGATCGACCGGCACGATGGCTTTTGGTTTGAGGCCGAGCTTGCGCGCCGTGGCGATACCCTTCTTCAGGGACGTGATGTCCATATTGAAGGAGACTTCGTTCACATCGACGAACACCGGCGTTGCGCCGGTCAGCGCCACAACTTCGCCGGTGGCGCAGAACGTAAACGAGGGACAGATCACCGCATCGCCGGGACCAATTCCCTGCGCCATGAGCACCATCAGAAGAGCATCGGTGCCGCTGGCGCATGCCACAACATGCTTCGCGCCGCAGAACGCGGCGAGATCCGCCTCAAGCTGAGTCACTTCGGGGCCATTGATGAACTGGCAGTGTGTCAGCACGCGCGCAACGGCATCATCGATCTTCGTGCCAAGGCGGCGGCGCTGCGCGACAATGTCGATGAAAGCCACGGGTTCTGATCGCAGATGCTGGTTCATGATGCGTGCCGAATCCATTTCGAAAGAAGTTTGGTGTGTGCCGTCAGCTTGCGACGGCGCGCGGTCCCTTGCGCAGCGGCGCGGCAATCGAGCCGGCCGGGGCATCGAGACACTTGATTGCGATTTCGAGGCTGGCGACGCCCTCGTCACCGGTCACCGCGGGCGCATTGCCGCTTCGCACGGCATCGAGGAACGCGACCAGTTCGGCGCGCAGCGGTTCGTCATGGCCGACAGAGAGATGCCGCATCGAGTAACTGCCGTCACGCTGGAAGCCGAAGCATTCCGTCACCTGCCGCGTCAGCAGATCGCCCTGAATGTATTTTCCACGCGTCGCCACCGTGACGCTGCGCGCCTTGAACGGGGTCAGCCAGTTGGTGTTGATGTGAGCCAGCACGCCGGACGCCGTGCGAAACTGAAGCAGCGCGATATCTTCGCGCTCGGCGACGGCGCTCGCCAACTGCGGCTGCACATCGACGATATCGGATTCGGTGAACCAGCGGATCAGGTCGATGTCGTGAACGGCGAGATCGATCACCACGCCGACATTCGACATGCGCGGCGGAAACGGACCGACGCGGGTGATGGCAATCGACAGGATTTCCTCGTCCTTGATCGCCTGCTTGATCGCCGCCACCGCAGGATTGAAGCGCTCGACATGACCGACCATCAACGTCACGCCTGCAGCGCGCGCGGCGGCAACAATCTCGTTACCTTCATCGACAGAGGTCGCAATCGGCTTTTCGACCAGAACATGAATCTTGCGCGCGATGCAGGCGAGCGACACATCGCGATGAAGATGCGTCGGCGCGGCAATGGTCACCGCGTCGGGATTGGCATCGAGCAACTCTTCGAGAGATGCGAAGGTTGGACAGCCGACAATCTCGGTCGCGCGCGTGCGATGCGCCGGAAGCGGATCGACAATGCCGACGAGTTCGACACCCGGGAGACCGGCCAGCACACGGGCATGATTAGTGCCCATGACACCCGCGCCCACCACGCCGACGCGCAGCACGCGAGTTTCATCAGCGGTATTTTTTGCCGACACCGTCGAACTCATCTTTGAAAGTCCCTGAAGTCTTTAGAATTCCGGGCGCCGAGTCGCGCGCCCAATCGCATGCCGACTTCCTAGCACGCCGCCCTATATGTGGCGAACGGCGCGGGGCAGAATCCTTACACGTTTTGATTCAAAGAATTACATTGAACATGCATGTAACCCGTTGAAAAACTGGAATCTTTCCAGAAAGATTCGTCTTCAGGACCGCCGGTAGTCGTCCTCAATGCGGACGATATCGTCCTCGCCGAGGTAGCTGCCGGTCTGAACCTCGATCAGTTCCAGCGGAATCTTGCCGGGATTCTCCATGCGATGGACCGCACCGATCGGAATGTAGATGGACTCGTTCTCATGAACCATCTTCTGCAGGTCGTTGACCGTCACCAGCGCAGTACCGCGCACCACGATCCAGTGCTCGGAGCGATGGTGATGCTTCTGCAGCGAGAGACGCCCGCCCGCTTTCACGATGATCCGCTTCACCTGATGACGTTCGCCGATATCGAGCGACTGATACGATCCCCAGGGCCGATGAACCTTGATGTGATCTTCCGTCACCTGCGGCGCGACGGTGCGAAGCTTTCCGACCAGACGCTTCAAACCGTTCGGATCGCTCTGGCGTGACACCAGAACCGCGTCCTGAGTCGCCACCACCACGAGATCGTCCACGCCCTCCAGCGCGACCAGCGCCTTGTCGGTGGAGACGTTGCAGTTGCGCGAGTCCTCGAACACCGTGAGGCCCTGCGCGACGTTGCCGTGCTCATCCTTATCCGACAGTTCCCAGACCGCATGCCATGACCCGACGTCGGACCAGCCGCAGGAGACAGGAATCACGGCAGCCAGCGTGGTTTTCTCCATCACGGCATAGTCGACGGAAATCGGCGTCGCCTTGCCGAACGACTCCAGCGGCAGCGTCACGAAAGCAAGATCGCGCCCGGCGCTCGCGACCGCCTCGGTGAGCGCGTTCACGCTGTCGGCATCGACACTGCGATACTCATCGAGCAGCATCTGCGCGCGGAACATGAAGTTTCCGCAGTTCCAGAGGTAGCCCTCGGCAACATAGCCCTCTGCCGTTGCGTGGTCGGGCTTCTCGACAAACTTCGCGACTTTCCGGACATCTCCGGAAATCGCTTCGCCGGGCCGGATATAGCCGTATTCGGTCGCGGGCCGCTCGGGGAGCACGCCAAAGGTCACGATGCGTCCGGCATTCGCGACGCTCAAGGCCTTGTGACAGGCTTCAACAAACGCAGCGGGATCGCGCACCACATGATCGGCAGCGAGCGCCAGCACCACGGCATCCGCATCTCGTGTCAGGGCAAAGGCCGCGCCTGCTGCGATGGCGGGGCCGGAATCGCGCCGTGCCGGTTCAAGCAGAATGTCGGCTTCAAGGCCGATCTCATTCAACTGCTCCAGCACCATGAAGCGGTAAGCCGCATTGGTGATGACGATCGGCCGCGCGAACAGGCTTTGATCGCTGACACGCAGCATCGTGTCCTGAAATGTCGAATTCTCACCGAACAGACGAAGGAACTGCTTGGGCCGCCCTTCGCGCGAGGCAGGCCACAAGCGGGTGCCGGCTCCGCCGCACATGATCAGTGGAATAATGCGCTCGCTCATGCGACCTCAAAAGAATCAGGAGAGCTGATGATACTCGCGATACCACGCAGCGAAACGCGCAATACCGTCTTCGATGGTCGTTGAAGGACGGAAACCGACCTCACGCATCAGGTCATCGACATCGGCATAGGTCGCCGGGACGTCGCCGGGCTGGATCGGAAGCAGTTCTTTTTCCGCCTTGCGCCCGAACTCTTTTTCAAGAACCTCGACCACCTTGGTCAGTTCTTCGGGATGATTGTTGCCGACATTGAACACACGCCATGGCGCCGCGCTCGTTCCGGGATCGGGGACAGCATTCGGTGCAAGGGTCTGGCCAACCGGCGGATGATCGACCAGACGCACAATCGCTTCCGTCACGTCATCGACGTAGGTGAAATCTCGCCGCATGTTGCCGTAGTTGAACATCTTGATTGGCTTGCCTTCAAGGATCGCCTTGGCGAACAGAAACATCGCCATGTCCGGCCTGCCCCACGGCCCGTACACCGTGAAGAAGCGCAGACCGGTCGATGGAATGCGATAAAGATGGCTGTAGGAATGCGCCATCAGCTCGTTGGCCTTCTTCGAGGCCGCATAGAGACTGACCGGATGATCGACGCTGTCGTGCACCGAGAACGGCAGCTTGGTATTCGAGCCGTAGACCGACGATGACGATGCATACAACAGATGCTTGCACTCGTTGTGCCGGCAGCCTTCGAGGACGTTGATAAAGCCCTGCAGGTTAGCATCCACATAGGCATGCGGATTTTCGAGCGAATAACGCACACCCGCCTGCGCCGCTAGATGGATCACCACCGGAAAGCGATGCGCCTTGAACAGTTCGGCCACGCTTGTCCGGTTAGCAAGATCGAGCTTGATGAAGCTGAACGACGGATCGTTCTTCAGCACATCGAGGCGCGCTTCTTTCAGCTTCGGGTCGTAGTAATCATTGATATTGTCGACCCCGACAACCCGGTAACCCGCCTGCAGAAGCTTCTGCGACAGGTGGAAGCCGATAAATCCAGCGGCCCCGGTCACCAGTATTGTTCGATCCGACATTCTCTTCACCACCCGGCGCTCAAAGCCGCCACAACTCGATGCCGTCAGGACGGCTGGCACGGTCGAGCCTCATCTTCACGTCGAGCACAAGACCCTGTCCACCAGTCAAAAGCTTCTCAATCAGCGGCCAGCCCGCATCGATATAGGTCTGATGCGCAACCGCCATGATCACCGCATCGGCGGGCTGCAACGCATCGGCATCGATCAGTTTCACGCCATATTCATGCATGGCATCCGCCGGGTCTGCCATCGGATCGCTCACCTGCACCTTCAGCCCGAACGATTCCAGTTCGCGAATGATGTCGATCACACGGGAGTTGCGCGTGTCCGGCACATCTTCCTTGAACGTCAGGCCGAGAATGGTGACCACGCCGCCATTGCTCTTACGGCGCAGCAGTCCACGGATACATTCGCGCGCAACGCGCTGACCCATGCCGTCATTGATACGGCGTCCGGCCAGAATGACCTCGGGATGATAGCCGGCGCGCTCGGCGCGATAGGTCAGGTAATAAGGATCGACCCCGATGCAGTGGCCGCCGACAAGGCCCGGCTGGAACGGCATGAAATTCCACTTGGTGCGCGCCGCCGCGAGCACATCGCCAGTGTCGATGTTGAGCGCCTGAAAGATCAGCGACAGCTCATTCATGAACGCGATGTTGAGATCGCGCTGCGTGTTCTCGATCACCTTGGCGGCTTCTGCGACCTTGATGGACGGCGCGCGGTGAATGCCCGCCGTCACAACCGATCCGTAAACGCTGGCCACAATGTCGAGCGTCGGCGCGTCCTGCGCCGAGACCACCTTCATGATCGTCTCGAAGCGATGCTGCTTGTCGCCGGGATTGATGCGCTCCGGCGAATAGCCGACCTTGAAATCCGATCCGGCCTTCAGCCCCGATGTCTTTTCGAGGATGGGAACGCAGTCGTCCTCGACCGCGCCGGGATAGACCGTCGACTCATAAACGACGATGTCGCCTGCCTTGAGCACCGATCCGACCGTGCGCGACGCGGCGAACATGGCGCCAAGATCGGGCTGGCGCGCGTCATCGATCGGCGTCGGCACAGTGACGATGAAAAAATCCGACGAAGCCAGATCCTTTACATCGTGGGTGAACGAAAGCGAGGTGTGTTGCAGGTCGGCGGCTTCAACTTCGTGGGTGCGGTCGTGAAACGCGCGCAGTTCGGCAATGCGCCGCTGGTCGATGTCGAAACCGATGACGGGAACCCCGGCCCGCGCGAATGCAGCCGCCACCGGCAGTCCGACATAGCCAAGCCCGATGACCGCGATTTTCCGCCCGTGTGTCACGAAATAGTGTCCCCCAAAACCACTGTGGGGCATGACCGGCGCGGGTCCCCCAAAATCAAGCTGCCCTCTTTAGCCGCCGTGCGGCAGGCGCCGCAATAGGCGGAGCTTACCTATTGCCAGAACAGCCCTAAAGCCATACCAAGGCCCCTGAAAAGGGCCGCCAGAAGCTGTATTCAGGCCCTTTTTCCGAATTCAGCAACATTAACCATCGCGGTCCGGAATGCGCGGATTTCTCCTTCTTGCCGCTCGAATCCTGGTGTCGGCGGCGCTGCTCTATTTCGCGTTCCGCGGCATCAATTTCGCGGCGATCCAGTCCCGCCTGAGCCAGATCAGCCCAGGCTGGTTTCTGCTCGCGGTGCTGGCGACCGTCTTCCAGATTTTCCTCGGCGCGCTGCGCTGGCGGGAAATCAGCGTGCGTTGCGCCGCTCCGCTCGGAACAGGGCAAGCCTTCCGCTACAACATGATCGGCGCGTTCTTCAACCAGACATTGCCCTCGACCATCGGCGGCGACGCCATGCGCCTGTGGCTGGTGCGGCAGACCGGCGCCGGCTGGCGGGCGGCGACCTATTCCGTCCTCGTCGACCGCGCCATCGGCCTGATCGCGCTTGCGCTCATTGTCGTCGCGAGCCTGCCCTGGAGCTATGAGCTGATCGGCAGTCCGCGCGGACGGCTGGCCTTGCTGCTGGTGGACCTTGCGGCGATTTCAGCCGGCATCGGCTTTCTCATTTACGGCGTGCTGCCCTGGCAATGGCTGAAGACGCTCTGGCCGCTCCGCCACATCCACGCCTGCGCGGTGATCGCCAATCAGGTGATCTTCAACCGCACCAGCGGCCCGAAAGTCGCGGCTCTTTCACTTCTGATCCATGTGATGGCCGTGGTGATCGCCTGGTGCGCGGTGCGCTCCATCGCGGCTCCTGCGGCCTTCGAGCAATTGTTCATGCTGATCCCGCCGATCATGCTGATCACCATGCTGCCGATCTCCATCGCCGGCTGGGGTGTGCGCGAAGCAACCATGATGGTGGCGTTCGGTTATGCCGGCCTCGCGCCGACGGACGGCACCGTGGTCTCGCTCCTGTTCGGCGCATCGTCCTTCGTGGTCGGCGCCATCGGCGGGCTGGTCTGGATTCTGAGTGCTGAGAAAAAATCCGAGATATCCCATGCCGCTCCCGAAGGTGAATGATCCAGCCGCGCTTGCCGAACCTTCGGCGCGCAAGGATACCACCATTCTGCTGAAGATTTTCGTCGCAGCCCTTGCCGTGCGCTGGGCCTACGCTCTCGCTATGTACGCGCTGATGGGTGACGACGGACTGAAAGGTGTCGATTCTCTCACCTACACCAGCGTCGCGGGTGATTTCGCGAACGCCCTTAGAGCCGGCACTGTCCACGGGTCACAATGGTTCGGGCAGTATGTTTATACGATGCCGCTCTACCATTGGCTCTCGGCCATTCCGTTTCTTATTTTTGGCAGCACCTACGGCACCCTGGCCTATGTTTTGATGCAGGGCCTGCTCGATGCAGGGACCTGTCTTGCCGTTTACAGCACAGCCTCCCGGATATCGGCCCGCGTAGCGGTCGCGGCGGCAATTGTTGCCATCGTGAATCCAACGCAAATCGTTCTCAGCGGACTGTTCTACACCGATACGCCCTTCATCTTCTTCGTCGCCCTGTCGTTTCTCATGATCCTGAAGTGGGCCGAGCAACCGACGTGGCGAAACGCCTCTTTGCTGGGCCTTACGCTCGGTTGCGCCGCTCTTGTCAGGGCTCTTATTGTGCCATGGGCCTTCTGGGCTGTGGTGTTGCTGGGCGGCTATGCGCTGTTTCGAAAGATCACGCTTCCCAAAGCGGCGACAATCGCCGGGGCATTGATGGCGCTGACTGCGTGCGTTGGCGTTATCGTCGCAAAGAACATTGCAGTTTTTGGCACCGCCGGATTAACGCCGCAGAGCGGCATTCATCTCGCGCTATGGGTCGTCCCGCTTGCAAAGGAAATGCATGACAGAACGCCCTATATGACGAGTTATAAGGAACTGGAAAAGCGCACCATCGAAAGGTTCGGTCCGCATTCCGAGAATCCCTTCGAACAATCGCGGCAGTACACGATCATCGCGAAGGAAGCCCTGAAGGATATTCCAGCTAGTGCCGTTGCAAAATCGTGGTTGTCCGGCATGACGATCAATCTCATATCGCCCGCCGTCCTTCTGTCGCCGCCGATCCTGCAATTGCCGCGACCAGGATTCTACAATACGCCCGGCAACTCCTTCTTCGACAAAGCTTTCAATTACGCATTTCGATCAGGCCAACCTCTGTATACGTGGTGTCTGCTTGTCGGCAGCACGGGCCTAGCGCTCATGCGCCTACTTCAATTTATAGGATTTATGACCTTGGTGAGGCGAGTTGCCTATTGGCCTGCACTCTTTCTGGCAGCCTCGTGGTGTGGTTATATCTTGCTGGTCAACGGGCCGGTCGCCTCGCCCAAGTACCGCTTGCCGCTGGAGCCGGTTTTCAATGTGTTGGGCGGCGCGGGATTGATCGCCATTCGCGACTGGCGCAAGAAAAATGCTACAACAAGCGTCACGCAGGCCGCATGATATCTATTGGTTGCGTTTCTCGACCACTGTCAGAAGACGAAAACCGAAATGCCGACCGAGGGCCTGCTCCGCATGCTTCTCCAGCCAAAGCATCCCTCGCGCTATCGGCTCGGTCACCAGTGACCAAGGCCTAAAGCCGCCGCTAAAGGGATAAGCGATAAACGAGAACCACTGCGTTTCACTGATCATCAAATCAGGGAATTTGGCATGAAACTGTTCGCGATAACTGGTCGCCAGCAATGTCGGGATTGCCTGATTGGAATGATACGGATCGCGGCTCCGATCCGGCGCCCCTTCCAGAAGCGGATCGGCATCCATCTGCACAGGTTCGTGATGCAGCAGATGATAAAACAATCTGCTGCCCATCGTGATACCTGGCTCAGCCATGATGATCCGGCCACCAGGCCTCAGAACACGCGACGCTTCACGAAACAACAGTGAAGGAAATTCAATATGATGCAGCACATCGAGCATCACGATGTTCGACAACGCTCCATCGGCAAATGGAAGCATTTGCGCGTCGGCAACAAGATCCAGCCATGGTGCGAACTGAATGTCCGACGAAACAAGATCGTCAATCCGCTCCTTCAGGTTGCCGATGCCGCCGCCGATCTCCAGGGTCGTGCCCGGCACCGTCCGACTGGCAATCCTCTCAAAAATATCGCCATAGACTGTTCGGAGAACGGGCTTCCGCTCCCAGATTGAACGATAATTGTCGAGAACATCAGGCATCTATCAGCCGCTTCGGCACCGGATGAAGTTCGCGCTCACGATCAAATCGCTTTGATTTTGAAGAACGCGAACACCACCATTCTCAGCAGCATCAAGCCGTGGCGGAAACGGGAAATCTGAGTTTCTCCATAGGCACGGGCAGCATAGCGGATCGGCAAATCTACCGTCTTCAGATTCAGCTTGGATGCCCCGAAAATCAGATCGAAATCGCCGAATGGGTCGAAGTCGCCAAAATAGGCCTTTCCATCGCGCAGACGATAATAATCTGTCCGCCGCATAACTTTCGTGCCACAGAGCGTATCGGTGTAGCGCTGGTTCAACAGCCACGAGAACAGATAGGAAAAGATCTTGTTCGCGATCAGATTCAAGAATCGCATCGCGTCGTCCTCAAGCGGATAGACGAGACGCGAGCCATTGATAAATTCACCCTTGCCCGACTTGATCGCTTCCCAGAATTTCGGCAATTGCTCGGGCGGCATCGTAAGATCCGCATCAAGGATCATCAAAACATCGCCCCGAGCGACATCGTAAGCCGTGAAGACAGCGTCCGCCTTGCCCTTTCCAGGCTGGCGCATCAGCTTAATGTCCTTGTCGGGATAAGCCGCCTTGACACGCTCCATTTCTTCGAAGGTGCCGTCCTTGCTGTGCCCCTCGATGAAAATGATTTCGATATCGTCGCAGAACTGCGGCAGGCGTTGCACGGCGGGCTCGATATTGCCGCGCTCGTTACGCGCCGGAATAACGACCGTTGCGGATTTGAGGTTTTCCCTTGCTGCGGGCCACGACCGGCAAACAGAGTAGTGACGCAAGGCGAAGAAGCGGAATCCGGGCAGGATGCTGATAAAGCGGTTGACCAGATGCCCCAGTCCGAACACCGATACCGGCATCAGTATCCGCTGTTCTGACTTCACAGATTCAAAATCCGCGAGCTGCGCGATCGCCGCAACATCCGCCGGAGCAAGCGCGTTCTGCGGCGGCAGCGGCATGCGCTGACCGATCCATTCCGCGAATTTGAGAACGGGCTGCCAAAGGTGTGAGAAATATCCGATGACAACGCGCGTCTCTCGCGAACAAAGCGGATGGAGCTGTTCGAGGAATTTCTGGCAATCATCGAGAGAACCGATAGCGTCGAGAACAAGAATGTAGTCGAACGGACCTTCGACAGACGCAATCGTTGCAGGAACCTCGGCATCGCCAACAACAAATGTCAGCTCGGAATGGCGCTTACGAGCAATATCAATCAGTGCCGGGCTGAAATCGATCCCCACACCATAAGATGGCTTGAGCGCAGCAAGTGTGTCACCAATGCCGCATCCGATCTCAAGAACACGCGCGTTTTCCGGGATCAGGAACCGCAGATAAGCTTCGTCTTCCCGATGAAAAAATGCAGCCTTGCTCCGCCAATCCGGGCGCGAAGCTGCGTATTCATTCGAGTGTGCAAGGATCTGTGCTTTACGCGTCTGTGATGGAGAAGCCATGATAGCAATATCATTTCAAGCGAGTGTTACTGTCTGCGGGCCCTTCTGGCACGCAAATGTATTGGGACCAAGAGAGAAAACCGCGTCCCTCAGGCTTAATTTGTTCCGGTAAGCGGCAATTTATTGCCATCAATCGTGGCCTGTACCGCGCAATTCGACGAAATTTCCAGGCCTCGATAGAGGCGATCATAGCGCAGGATACAGGCGTCCTGAGAGAACATCGCCAGAACGCGCGCCCTCGCCGCCATGCCCATCGCCCGGCGTGCCGCTGGATCGGATGCAAGCGCAAGGATCGCTGCGCCGAGAGCGGCAGGCGCCTTTCGCGGAACGAGCAAACCGGAGTCGCCATCGACGACCGCATCCAGATTGCCTCCGACCGCTGTCGCGACAACGGGCAACCCCTGCCCCATCGCCTCGATCAAGGCGTTCGAAAAGCCTTCCTGATGAGACACGAGCAGCGCCACATCTGCCACTCGCAGGATCGCTTCAACATCGCGCCGCTCTCCGAGCCAAAGAATATTTTCCGCAATACCGAGACGTTCCGCCTGTACGCGCAGCCCCGGACCTTCCCCCTCGTCTCGCCCGATGACAACCAGGCGCCACGGCTGGGGCAATTGCGATGCGACCTTTCCGAGCGCGTCGAAAAGATCTGCATGGCCTTTATAGTGAAAGAGGTTGGCGACAATCGTCATGACAAAGGCACTGTCGGGAATATTCAACGCTGCGCGCTGCGCTGCGCGGACTTGCACGCTGGCAGGCGCAGCGATGGTCACACCGTTGTGGATCAGGCCGATCTTCCGGCGATCCGCTCCTTCAGCAATCAGTTCATCGACAACGGCCTGTGAATTTCCCAACAATGCCGTCATGCGGCGGTGAAACAGACGTTCGATGCGTCCGAACCAGGGATGGTTGCGCTGATAGTGCGCCAGTGAACGGCGGCTCATAACGCAAATCCGGTGGCGCGCGATGGCCGCGACAACGGCACCGACCAGATAAGGTTCCGGCAGAAAGAAGTGCAGAATATCAGGCCGCGCCTGACGAATGCGACGATACAGTTCAACAGCCGCCGTCAACAAATGCATGAGGCGCCCTGAACGGCGCGGCAACCCGGAGATCGTCACGCCCACCTTCGCCAGCTCGATTTCCAGTTCTCCACCCCTTTCCAACACGAACAACTCCACCGGAAAGCCACGCGACAGCAGAGCGGGCAGTAGCTGCGCCAAATGATGTTCCGCGCCGCCCATCACCAGCTTCTTGGTGACAAACAGGATGCGTGGCATGTCAGGTTGCCAGACGCCCATCAGTTCACGCGTCGGACCAGCGCCTGCGCCAGGCTTCAAACATCAGAATGGTCCAAAGCGCGTAAGCCCAGTTTCTGCGGCCCGTCAGATGATCCGCCCACAAGCGGCGCGCGGCGCTGACATTGAGAAAGCCTCCGCCAAGCCGCTGCGGATCAAGCAGGTCCTCTGCCCAATCTCTCAAAGGACCGCGCAGCCATTCAGCGAGCGGAATACCGAAACCCATCTTGGGCCGATCGAGCAATTGTCGCGGCACTATCTGTTCCGTGACACGCCGCAGTAGCCATTTTGTTTCACCGTCACGGATCTTGAAGCGTCGTGGCAGACGCCATGCAAACTCCACCACGCGGTGATCCAGCAACGGCGGGCGGGCTTCGAGCGCAACCGCCATTGAGGCCCGATCAACCTTCTGCAGAATATCGTCCGGCAGATAAGTTATCGTATCGAGCAGTTGCATGCGATCCAGAAAAGTCGGCAGCGCCCCTATTGCTCCCGTCGACCATGGCGTCAGAGGATGCTCATCCGCCAATGGCGCGAGCACCGCCGGATCCTCGCACTGGCTGACCAGCCTGCGATAGATCCCTTCGGAATCGAGCGTCATCACATGTGCCA
>Ga0209023_10004952_pt1 | contig 14813 bp, 26 predicted proteins | sample LakOneMetagenome_FD_187468 | JGI IMG/M metagenome (GOLD analysis project Ga0209023, IMG submission 187468) | Freshwater and sediment microbial communities from Lake Erie, Canada (SPAdes) (version 2) | ecosystem: Environmental > Aquatic > Freshwater > Lentic | place: Lake Erie, Canada... | reverse complement strand
CTTGATAAATGTAGTTTATTCATGGTGTTCACCATGCTGATGCATTGCATCATGGTCGTTTGACATACCCATATTCATGTCCTCATTGAGCAGCGCTGTAGCGCCACTTTTATTTTTGGCACGACAAACAGCCCACACAGTCAAGGTGGGCTGTTTACTACTACTTAGGGTTTCGCTGCGGTAGGCATTTTCATGTCAGCGTGATCCATCGGCATTTTCATACCTGAATGGTCCATCGGCATCGAATGCATCGAGTCTTTCATGTCACTCATCGGCATTTTGCCGTGTGTCATGTCGTGCTTCATGTCATGTTTGTGAGACATTGCGTCGTCACAACATTTCATTTTCATTTCAGGACATTGTTTCATTTCTGAACAAGTTTTTGTGGTTTTATCTTTGCAACAGCAACAGTCCATCACTGCAGCAAAGCTAGGCACAGCGACGCCGACTAAAACAACAGACATAAGGATAGATTTTAGGTTAAACATGATGACACCTTTTATATAAAGTAAAATAAATAAAACATTAGACTGAATTAAAAGATGTATCGCGGAGGCGGGTCGGGCAGGGCAAAGTAGCCATGATTGATTCGATGGGAATACGTCAAAGCAGGTTGTTTAGCGTTCAGTTCTACTTGCAGCGCGATCAATGTGATTTGGGTTGATTTGAGTTCTAGACCCAAACAGGCGTAATGGTTTCCGCAACTACCCTTATCATGATGCGATGAATCTTCTGGGCCAGATGTTTGGACATCTCCCATCATGTCTGTGCAGTGTGCGCTCATTACGGGCATTTTATTTATTGCAAACTCTGTCACCATCGCAATACTTTTGGTGGTGATACAGAGACTGACAATCATCAAAATAAAAATACGGAGCGCTGAAAAAGAATAGTTACTCATAGCTTTTGAGTATGTTTCCTTACGTTGAAAAATTCAACAAACAGATCATCGTTTGTTGTTAAGTGTTGTAGCAATAAAAAGACCTGATCAGTGTCAGGTCTTTTTTTGCTTTTTTATGAATCAAATGTCACTCAACTGGGGATATTTCTTTCAATGGTTGACCCTGAAACACAATGCCTTCCCAACCAAAGTGTTTGAAGTTCCGAATGTTCTGATGATCTTCGCCTGTTGGTGTGGCTTTAACAGATAGATAATGTTCTGCAAACAACTCTAGCGTGTCTAAATCACTTAAGTGATGCAATTTTGCAAAGGCAAACACGCGGCAGCTGCCTGAGTTTTCGCCTGCTGTATTGTGCAGCGCACCATTTTCAAACGCAGTAGGCGTGAACTCGTAATGCGCATTGATCAAATCAAGCACATCTGAAAATTTCGCTTCTTGTTGATCTAAGCGATGAAGTAACGCAGAAATTGCAGCAGCCATTTTAATTCCTATCTAAAACAATACACATGATTTTAACCAATACACTCAACGCATTATAGCGCAATGTAATGCTCAGTTAAGGGTTTGAAATTGTCATTCACCTTAAGATGAATCATGTTCCAATAATGACCACTGACAGTCCGATTGATCATCATCGTTTCCGCTGATGGCATAAAACTATCCCAATATTTTAATGATTGACGCAATTGATCAACGGTCTTGATATGCACAGTGCTTTTAGCAAAATCAAATGGTTGAATCATCGGTTCGAGTAAAATATTTTTCCAATCAATATAAAAGTCCGCAGGAATTTGTCCGTGTGTGTTGCGGACTTTTAGTTCGCGAAGGCTTTGTTCAATCGTCGGAACGTTCTCACTGATAGCAGCCGTCATCAGCGCCTTATAGGATTTCACCACCGATTGATCGAGCTCTTTGATACCGCCAAAATCATAAACGACGACTGAACCATCAGGACGGAAGGCAAAGTTACCCGGATGCGGGTCGCAATGAAAACTATTGAGGATGAAAATCTCTTGGGCAAGCATATGAAATAGGCGATTGCCCAGTTCATTGCGAATTTCTAATGGATATTCTGCGGCAGTTTCAACCGAATCACCTTTTTCTTCACTTAAAGTGAGGACACGGCGACTGGAATATTCTGGGTAAACTTTAGGGATAATCAGTTTGCTGTCTTTTAAGTTATGAAATGCAGCGAATACATTGAGATTGTGCGCTTCTTGCAAATAGTTTAATTCAGCATGCAGGCTTTCTTGAATTTCATTAAACAGCGCATCTTGCAATTGTTTATCAATTTTCATCACGCCAGCAAGTTTCAGCGCAAGTCGTAATTGCTTGAGATCGCTGTCACAGCTTTCATCAACCCCTGGGTATTGAACCTTAACCACAACAGGTTGACCATTTGGTAGTACTGCCCGATGAACTTGTCCAATCGAGGCTGAAGCAAATGATTTTTCTTCAAAACTTTTGAAGATTTGATCAATTGGTTTACCCAACTCACGTTCAACTTGTCCACGAATCACAGAGAAGGAAACAGCAGGCGCTGAGCGCTGTAGTTTTTTGAGTGCATTGGCGATTTCAGGTGGAAACAAGTCTTGATATTGCGAAGCGACTTGACCAATTTTCATGGCTGCGCCTTTCATTTCGCCCAACGTATCAGCGATTTGTGCGCCGATCTTTTCAAACAATTCTGTCCGCGCAATATCCTTTTGCTCTTGAGTGCTATTGATCGACTTGATTGAGTTAGACATCGCTTTGCCCGCGATGCTGGCTGTCATGCCTGCAAGCTTTAAAAAGCGACGACCTGGGGTCGTAGTAGGGCGATCAGACACGTTTTCATTCCTTTTGATTACGATGCTTTAGCACAGATTATAGAGGCTTCTATAAGCGGTGCATTGGCCAATGGACAGACAATCTTTATCATCTAAGCATGTCATGATTGACGCGGACTTAGCAATGATTCTGAGTATAGTTTAATGGTGTTTCTTTTTACCAATCCGTTCATTTTTTATAAAGAGTAGTTAGCTTGGTACCTTAAATTTAATTGCCACACGTCGTTCCCTTACTCGCAACCTTAAGAGTAATAACGTCGCCGCAACTGCCAGTCCGATTAACAACCCAAACCAGAAGCCTTGCGCGCCATAATTGAAAACTCTCGACAACAGGATGCCAACAGGAAACGCAACAACCCAATAGGCAAAGAAAGTAATCCACATCGGTACGGTCGTATCTTGCATACCACGTAAACAGCCTGCCGCTGTAACCTGCCATGAATCCACCAGTTGATAGGCCATAGCAAATAATAGCAATGTTGCAGCTAATGCCTGGACATCTGAATCACGACTATAAACTGCCGTAATTTCATGCCTGAAAATCGCAATAAAGCTCATGGAAAGCAAGGCAAAGCTACTGCCCAAAATCAAACTAACGCGACGCAAGCGACGCATAGCATCTGCATCTTTTTGCCCATAAAACTGACCCATGCGAATCGTCACCGCAGTTGCCAGTGATAGCGGAATCATAAAGAGCTGCGAGGTGGCAGACAAAGCGACCTGATGCGCCGCAATCACCGTTTCGCCGAGTGGACTGAGGACAATTGCTGCAAGACTAAATAAAGTCACTTCAAAGAAAATCGCAATACCTATCGGAAAGCCCAACAACACAATACGACGAATTAACTTAAAGTCTGGACGGTTAAAATGACTCAAAATTCGAATTGCATGGTACGGTCTTGCAACCGACAAATAGACGAGTAGTGCGATAAGCATCAACCATTCGATAATTGCCGTCGCAAACCCGCAACCAGCGCCGCCCAACGCAGGAATTGTTAAGCCGCCGATCTGATAGCCATAGATAAACATATAGTTCATTGGCACGGTGAGTATTAAACCGATAATACTAATGATCGTGACAGGGCGAGGGCGACCAAGTGCCTCGGTATAGCAACGCAACGTTGCATAAAACGCAATTGCAGGCATGCCAAACGAGATGCCATATAAGAAGAGTCTGGTCTTTTCCTGTAGCGGCAGCGGCATTTCCAGCGGAGTAAATAATAGTGGCGACAGTTGCAGTAATAGCATGCCTGTTAAGCCTAACACTAAAGCCAACCACAAGGCTTGCCTCGTGATCAGTGGAATGCGTTGTATCGAATGATCATCAATGGTTCGCGCGCCGTACGCTTGCGCCACCAGTGCAGTGGTGGCTTGTAAAATCCCACTAATCAGCAATAATAATGGCAACCAAAAACCTACGCCGAGCGCTACCGCTGCTAGATCAGCAGGTGATACGCGTCCTGCCATGATGGTATCCACTAGACCAAACGCCGCTTGCGCGACTTGAGTCAGTAAGATTGGTATCATGAGCGTCAGTAAGGTGCGCGCCTCAATCACAAAGTGTGGCGCGTTCCTAAAGAGATGTTTCGGCGACATGTTGGTGAACATGCGGTTTAAAAAATTAAGCAATCAAAAAACCATCATAAAGCGTACGTGAATGCCTCCATTGTAGAGTAAGTTAATCAATTACATCGACGATATATCCGCTTTTTGTTCATCAAAGATCAATAGCACCAGTGATGAGGGTTCTTAGCATGTCCATGTTTCGCGTTCATTATTTCCAGCATATTGTGGGTGAAGGGCTGGGTAGTCCTGAATCTTGGTTAAAGCGACATGATGCAACGGTCACCGTGACCGAGTTCTTTGGACTTGCTCAAGGCGATGCAAATATCACGTTACCTCATTTGGATGAGGTGGATTTGCTAATCATTATGGGTGGCGAGATGAGTGTGAATGATGAAGATCTCTATCCGTGGCTCGTTGTTGAGAAACGATGGATTCGTCATTTTATAGAATTGGGTAAACCAGTCGTTGGGTTGTGTTTAGGTGGGCAGTTGATTGCCAGTTGCTTAGGTGCAACCGTGAAGAAGAATCATGTAAAAGAAATCGGCTGGTGGCCTGTTAGAAGTCGAGATGTTCTGCCATCGACCCATGACATCTTTCACTTCCCTAACTCAATTACAGCCTTAAGCTGGCATGGCGATACATTTGATCTGCCAGAAGGGGCGTTATGGTTAGCTGAAAGCGATGCTTGCGCGCATCAAGCTTTTCAATATAGTGCACGAGTCCTAGGTTTTCAGTTTCACCCAGAAATCACTCAGAAAAACCTAAAGATGTTTCTGTCTGATAATGGCTACGACACAATGAGTCAGGATGGAAATATTAATACTTATATTCAAACCCCATCGCAAATGTTAGATGTGCTAGAGGAGAGGTTTCATCCTGCTAATCAGTTACTTGAGTCTGCATTGGACTTTGTAATACGGGTGATATGAATGGAACCAAAAGTATTTGAGAATTACTATAAAATAATCAGTGAATAGGGTTGCTAATTATTTCGCCAGTGATTAGAATACAACACGTTTTTAAGGCTATCTGCGTTCGTTGTAGTAGGTAGCCTACAGTTGGGGCATCGTTCTCGACCTTAGTGAATTCATCGTCTTTGTCACTTATTCTTAGGAATGGAGTTGGCGAAGATTAGTTCTTTATTTGATTTTTGGTTTGGAAGTGATGTTATGGCTAACCAAAGAATCCGTATCCGTCTGAAATCATTCGATCATCGTTTGATTGACCAGTCGGCTCAGGAAATCGTCGAGACTGCGAAGCGCACTGGTGCGCAAGTAGTAGGTCCGATTCCAATGCCTACGCGCATTGAACGTTTTGATGTTCTGACTTCGCCACACGTCAACAAAGACGCTCGCGATCAGTACGAGATCCGTACCCATAAGCGTTTGGTTGATATCGTTTCGCCTACCGACAAAACTGTCGATGCGTTAATGAAATTAGACTTGGCTGCTGGCGTAGATGTTCAGATTGCGTTGGGTTAATGGGAATCAAAAGACAAGCGCAGTGATGCAACGGTCTTTTGTACAACAAGAGGTTATAGGCAAATGGCTATTGGTCTAGTCGGTCGTAAATGCGGGATGACCCGTGTATTTACAGACGCTGGCATCTCCGTGCCGGTGACGGTGATTGAGGTTGATCCTAACCGCATCACTCAGATTAAAACCTTGGAAACTGATGGCTACCAAGCTATTCAGGTCACCACAGGTGTGCGCCGCGAATCACGTGTTACTTCAGCGATGAAGGGCCACTTTGCGAAAGCGGGTGTTGCTGCTGGTCGTGGTGTTTGGGAATTCCGTGCGAATGAAGCTGATTTGAATGGTCGCGATGTTGGCGCTTCAATCAGTGTTGATCTTTTTACTGTCGGTCAAGAAATCGATGTAACTGGTCAAAGCAAAGGTAAGGGTTTTCAGGGCGGTATTAAACGTCATAACTTTAGTATGCAAGATGCGACGCATGGTAACTCAGTGTCACATCGTGTACATGGTTCGACTGGTCAAAACCAGACACCAGGTCGCGTATTTAAAGGTAAGAAAATGGCTGGACACATGGGCGACGAACAAGTCACCGTGCAAGGTCTCGTGGTGGTATCGATTGATCTAGAGAATTCAATTCTTGTGGTTAGCGGTGCTGTGCCAGGTTCTATCGGTGGTGACGTTATTGTTCGTCCTTCGATTAAAACCAAAGGAGCTGTAGCGTGAATCTAACGACTGTAAGTGGCGCAGCTGTAGAGCTGTCCGAAGTCGCCTTTGGTCGCGAATTTAACGAAGCCCTCGTCCATCAGGTCGTAGTGGCATACCTCGCAGGCGGACGTCAGGGCTCTAAAGCTCAGTTGAGCCGTGGCGATGTACGTGGTGGTGGCAAGAAGCCTTTCAAGCAGAAAGGTACTGGTCGCGCACGTGCTGGTTCGATTCGTAGTCCGATTTGGCGTGGCGGTGGTAAAACTTTTGCGGCTACCCCGCAAGATTGGAGCCAAAAAGTTAACCGTAAAATGTATCGCGGTGCGATGCAGTGTATTTTGGCTGAACTTGTACGCCAAGGTCGCTTGGTATTGGTAGAAGACGTTACTGTCACCTCACCAAAAACCAAAGATCTGTTGGCGCAACTAGTTGGCTTAAATGCAACTAAAGCATTGATCGTGACTGACTCACTTGATGAGAATCTATACCTTGCTGCACGCAACTTGCCGCATGTCGAAGTAATCGACACGCAAGCAGTTGATCCAGTTAGCTTGATTTCTTACGAGAAAGTTATCATGTCAGTTCAAGCCGCTAAGAAACTAGAGGTGGAACTGGGATGAATAACGAACGTTTATATCAAGTCCTGCTCGGACCAGTTTATTCTGAAAAAGCGCAGAGCTTAGGCGAGCAAGGCGTGCAGGTGTTCAAAGTAGCATCTACTGCAACCAAACTCGAAATCAAAAAAGCGATTGAGCTTTTGTTTAATGTTGAAGTTGAAAAGGTGAATACCTTGAATACTAAAGGCAAAAGCAAACGCTTTGGTAAAACCATTGGTCGTCGTTCAGACGTCAAAAAAGCTTACGTCACCCTGAAAGCTGGCCAAGATGTTGAGATGGCTAACTTGGGCGAATCCGCCGAAACTGCAGCGGAATAAGGACGAAAAATTATGGCTATCGTAAAATGTAAACCGACCTCCCCAGGACGTCGTTTTGTTGAGAAAGTAGTTCACAGTCATCTGCACAAAGGTCGTCCTTACGCACCTTTGACAGAAAGCAAACAGAAAACTGGCGGTCGTAACAGTGCTGGTCGTATCACTACTCGTCATATTGGTGGTGGACACAAGCAACTTTACCGTTTGATCGATTTCAAGCGTACTAAAGACGGTATTCCAGCGATTGTTGAACATATCGAATATGATCCAAACCGTACAGCTCACATCGCGTTGTTGAAATACGCAGATGGCGAGCGTCGTTACATCATTGCTCCTAAAGGTCTGAATGCTGGTGACAGCGTACAGTCTGGCGATGATGCACCAATCCGTCCAGGTAACTGCTTGCCATTGCGCAACATGCCACTCGGTTCAACCATGCATTGCCTTGAGTTGAAAATTGGTAAAGGCGCTCAGATCGCTCGTTCAGCAGGTACTTCGGTACAGTTGCTCGGCCGTGATGGTAGCTATGCAATCGTGCGTTTGCGTTCAGGTGAAATGCGTAAAATTCACATTGAATGTCGTGCAGTGTTAGGTGAAGTTTCCAATAGTGAAAACAACCTGCGCTCACTCGGCAAAGCTGGTGCTAGTCGCTGGCGTGGTATTCGCCCAACCGTTCGCGGTATGGCGATGAACCCAGTCGATCACCCGCACGGTGGTGGTGAAGGTCGCAACAAAGGTATGCAGCCAGTTAGTCCTTGGGGTCAAAAATCTAAAGGCTTCAAAACTCGCAGCAATAAACGTACGACCAAAATGATCGTTCGCGATCGTCGCGTCAAGTAAAGGAATCTGACAATGCCTCGTTCCCTGAAAAAAGGCCCGTTCGTCGATGCACATTTGCTCGCCAAAGTCGAAGCGGCTGTGGCAAGCAATACGCGCAAACCGATCAAAACTTGGTCGCGCCGTTCGATGATCCTGCCCGATATGGTCGGACTGACTATGTCAGTTCACAATGGTCGCAACCACGTGCCGGTAATTGTTTCCGAGCAAATGGTTGGACACAAACTCGGCGAATTCGCGCCAACCCGTACCTATCGTGGTCACGGCGTTGACAAGAAATCCAAACGGTAAGGTGCTTAAAATGACGGAAGTAACTGCCATATTGCGCGGTGCAGCCATCTCGGCACAAAAAGTTCGCTTGGTCGCAGACCTCGTGCGCGGAAAGCCGGTTGGACGTGCTCTTGATATCCTGACCTTCAGCAACAAAAAAGCTGCTGTATTGGTCAAAAAAGCTCTGCAGTCGGCAATTGCCAATGCTGAGCACAACAATAGTATGGATGTGGATGCTCTTGTAGTATCTACAATCTATGTAGACGAAGGTATTACGTTGAAACGTATTTCTCCACGTGCTAAAGGCCGTGCAGATCGTATCAGTAAACGTACTTGCCACATCACTGTCAAGGTAGGGGTTTGATATGGGTCAGAAAGTCCATCCAATCGGTATCCGCCTTGGTGTGATTAAGCGTCACAACTCGAACTGGTATGCAAGTCCGAAAAACTACGCTAGCAATCTGTTAAAAGATTTGGAAGTGCGCGCATTTCTTTTCAAGAAACTGAAAAGCGCAATGGTTAGTAAGATTTTGATCGAGCGCCCAACGGGTGCAGCCAAAATTACCATCAGCACGGCACGTCCGGGCATCGTGATCGGTAAGAAAGGCGAAGATATTGAAGCGTTGCAGAAAGAAATCGCGAAAGTGATGGGTGTTCCTGCGCAAGTCAGTATCGACGAAATCGATCGTCCAGATCTCGAAGCGCGTCTAGTTGCTGAAAGCATTACTAGTCAGCTTGAGAAGCGTGTGATGTTCCGTCGTGCGATGAAACGCGCTGTACAGAACTCAATGCGTGCTGGTGCAAAAGGTATCAAAGTTGAAGTGTCAGGCCGTCTTGGTGGTGCAGAAATCGCACGTACCGAATGGTATCGTGAAGGTCGTGTACCACTACACACATTGCGTGCTGACATCGATTACTCAAGTGAACGCGCTGAAACCACTTACGGCACCATCGGTGTTAAAGTGTGGATCTTCCGCGGCGAAATTCTGGGCGGCATGAAACAAGTTATGAACCCAGCACCAGCCGATGAAAATCGTGGTAAGCGTCGTACCGAAGGTCGTAATGACCGTCGTAACGAAGGTCGTGATGATCGTCGCCCACGCAACGATGGTGGCCGTGGTCGTAATGATCGCGCACCAGCAGCGAAGGGAGAATAAGTCATGTTGCAACCAAAGCGTACCAAATTCCGTAAGATGCATAAAGGCCGTAACACGGGTCTTGCACATCGCGGAAGCTCGGTGTCATTTGGTACTATTGCGCTGAAATCAATTGCACGTGGTCGGATTACCGCTCGTCAAATTGAAGCAGCACGTCGTACCATTAGCCGTCGCGTTAAGCGCGGTGGTAAAATCTGGATTCGTGTATTTCCAGACAAGCCAATTACTCAAAAGCCACTCGAAGTTCGTATGGGTAAGGGTAAAGGGAGTGTTGAATACTGGGTCGCAGAAATTAAACCTGGTAAGGTTCTTTACGAAATTGAAGGTGTGTCCGAAGAGCTGGCGCGTGAAGCGTTTAAGCTTGCAGCAGCAAAACTGCCGTTTAAGACCACCGTCGTTACTCGGACGATCATGTAATGAGCACTAAAGATCTACGTGAAAAATCAGTGGACGAGCTGAAAGTTGTTCTCGATGAGACTCAACTCAATCAATTCCGTCTGCGTATGGCTAAAGCGACTGGTCAATTGGGCAAATCGCACGAAGTGCAAGTTGCTCGTAAATCAATCGCACGTATCAAGACGCTGTTGACTGAAAAGCTCGCAGCTGAGAAGGGGAACGTATAATGACTACTGAACTTGTAACCGAACAAGCAGTAACAACGAACACCCGCACTGTTACCGGCAAAGTCGTGAGTGACAAAATGGATAAATCCATTACTGTCCTGATTGAACGCCGTATCAAACATCCAGTTTATGGAAAAATGATCCGTCGCTCAACCAAGCTTCATGCACACGACGAAAGCAACGTCTGTAAGACAGGCGATGTTGTCACGATCAAAGAATGTCGTCCACTCTCCAAAACTAAAGCTTGGACATTGGTCGCAGTTGTAGAGACTGCAGGACAGAATTAATCTAACGGGCAGCAATGCCCGCTAGTTTTTCTGCGGCTTAAGTTTTGATTGCATCGGTGATGGTTTTAAGGTAGCATTTGCGCTCCTTAAAAATCATTCACCGATGTTCACTATTAGGGTGTGATCGGTTTTTGTTTGTGGCTTTTTGCATTCGACTTTTAGCTTGCGATCATGCCGATCAGTGAAATTAGTATTTGACTACTGCTATAAGCGTAGTCAGGTTGTGGAGTAGAGCAATGATTCAGACCGAAAGTATGCTCGACGTGGCAGACAACAGCGGTGCGCGCCGTGTCATGTGCATTAAAGTGCTGGGCGGCTCACATCGTCGTTACGCGTCGGTGGGTGACATTATTAAAGTTACCGTAAAAGAAGCGATTCCTCGTGGTCGCGTCAAAAAAGGCGACGTGATGAACGCTGTTGTAGTTCGCACCAAGTTTGGTATTCGCCGTCCAGACGGATCTTCGATTCGTTTTGATGACAATGCAGCCGTCTTGTTGAACAACAACAAAGCACCAATCGCAACACGTATTTTTGGACCAGTGACTCGTGAATTGCGTACTGAGCAATTTATGAAAATCATTTCCCTGGCTCCCGAAGTTCTTTAAGAGGTAGTCATGGCTAAGATTAAAAAAGGCGATCAAGTCATTCTGATCGCAGGTAAAGATAAGGGCAAGCAGGGCGTAGTTCTGTCTGTTACTGACGACCGTGTGAAAGTCGAAGGACTGAACATTGTCAAGAAGCACAAAAAAGGCAACCAAGCAGCAGGCACTGAAGGTGCTATCGTTGCTCAGGAAGCTGCGCTTCATATTTCCAACGTAGCGGTATTTAACGCTGCGACTCAAAAGGCTGATCGTGTTGGTTACCGTATTGATGAGGCTGGTGTTAAAACCCGTTTCTTCAAATCAAACGGTGAATCAGTGGCGACTGCGAAGTAAAAGTTTGAAAGGAAGTTAAGGCAATGGCCAGACTTAAAACGCTTTATAATGACGAACTCAAAGCGAAAATCCAAGCGGATTTGAATCTTGATAACGTTATGCAAATTCCTCGTATTACCAAAATCACTCTAAACATGGGTGTCGGTGGTGCGTCTCAGGATAAGAAACTGCTAGACGGTGCGCTTGCTGATATGGTGCAAATTGCAGGTCAAAAACCTGTAGTTACCTTGGCACGTAACTCGATCGCAGGCTTCAAGATTCGCGAAGGCTGGCCAATTGGCTGTAAAGTCACTTTGCGCGGCGAGCGTATGTACGAGTTTTTGGATCGCTTAGTTGCGGTTGCAATTCCACGGATTCGTGACTTCCGTGGTTTTTCTGCGAAGTCATTTGACGGTCGTGGTAACTATTCACTAGGTCTCAAGGAACAAATCGTATTCCCTGAAATCGAGTTTGATAAAATTGATCGGATTCGTGGTATGGATATTACCATCACGACGACCGCTCGTACCGATGACGAAGGCCGTGCCCTATTGCGCGCTTTCGGCTTCCCTTTCCGCTAAGAGGTTGGTATGGCTAAGCAAAGTATGATCAATCGTGAGCATAAGCGCACGAAATTGGTAGCAAAATTCAAGACTCGCCGTGATGCGTTGAAAGCAACGATCAGTGATGTTAGTGCGACTGACGAAGCGCGTTATGAAGCAATGGCGAAGCTTGCAGCTCTGCCACGTGATTCATCACCAGTTCGTCAACGCAACCGTTGTGGTTTAACGGGTCGTCCACATGGTTATTTCCGTAAGTTCGGGCTTGCTCGTAACAAGTTGCGTGAAATGGTTATGCAAGGTGATGTACCAGGTGTTGTTAAAGCAAGCTGGTAAGCTCCAAATCAAGTAAAAGCAGTTGGTCATCGACCAGCTGCTTTGTTGTAACAGCTGTATAGCTGTTTATGTGAAAGTAAGTTGTCACTAATTAGGGTGGCAATACTGCTTTTAATGTTGTTATTGAGGAACTCAATCATGAGTATGCAAGATACCGTCGCCGACATGCTTACGCGTGTTCGTAACGCCCAGATGGCCAAGAAACCAAATGTTTCTATGCCTGGCTCTAAGCTCAAAAAAGCGATTGCTGATTTGTTGGTAGCTGAAGGCTATGTGTCAGAAGCAAATCTGGAAGCGCAAGAAGGTGGTAAAAGTACATTAACTATCGGCCTGAAATATTATGAAGGCAAATCAGTAATTGAGATGGTTAAACGTGTTAGTCGCCCAGGTCTGCGCCAATATGTTGGTAAAGCAGATTTACCTCGCGTTAAACAAGGCCTTGGCATTGCCATCGTTTCCACTAATCAAGGCATCATGACTGATCGCGCCGCACGTGTTGCTGGTGTGGGCGGTGAAGTGATAGCCATCGTCGCGTAATAGGTGATCTCATGTCTCGTGTGGCCAAAGCCCCAGTGACTCTGCCGAAAGGTGTTGAGGTCACGTTGCAAGGACAAGTTGTTTCAGTTACAGGTAGCAAAGGTACGCTAACTCATAATCTGCACAACTTGGTAGCATTAAAAATTGAAGAAGGCGTATTGACTGTTTCTCCTAAAGAAGACACTCAATCAGGCTGGATGCAAACAGGTACAGCGCGTGCAGTTTTGAGCAATTTAGTTCAAGGTGTGAATGCTGGTTTTGAGCGTAAGCTGCAACTGGTTGGCGTGGGTTATAAAGCTCAAGCTAAAGGTACGGTTTTGAATATGGCGCTTGGATACTCACATCCAGTCGACTTTCAATTGCCTGAAGGTGTTACAGCGGAAACGCCAACACCTACTGAAATTGTGTTGAAATCAATCAATAAACACATTCTCGGTCAGGCTGCTGCGAACATTCGCGCGTTCCGTCCACCAGAGCCATATAAAGGCAAAGGCGTACGCTACTCGGATGAAGTTATCATCCGTAAAGAAGCCAAGAAGAAGTAAGGGGAATCAGCATGAACGACAAGAAACAATCGCGTTTGCGTCGTGCCAAAAGCACCCGCTTACACATTCGTGCCAATGGTGCGACTCGTCTGTGCGTCAATCGCACTCCGCGTCATATCTACGCACAAGTTATTTCTGCAGACGGCAGCACAGTTTTGGCGCAAGCATCTACGCTTGACACCACACTGCGCTCGGGCGCAACAGGTAACATCGATGCAGCAGCTAAAGTAGGCAATCTGATTGCTGAACGCGCTAAAGCAGCTGGTGTAACTAAAGTTGCATTTGACCGTTCTGGTTTTAAATATCATGGCCGCATCAAGGCGTTAGCTGATGCTGCACGTAGCGGCGGGTTGGAGTTCTAATCATGGCACGTGAAAAAGTTGAACAACAAAGCGATGGCTTTACAGAGAAACTGGTAGCAGTTGATCGTGTAGCTAAAGTCGTAAAAGGTGGTCGTATTTTCTCCTTCACAGCATTAACTGTGATTGGTGATGGTAATGGTCGTGTGGGTTTTGGCCGCGGTAAAGCACGTGAAGTGCCAGCTGCGATCGCTAAAGCACTTGAAGCGGCTCGTCGTAACATGATTTCTGTTGAGCTAAACGGTTCAACGCTTCAGCATCCAATCAATTCTACACATGGTGCGTCACGTATTTACATGCAGCCTGCTTCTGAAGGTACTGGTGTAATTGCTGGTGGTGCAATGCGTGCGGTACTTGAAGTTGCTGGCGTACAAAACGTTTTGGCGAAGTGTTATGGTTCTACAAATGCTACTAACGTTGTGTATGCAACGTTCAAAGGCTTAAAGAACATGACCTCACCAGAGAAAGTTGCAGCGAAACGCGGCCTATCTGTCGAAGCAATCCGAGGATAAGCAGCAATGACTACAGCTAAAACCATTAAGGTTACCCAATATAAATCAAGCGCACATCGCTTGAAAAACCATAAACTTTCATTGAAAGGTCTTGGTTTACGTCGCATTAACCATACTGTCGAAGTGTTAGATACACCTTCGAACCGCGGTATGATTAATCAAGTTTACTATATGGTTCGTGTCGAGGATTAATGCCATGACTCTAAGATTAAATGAGCTGTCACCAGCGGAAGGTTCTACAAAGAACCGCCGCCGTGTCGGTCGCGGGATTGGTTCAGGTCTCGGTAAAACGGGTGGTCGTGGTGTTAAAGGCCAAAGTTCACGTACAGGCTCTAGCTTACGTGCTGGTTTTGAAGGCGGTCAAATGCCTTTATACCGTCGTTTGCCGAAGTTCGGTTTTACTAGCTTAAAAGGTCTGAAAGTCGCTGAAGTGCGTCTGTCAGAACTGAACAAAGTTGAAGGTGATATTTT
>Ga0209023_10004950_pt1 | contig 14816 bp, 22 predicted proteins | sample LakOneMetagenome_FD_187468 | JGI IMG/M metagenome (GOLD analysis project Ga0209023, IMG submission 187468) | Freshwater and sediment microbial communities from Lake Erie, Canada (SPAdes) (version 2) | ecosystem: Environmental > Aquatic > Freshwater > Lentic | place: Lake Erie, Canada... | reverse complement strand
GCTGTGGGTGTGACTGCGTGGAACTCGGGTCTCTCGGCGGCGCGCGTCGGGCACTGCGGCTCCGAGGTGCGGCTTCGGCGGTGTCAGCGCGCATGTCGAGTGGGCCGAAACGCTCGCAAGTTCACGTATATTCGGCGGACTCGACACGCGCGTTGATCTAGGCGCCGCGATTCGCGCAGACGCGCCGCGGTCTTCTCAAGTTGCGAAGGGTTCCACTCTTGGCGAGGCCGTCGGGGGTGCTCCCTCGGGCTGGTCTAACAGCCGCTGCACCTGTCGGCACGGGCGCCGGCTCGCGCCGGCGCTGTGAACGCGAGGCGCCATGAACGCGCGTGCCGCAGGTGAGCGGCAGGCGTTAGACCGATCAGAATACCCAAATGCATCAGGGAGAGGACAAACCGACAGTGCCCGATCCGGCGTGGTCGGTGCCTGCGCCATGCTGGTCCGAGGCAATCGCTCGGTATACCGTGTTCCTTCGGATCCCGAGTTGGCGCGCCAGCGTCAGGCGCAGCAGTCATGAAGCAGGTCTCTCGTCAGCAGCTTCCGCGTCGCTTCGACAGCAGATGATGGCTGCTCTTGCGCGGGCAGGGGGTGAGCGCCTACCTGCTTCGAAGCCGTTGTCTAGGCACTTGACGATCCTGTGGAACCGACGAGGGCGTACCATGCCGCGGGCTGAACGTTGCCCAATGAAGCTCCAGGTGCACTTCCAGAGAGCGTTCGTTCTAAACGCCGGGGGATACGCCTGTGCCTATTGCGGTCGCACGGCATGGGAGGTGTACGAGGAGCACTACGATGACGAGTCACCGCGGACGCTGCGATTCGAGGTTGATCATCACATCACTCGTGGCAGGCTACCTGACCCTAGTCGATTCGATCCCAAGAATCTCGTCGTAGCCTGCCGCTCATGCAATGTGATCAAGGGAGAGATGACCGTACGCCGATTTCGAATAGAGCTTGAATCTCTGGCTGCTGCGGTGGCGAGCACAGACAGCCGACGACGGTCTAACCTCCAAATGCAGCCGACGCGCCGCGTGTCGTCAGCGCCGCGCGGCTGATTTGTAGCGTTAGACCGGCGGCCGGTTCTGCAGGCGAGGCTTCACGTTTCGAACGCGGATGGCTTGGTCACTGATTTCGTCGTGGTAATCGCATATGCAATTTGCCTCTGCTTTGGTCGAGTATCTTGTCGCCGGAGTGGGCGGCCTGCTGTGGCTCGTCCCGCTGCTCAACAGCCTGCTTGGCCTCGATCTGAAGATCGTCGATCCTGCTGGCGCGATGTTGCTACCGTTGGCGTACGTACTGGGCCTTTACATCGATGCAACTTCTTCTTTTCTTCTGCGCGTCCTGAAAGTGAGACGGCTGCAGAAACTGAAGTTGTGGGCGAGACTGTTTGGCGCTCCGTACGACGCTTCGTACGACCGCACGGTTGCCATTCTCGCGCGCACGCCAGAGCTCCTTGCCCAGACCATGCAGTCTTATGTGAGCCGTGATCGAATCGCACGGTGCATGGCCCTGAATGCAGCCATCGGTCTGCCGCTAGTCGTCACCCTCGATCACTCGACGACAAGATGGCGGCTGTTCGCCCTGGTCGGAATCGCACTGATATGGTCGATTGCATCGTGGACTCGTTTAGAGCGGCTATCGTCGAAATTCAAATCGAAAGCATTGGAAGCGTTGTTGCGGCTGCCTGCTCCTCGAGACGACGGTGCCAGATAGCGGTGCGGTCTAACTCGGCATGCAGCCGACACCGGCTGTCGCCAAGGACCGTGTGCCGCTGCGGCTGATGCCGCACGTTAGCCCGATATTCGTTACGGTCATGACCAAGAAAGAAGGCGAACGATACGTCGTCCAGGCGTTTCTCGAGTCGCTAGGACTTCCACAGTCCTCATTGCTGGAGTGGGAGCGCGAGCGTCCGGATGCTCTGATCAAGGTCAGTGACCGAATTGTCGGAGTAGAGCTGACGGCACTGTCTGAAGCATCCTCAAGGGGTCCTACACCACCGCCGAAATGGACAGCCGAAGCCAGGCGAGTCGTTCAGGCCGCTCAATCAGTCTTCGAGTCTCGCAGTGCGACCTCCACGATTGTCCGATTCGATTTCCGGCCTGAGTGGGTGCCGCCGAGCAGAAAGGCATTCGGCACGTTGGCCGGCGAGCTTGCCGACATCGTGGAGGCGGAGGCAGTCCGTTTGACTTCAGAGTCAACGAGACCGGTGCAGCTGCGAAATCCCCACTTGGCCATCCGTTGGGTGTACATCGCAAGATCTTCATTGCGCGTTGAATGGAGGCCAGCCTTCGGATTCTCTGGGTCAGCCGCGACGGAAGCTGACGTCAAAGCGACCGTGGCACGAAAAGAGCCTGAACTCGTTCACTACAGAGTCGCGGCGTCTGAGGTCTGGCTCCTCATCTACTGCAATCTCACCGGACAGGGGGTGTCGTTGGGCGTCCCCTCACAGAGCTTTCGGATTGCGACTGGCTTCAATCGAGTGTGGTGCAGCGGGTTTGGGCTCTCGAAATGGATCGAAATGCAATGCGTCGATCCGGCTACGATTCATCGCACGGGCTAACATGCGCTGCACCCGACGGCGCGGGCGTTTGCGCGCCGCGGGTGAGCGCCAACGTTAGCCAGTGCCGTGACTATCCTCTTTGATCTCGACGACACGCTTCTGGATCACAGGCATGCCTGCGAGCAGGGCGCCCGAGTCCTCCATCAGCAGGCTGGTGTGAGCGCGCCGGCAGACGAGTTCATCACGCGGTGGCAGGCTTCGCTTCAGCGCCAATTCGATCGCTACTTGGCAGGCGAGCTGTCGTATCAGCAGCAGCGTTTAGCACGCGTGCGCGAGATCGTCGACAGTGGCTTGAGTGATGCCGAGGCAGAACACTGGTTCGAAATCTACCTGCGGGCGTACGAGGCGTCGTGGGCTTTGTTTCCGGACGTTCTCCCGGCGTTGGCGCAGCTGCCAGACGCGCGAGTGGGCATCATCACCAACGGGCAGGGTGCGCAGCAACGTCGCAAACTTGCGCAGACGGGGCTCCTTGAGAAGTGTGCGTGCGTGGTCATCTCTGAGGAAGTCGGCAGCGCCAAGCCCGAGGTCGCTATCTTCCACCATGCCTGCGAGCGTCTTGGCGTCGCGCCGGAGGCTACCGTGTTTGTCGGCGACCGTTACGACGTTGACGCGCAGGCCGCCAAGCGTGCCGGGATGCGCGGCGTCTGGCTGGATCGACACGGCAGGGCCACCCGCGCGCACGAGGCGCCGATTCTACGATCGCTCGACGGTCTCCCGGATCTTGTTGCGCAATTCGCGTTGGGCCATGGCTAACCACCGCTTGCAGCCGACGGCGGCCGGGGCGATGATGAGCCGCCGCGGCTGAAGCGGCAGCGTTAGCCGGATTCATCGAAGCGATCGACGAGCGGACAAATCGCGATGGCAAAGTCGAACAAATCGGAGAGAGCTGCTGGCGAGGGCCGTCGAGCGGCGGCAGCGACGAAGGTAGCAAGTCCTCGTACACCTCGCGTTGCCGGTCAGCGCGGAGCGAAGGCGTCACCACGACGCGGCGCAGCAAAGGCACGCGCGACCCGCAAGGCACCGGCCGGCGCGCGCGCTGCGGCTGGCGATGGGCCCCTGAGTCGTTCGAACATCATGGCTTTCTTGGCGACCGCGGACGGCCCGAGAGCTCGGACGTTCTACGAATCCGTGGTCGGACTTCACCTGATGGCGGACGACCCGTTCGCGCTGGTGTTCGACGGGAACGGGGTCACGGTGCGGATCCAGAAGGTCGATCGGGTCACGGTGGCTCCGTACACAGCCCTTGGTTGGCACGTCGTTGACATCGAGGGGACGATTCGCGGTCTGACGGCTCGGGGCGTGCGGCCTGAGCGTTACGCCGGACTCGACCAAGACGAACTTGGCGTGTGGCGTTCACCAGGCGGTGCCAGAATCGCGTGGTTCAGGGATCCCGATGGTCACGTTCTGTCTCTGACGCAGTGGTGACACCTCCACCAGTCAGCGAACCGGCTAACCTCCAAATGGAGCCGACGCGCTTGATTCGCTCTCGCGCTTCAGCGCGCGCGGCTCATTTGGGGCGTTAGACCGGCCAAGAACAAACTCTGTTGGTAGGGCCATCACGCTCGGGCGTTCCTGCAGTCTCAGCGTAGCCTTCTCGCTCACACATTCACCCGGACGCGTGGTGCTCCCTTCGAACATCGTCGTGGTTCGCAACAACTATGGGTGTGACTGCGTTGCACTCGGGTCTCTTGGCGGCGCTGTGTCGGGCACCACGGTTGCGAGCGGTGGCTCCGGTGGCCACGCTGCGCGCTTCGTGTCGTCCGCCACGCTCGGGGATGTTGGCGTGTTCGGCGGTCCTGACACGCGCGTTGTTGTAGGCGTCGCGGTTCGCTCTCCGCGCCACGGGCGTCCCAGGTTGCGGCGGGCTCCACTCTCGGAGAGGCTGTCGGGGGTGCTCCCGCGGGCTGGTCTAACAGCCGCTGCACCTGACGGCACGGGCGCCGGCTCGCGCCGGCGCTGCAACGCGATAGCATCATCGACGCGCGTGCCGCAAGTGAGCGGCAGGCGTTAGGCGGGCAGAGAAAATCGTGGCAGATCGAAACGGACCGGTTCAGATGGCACTGTGCAATCTCGCACCTGCCGAGTGGTTCGCGAAGCCAGATGAATCCAGCTTCTGGCTGAGAATCTACACTTGTCTGTTCATCCCGCACGATGCCTTCGACAACGCGGTCACATCAATGTTCGGTGCGCCGAAGGACCGCACGCTTGCGGTCACATCTGAAGCTCCACTGATATGTGCCTTTGGAACGGCGAAGAACCTTAAAGTGCCAGTGTCTACTTTTGAAATGACCTCGTCAGAGTCAGGTCAACTCAAGGTGGTCTGCAGAGTAGACGAGAAAGAGTTGTCAAGTGCTCCCTCCGTATTTCTCGCGACGCCATTCAAAGTGGATGGCGGCGTTGGAGACGAGAGCGCGAGCAGACGCCGCCTCGACGAGGTCGCTGCTCTGATCTGTCTGCATGCTGGGCCGAATTTCATGCGACAGATCATCTTCGAAGGTGAAGTCGAGGCTTCTCAAGGTCAACTTCACGTTCCTGGCCCGCCGATGAAACTCCCCAAGCCTGCAGAAGGACCATTTCTCGCTTCGCAAAACGGGCACGACATCTACGAGATCTCCGAAGCACTACGCGATATAGCAGACGGCCCCCGCAAACGGCGGTTTCTGCTGGCACTCCGGTTGGTCGATCGCGCGATGCGGAGCGAGTTTGGGTTCCTCGACTACTGGACCGCTCTTGAGGTTGCGTGCGGGGGAGGCGCCGGCCGAATCAAGACAGCACTGTCGAGGATCTACGGCATCAAGAACCATAATGAAGCCGCCGAAGCAACGCGGCTTGCCCTTATCGCGCAGTGGCGACATGACTATGTGCACAAGGGCATAACTCCGCAAATGAATGCCGACGTGGAGCGCTACCTTCAACTTCTGTTTCTAGACGCGCTCAGGTTCGAATTGAAGCTCGCCCCTCGTGGGCACTTGGCGGCGATACAGAGAGCAGACGGATTCGATTTGTCTGCGCTTGGAATCGTTGGCCAGTAGAGCTGCGAACTGCGAAGTGCCATTCGAGTCGCCTAACTTCGTTTGCAGCCGACGGCGGCCACGACGGTGATGAGCCGCCGCGGCTGAAACGGCTACGTTAGACGGACAGCAAGAAACAATGAGAAGTTGGCGAGAGTTGAATCAGGCGTTTCGAGTGCTTGAGAGCGGGCGATTTGATGCTCGTCTCGACTACCAGTGGGGCGCCGCGGGTGAGTACTGGAGGATCGCTGCTACAGCCTCACCTTCATACGCTCAGCAGTTCGAGTCATTGGCGAGGATCGCGGGCACGAAGATTGTCAGCGTTCCGACTCTCGGCGCTGACGAACGAGTCGCGCAGGAAGCCGATCCTGTCCGCCGTTGGTACCGGTGTCTCGTTCTACACTCCGGACGTTTCGAACAGCGCACCTTCGCGACTCAGGTCGATGAAGATGGCAATCCGGCAGGCAATATCTACAGCGGAAGCATCCCGGCGTTGTCGGACGTGTCTGCGAATCTGTGCCTCATGATGGAGTCGATTTGTGCCGCGGCAGTACCCGTAGCTGGGTCGTTACTGGAGTTGCCAAGGTACGCCGGCCCCATGACTCATTGGCGAGAGGCTACACGGCTTCGGACCTTGGAGGATCCCGACCTACGTGGCGCCGTCCATGAGGCAATAAGCTCTGTTGAGGGGCTGGTTCGGCTGATATTGGCTGACGAGCAAATCACTCTCGGGAAAGCCGTAGACGCCCTTCGCCAGAAGAAACACTTACATCCGGCCATCGCGAAGTGCCTTGATGGACTGTGGGGCTATTCGAGCTCGGTGCCAGGGGTTCGGCACGGTGCATCAAGCCCAGTGTCGTTGAGTCCGCGTGAAGCCGTCTTCGTTCTCGATACATGCCAGGCCGCGATAGGGCTACTCGTTGCGATCGATTCAGAACCGACGTGAACCCAAAGCCGTCTAACTTGCGCTGCACCCGACGCCGCCGCGTCGCTTGCGCGCCGCTTTCCGGCGCGGGTGAGCGCACACGTTAGACGGCCAGTCGGTACGACGCATGATGATGGCTCCAGAAACGCGCCAACAAGTCGACGGCGGTTTGTTCAGGTCAGCCCTGTTGTCTTCTGAAGCTTGGCTGCGGAAGGCAAATGATCTTCTGGAAACGGCGGCTGTTTTGGAATATCGCGTGCGCGCCGTCTGGGAAGAACGGCGCGGGTTCAGTCCTCCAACTGCTCACGCGTACTCAGATTCAGGCGTCCTTGACGTGCACCTGTTGATCGTTGCGTTCGGGATTGAAGGGCTGCTCAAATCTGCAGTTGTGAGGACGCGACGCGACTCCTTGGCGGTGGAATTCGACCGCTCGGCCAAGCTTCCGCGAGTTCTGCACACCCACGATCTCGTCAGGCTGGGACACTTGGCGGGATTTCAAACATGTCTTGAGGAAGAGGGATTACTTCGAAGGTTGACGCGCGTCGCCACTTGGTCCGGGCGATATCCATTACCGGTGAGCGTTGAGGATCGCTCCAGTGGCGGTACCTTCTCGGACAGAAAAAGGTACCCGCTCGCCTACCATTGGCCTCACGATGTTGACCACCTGAACGCCCTCATAGCTCGAATGCGACGGGAGTTGAGCCGATGACTTCACGACTAGAACGCGTTGAAGACCTCGTGAACTACTCAATCATCGTTCTGATCGGCGCCGCAGTGGCCTGGTACGACATGCAGTGGTTTGCCTTCTACGCGTTCGTGGTCATTGTTGGACTGATAATTCTCTTCACCGGTCGTCTATGGAAGCTGATGCGCGTCGCGCATGCATCGAATGCAGCCAAACTGTTGATCATTGCGAGGAAGGTCGGCGTATCTGACAAGGACTTCGACCGGTTCGTTGCTGACCTGAAGACGACCGAGCCTCAGGCGTGGGCGGGGGTTGAGCGTGACTTCAAGGATTTACAATGACAGTCCTGTGCATCAGGCCGTCTAACCCCGCGATGGAGCCGTCGACGCCGGCGGCGTCTTGAGCGCCGCGGCTCATCGCGCCCGTTAGGCCGACAAACTATCGAAGGGCCACATTGAAATGTACGCCTCCGACAACATAGGGTCGTGGCAGGAGCTTCGCGACTTCGTGGAGCGGCGCCCGGACCGCCACTGGAAACGAATGGTTCTGGAAGTGCTGTCTGGTCTCGAGCGATGCGGCGTTGAGCCGTTCTTCCGCGCCGGCCAGTCAGTGAGCCTCGTCATCTTCTCAACGCTCGACCATCACGGCTTAGGTGTCGAGCCAAGAGTGACCCTCGTATTCAAACCACAGGACGCCCTGGTGCGAGTGGCGTTCGGAACGGAGAACCTCGTCTTCGAGGCGCCGCAATCTGAGACGACCGTTCCATTGAACCAGGCCGTTCCGGTGATCGTTCAGTCTCTCCGTCGTCTTTGGATCGAGACGCAGCCAAGCCGGCCACTCCCGTCTGTCCTCGAAGTTGAGAGCCCGCGTTAGGCATTCGATGATGAGAGGGATATCAAATGGGGCGCTCCTGGTCGCAATGATGGCTTTGTTGGGGTCTCCGCACTTCGCGGAAGCCGCTGTGGTCCCCGCGAGGTGTTGGCAGAAGATTCAGGAGACCCGTGGCAACTGGCGTGTGGCAGCAGGCCGGTCGGACATCTGGTTGTGGGCGCACGCGCATCATCAGACGGTCGACATGGTGCGTGGCGATGTTGACGGCAACGGTCTGACAGACAGCGCCGTTCTTCTCTCTCGAAGATCCGGCAAGACCATGGATATGCAGATCGCTGTGTGTTTCGCCGCGGGTGACGGAGCAACTCTACAGGTCATCGAGTCGCCGTATGGCGGCGATGGCATCACCCTCACGCCGAAGGGCGGTCATGTCACCGACTTCGAGCACGATCGAGACCTGACGCTTCAGTCCGACGGCATTACCTCGTACAGCTTTGATCACGCCGTCAGCGGCACATACGTGTTCGAGCAGGGCACGTTTCGGCTCATCATTACGGGCGACTGAGGCGATGCCTGACTCCGAATGCAGCCAACGCGCCAACGGCGAATTGAGCGCGCGGCTGAAGCGGCGCGTTAGGCATCATGAATCACTCCATTGAACGCCCTCAGCACTATGCCCGCATTGGTGGCGCGCTGTACCTGTTCATCATCGTGGCGGCCATGTTTGGCGAGAGCTTCGTCCGAGGGGAGCTCATCGTATCTGGCAACGCCGCGGCAACTGCAGACAGGATCGTGGGCCATGAAGCACTGTTCCGCAGCGGGCTTGTTGCGGAAATGCTTACGTGCGTCTGCGACGTCACGCTGGCGCTCATCCTCTACGTGCTTCTTCGGCCCGTTAGCCAGAGCATCGCGTTGCTGGGCGCGTTCTTTCGGTTGGTGTTTGTGGCCATCTACGGCGTCGCAAAGCTCTTCGAGATTGCCGCGCTTGTCGTGCTCACCAACAAGTCGCTCGCGGGCATCCCGTCCGAGCAGGTGCACGCCCTCGCGTACGCCGCCTTGGCTGTGCACACCTTCGGGTATGGAGCCAGTCTGCTGTTCTTCGGGTGTGGTCTCACCTGTGTTGGCTATCTGATTTATCGGTCAGGGTACCTGCCGCGGACGCTGGGGGCTCTCCTCCTCGTGGCCGGTGTGGCCTACGTGCTCTACAGCCTCACGCAGATGCAAGCACCTGGGTTTGCTGGACAGTGGTTGTTCCCGTGGCTCCTCCTGCCTGGGTTCGTCAGCGAACTCGGGCTCTCTTTGTGGCTTCTCGTACGAGGCGTGGACCTCCCCATATGGAGAGAGTGTCTGCGAGTGGGGACCAGTGCAAATGATGCCCAACGTTAGGCGTCACACGGCACCCAACAGCCACAGTCATCGCAATCGGCGCCGATCGGTTCGACCCCAAGCCCAAAGAGGCAAACATGCCAAGAGAAGTCATCCGAGTCGAACCGCTCTCGACCTACCTTGAGAATTGGAAGGCTCCTACATCAGCTGTCACCCGAAGTGGAGACAGATTTACGTATCTGGATTCCCGCCGTTCGATCCCGAGACTGGCAAGGTTATCGAAGGCGCCAGCATCGAAAGCCAAACATAGTTGGTCCTTGAACAGATGAAACTGTGCCGCGAGACTGCGGGCTCCTCGCTGGAGAACGTCCTCAAGTGCCACGTGTATTGCACCTCGGTCGAGAAGTTCGCCGCGGTGAACGCCGTCTATGCCAAGTACTTTCCCCAGAACCCACCAGCGCGAATCTTCTGCGTAGCCGCGTGGCCCGGGCCGTTTGGCATAGAGATCGACTGTGTCACAAGTCAATAGGTCTCATCAGCCTGGGCTGCGGTGACGCCTAACTCTGCGCTCAACCGGAGCGCCAAGGGCGCCCCGCCGTGTTCGTCCGGTTAGCTCAACGTTCGGCGGACCAACCAGCAAACATAATGGACGAATAGCGATGGCTCGAAAGACCCAGAGCGCGACCGTTGCTGAGTTCCTCGCGCAGCTCGCGCCCGATCGTCGACAAGAAGTCGAGCGCGTGCGGGCTGAGATTCGGCGGCACCTTCCCGCAGGATACGAGGAAGCCATCAGCAAGAACATGCTGGTGTACCAGGTGCCCCTGGGCAAGTACTCGAACACATACAACGGGCACGCGCTGTGGTACGTGGCGTTGGCGTCAGAGAAGTCGTATCTGTCGTTGCATCTGATGCCGGTATACGGTGGCGGCGCTCTCGCGGCGCGCCTGGCTGACGGCTTCAAGGCGGCGGGCAAGCAGCTCGACATGGGCAAAGCCTGTATCCGCTTTCAGACGGCAAGCGATCTGGCACTGGATACAGTTGGTGAGATTGTCGCGAGTGTCCCGATGGACCGATGGATCAAGGTCGCCCAGGCTGCCCGTCGCCGGTAGACACAGGCCGCCGAACCAGCGGTTGCAGCCGACGGCGCGCGGTGGCATCCTGAGCGCGCGGTGGCTGAACCGCAGGCGTTGGGCTGACGTATTCCCCTAGCGAGAGACTGGAACGCGATGGTCGAGACGAAGACGAAGCCGACAAAGGTTAACGTCAACGAGTTCATCTCCAGCGTTGAGAACGATACTCGTCGAGCCGACGCCAAGATCCTACTGAAGGTGTTCCAGACGGCCACTGGCTGGAGCCCGCAGATGTTCGGTCCCTCGATCATCGGGTTCGGCTTGTATCACTACAGGTACGAAACCGGACACTCCGGAGCAGCGTGCGTCGTTGGCTTCAGTCCGCGGAAGGCGCACCTGGTCATCTATGCCTTCGATTTTGTCGGCAAATCGGACCTCCTGCAAAGGCTGGGCAAGCACAAAGGTGGACTGAAGCAATGCCTATACATCAACAAGCTGGCCGATGTCGATCTCGACGTGCTGAAGGCGATCATCAAAGGCGGCGTCGTGCAGACTCAAAGCATCTGGCCCGTCACACCAAGCTAAAGGGTTCACGCTCTCAGTCGTGGCCGATTGTACGGACAGCCTCGCAGTGACCGATCCGCAGCCCAATATCCAAATGGAGCCGTCGCGCTCGCCCCGCTCTCGCGTGTCCGCGCGCGCGGTTCGTGTGGCGCGTTATGCCGACTTGGATGGACACAGCACGGCATGAAGATCGAGTTACTGAGTCTTGGTCGGGAGGACTGGAGAGAGATCGCTGAGAACCACCATGCGTTTGTCGCCAGACACCGATTGGTCGAGCGAGTCGAACACGAACTGCTTCGCAACGTCGCGGAACAAACGCTTGCGTTGTTTGAGCGAACGGGTGTGGACACGCGACCCTGGACAGGGTTCCTGGCGGTAGACCGGGCACATCGCACTATCGTGGGTACCTGTGGCTTCACGTCCGGCCCTGATCCCAGTGGCGCTGTCGAAATTGCATATTTCACTTTCCCGAAGTTCGAGGGGCGTGGTGTGGCCACCGCGATGGCCGGAGGGCTCGTCGGAGTCGCGCTGAGAAGCGTCGGGGTGCAACGGCTACTGGCCCACACATTGCCCGAGCAGAACGCCTCGACGCGCGTTCTCGAGAAGGCGGGCTTCGTACGAACGGGCGACGCCGTCGATGAAGATGTCGGGCTTGTCTGGCGGTGGGAACGAGACGCGTTGTGAATCAGAACCACCATCGGCATAACAGCCAAATGGAGCCGACGTCCTCGGCCCGCTCGTGCGTGCCTGCGGGCGCGGCTCACTAGGCAAGTTAGCGGTCAGGTCCATAACTTCGTGACTCGAGGTGCTCGGTTGGACGTCAGACGATTTGCCGCCATTCTGCACGCCGTGGTCACCGCGCTGGTTGTTGCCTTCCAGCTCGCGCTTGCCATCGGCGTCCCTTGGGGAGAGTACGCAATGGGAGGAGCGTTCCCCGGGCAACTGCCGACAGCCCTGCGCACCGCTGCCGTTGCGCAAGCACTTGTGCTGCTCGCCCTCACGGCGGTCGTCCTTGCCCGCCAAAGGGTCGCCCTTGCACGCTTGGCACACCCGTCTGGCTGGCTGATCTGGGTCGTCGTAGCCTTTGCGGCGCTGAGCCTCGTCCTGAACCTGCTCACCCCCAGTGCTGGCGAGCGGGCCGTCTGGTCGCCTGTCGCACTCGTGCTGCTCCTGACAAGTCTTCTTGTCGCCACAGGCCCGGCCCTTCCTAACCTGCACGGACGGGTTGGCCGTTGAGCCACGTGGTGACCCTGAAGCGCCCGACGCACGGCTTCGCTGCAACATCGTTCATGGCATTCCAAGTCAGGCTGAACGACGACGACAATGGCACACCACGCTTCCAGTAATGAGGTCGATCCCCACGACTTGACTCGATTCGTCGATGCACAGGAGCACGCCTTCGTGCAGGCGCTATTAGAGATTCGCCGCGGCCAGAAGCGATCACATTGGATGTGGTACGTCTTCCCGCAGTTCGATGGGCTTGGGTTCAGCTCAATTTCTCGGCGGTATTCGATCAAGAGCGTCGCGGAGGCCGAAGCATACCTGCGGCATCCTGTCCTTGGTACACGCCTTCTGCAGAGTGCACAGGCGGCATTGGGCGTCCAGGGCCGGTCAGCGCTGGAGGTGTTCGGCTCGCCAGACGATATGAAGCTGCGTTCGTCTGCGACGCTGTTCGCCAGCGTCTCGCCGGCCGGGTCGGTGTTCGAACAACTGCTCGACAAGTACTTTGCAGGCGAACCCGACGGGAAGACGCTTCAACTACTGAGACAGGCGTCATCCTGACCAGCAGTTGTAGCAGACGACGGTCGGTGAGACCCTGAAGCCGTCGCGGCTGAACCGCGGTCGTTGGGCGGACGAGAATTCGATGATCGCTGCAGACCAAACCGAAAGTCGTGCTGCTCTGAGTACGTCGCGACGGAGCTGTCTCTGTCCGTCCGTACGGGCTTCGATCGGCTGGCTCCTTGTTAGCAGCTGCCTGCTCACGCAACTGGGTTGTGGTTCGTTGTCCGATCCAGCGACGCAGTTTGCCTACTGCCTCGAGGCCGCAGCCACGGCACGGTCACTGGGCTCGACGACGACGAACGCGACGTGCGACCTTGGCATGCCTGGCGAATTCCTCCTGGTCCTTCACCCGCAAGGGGCACTGCGCGAGCAAGACCTGGTATCAGCGGGCGTGTCGACAGCGCTACTGGATGAATTTCGGATCCTGAGGATTACCGACAATGCCGCCATCTACGTGGTCGCGACTGGGCCTGGTGTCACCGGGTTCGGCACATCACGCTCCATCCGAAGCACACGCACGACATATCAGCAGCGATTCATCAACATCGAGCGGGTGATGGTGCTCGCGAAAGACACGCAACCTGTTGGCGTCGATATCACTGGACCGCCAGGGCGTCGTGAAGTCGTCGCGGTACATTGAGAGACGCTGCCACCGCCCAACATCCGCCTGCCGTGCTGCGGTTGATGCCGCACGTTGGCGAGACAACAACATGGACCACAAAGAGGCGGGCAAGTACTGGAACGACAATGCCGACGTCTGGACCCGCCTGGCCAGAAGCGGCTACGACGTATACCGAGACCACCTCAACACGCCAGCGTTCCTGGCGCTGTTGCCGGACGTCCGCGGCCTCGCCGGCCTGGACATCGGTTGCGGAGAGGGACACAACACTCGACTCGTAGCCGAGCGCGGTGCGCGTGTGTCGGCCATCGATATCTCCGAGGTGTTCATCCGGTACGCACAACAGGAAGAGGAACGAGCACCACTGAGCATCGACTATCAAATCGCAAGTGCCGTGGCCCTGCCGTTTGGCGATGCCGTCTTTGATTTTGCCGTGGCGTTCATGAGTCTCATGGACGTCCCGGAAACGGAGCGCGTGCTCGCCGAAGCACACCGTGTGCTCAGGCCGGGTGGCTTTCTTCAGTTCTCAATCGAGCATCCGTGTTTTGCGACGCCTCATCGACGAAACCTGCGCAATCCGGAAGGCCTCAGCTACGCGGTCGAAGTTGGCGCTACTTTCGTCGGCTGCACGGCGAGGTCGTCGAGTGGATCTTCGGGGCCGCGCCCGAGAGCGTACGAAACGGATTGCGACGTTTCAGGACTCCGCGATTCAATCGGACAATCAGTCAGTGGCTCAATCTCCTTCTCGAGACGGGCTTCACGATCGAGCGGGTCGAGGAGCCTCGGCCGAGCGACGAGACGGTTCTGGCGTGCCCAGACATGCAGGACGCTCAAGTCGTGGCCTATTTCCTTCACGTGCGAGTAAGGAAGCCACTCGCTGGCTGACGACCGATGCCCACGGCCCTGTTCGTCACCATCCGGACAACCGTGTCACGTAGTTCAAGGAGGACGTGATGAAGGCGATGACTATCGCAGCGCTCACACTGGCGATGCTCGCGGGACACACGGATGGCGCACGAGGCTGATCTGCTGCCCAACATGGCGCTGGTGCCGTCAGCCCTACACGACGGATTCCGCGCCGCGGCTCAACGCTCACGTTGGACGGACATTCACACGGCAGAAGGCAATGCACCGCTTAGGAGAGAGCGTCGAACGGCCGTGCAAAGCGCTTCTATGAGCGAATGGGATTTCAGGTAAACAGTGGCGAGGCAGTTCCAGAACGAGACGGATTCAGCAAGATTCGAATGGAACGGGCCGTGACATCGTTGTACGACCACATCGGGCAGACGTACGCATCGACGCGTCGTCCAGATCCGCGGATTGCCCGCGCCATCGAACTGGCGTGCGGCGACGCTACGGCAATCGTCAACGTTGGAGCGGGTACCGGCTCCTACGAACCGACGACCACACGCCTTGTTGCCGTCGAGCCGTCGCGCGCCATGATCC
>Ga0209023_10004949_pt1 | contig 14818 bp, 17 predicted proteins | sample LakOneMetagenome_FD_187468 | JGI IMG/M metagenome (GOLD analysis project Ga0209023, IMG submission 187468) | Freshwater and sediment microbial communities from Lake Erie, Canada (SPAdes) (version 2) | ecosystem: Environmental > Aquatic > Freshwater > Lentic | place: Lake Erie, Canada... | reverse complement strand
CAACGCCGACACCAACAGGATGGCCGCCAGCCCCGGCAACAGGACGCTGGAAGGCACCGCGCCGAGCCACCAGCCGCCGACCGCGGCGCCGACGATAGGGCCTGCCGCCATCGCGAACATGAATGCGCAGTTCGCCTGCAGCACGGCGAAGCTGCTGTCCCGGCTGTAGCGCGCGAAGCCCACCAACATCGTCGGCAGGCTGACCGCGAGCGACAGGCTTCCGGCCAGCTTGATGTCGATGCCGAACAGCAGCACGAGTGTCGGAATCAGCAGCTCGCCGCCGGCCACGCCGAGCAGGGAGGCGACCGCCCCGATCACCAGACCCGCCGCGATCCCGGCGATCACGAGCCATGCACCGTCGAGCGCCGGCTGGCGGACACCTTGGCCGTGCGCGGTCAACAACACCAGCGCGATCAACACCAACAGCACGGCGATCACGCGATGCAGCGTCGCCGCGTTCCAGCGCGTGGCCCAGCCCGCTGCGAGCCACGCGCCCGCCAGGCTGCCGGCAAGCAGGTTGACGACGGCCATCCAGTGCGCGGCGATGTCGGACGGCGGGACCGTGCTGCTGCGAAAAATCAGTGCCGAACTCACCACCACGAGACTCATGGCCTTGTTCAGGATCACGGCCTGCAACGCTGCGAAGCCGAAGACCACGAGCAGCAACGGCAATCTGAACTCTGCGCCGCCCAATCCCACCAAGCCGCCAAGCACCCCGACCAGGCCACCGGCAGCGATCGCCGCCGCGTAGCGGGCAACACCCTCCGCATGCACGCCGTTCATGCTGTCAGCGCGCCCGCAACGGCATCACGTGCACGAGATCGAGGTCGAGCCGCACGCACACCTTGGCTCCGACAACGAGTCGCTGGCGTTGCGGGCCGGACAAGGTGAGCCGCAGTTGCGCGCCGTTCGCCTCGGCAAGCGTCAGGGTCACGAGCGTGATCTCTCCGAGATGGCGGGCTTCGACAACCTCTGCGTCGAACTCGCCCTCGTGGGCGCGTGGCGGGTCCGACAGTGTGATGCCATCGCCGGGGATCACCCAGGTCACTGCCTGCCCTGCGGGAATCTTGCCCTTGTCGCGCACCTGCAGCGTCGGCCCCGGGCTGTCGTCGCTGCCCTCGCGCGACCATCGCAGCAGGCCGTGTCCGGTCTGTTCGGACGCACCCAGCCACTGTCCATCGAATCGGTTGTGGATGCCGACCAGGTCGGCCACGCGCGCGTTGCGCGGCGCGCGGTGGATGCTGTCCGGGGCACCCTGTTGCAGCACCTCGCCCGCATCCATCACGACGAGCCGGTCTGCGAGCATGCGGGCCTCGTTCAGATCATGGGTGACGAGCACGATGGGGATGGCCAGCTCGCGACGCAGATCGGCGAGCAGGCGATACAGGCCTTGCCGGTTCATCTGGTCGACAGCCGAGAACGGCTCGTCGAGCAGCAGCAGGCGGGGCTGCCGAGCCAGCGCGCGCGCCACGGCGACACGCTGCTGTTCGCCACCCGACAAGTGGGCCGGGCGCCTGGATTGCTGTTCAACGGTCATCCGCACATGGTCGAGCCAGTGCCGGGCCACCGCCAGACGTTCGCCGCGAGGCAGGTGCAGCAACGACAGCGCGACGTTGTCGATCGCATTCAAATGCGGCATCAACGCATAGTTCTGGAACACGAGCCCGACATGCCGCTGTTTCGGTGGCAGGAAGATGCCCCTCGCGGTGTCGCACCAAACCTCGCTGCCGACGGTGACGCGTCCGCGCTCAGGCCGCATGAGCCCTGCCAGGACGCGCAGCATGGAGGTCTTGCCTGCACCCGACGGGCCGACCAGGGCAAGCAGTTCGTTCGGCTCGCAGCGGAATGTGCCGGCCAGCGGCATGGGAAGCGACTGCTCGACTTCGACAACCAGCGCTGCGCCTGCGGCCGGTGTGATCGGTCCATGCAGCGTCATCGCCGACGCGCCACTCTGGCAGCGGCGAAGAACGAGGCGCCCACGGCCACGAGCGAGAACACCAGCAAGAGCAGCGCCATGCGGTTGGCGCTCGCCAGGTCGAACGCCTGCACGCGGTCGTAGATCGAGATCGCGATCGTCTTGGTCTCACCCGGGATGCTGCCGCCGATCATCAGCACCACGCCGAACTCGCCGAGCGTGTGCACGAAGGTCAGCACCATCGCGGACAACACGCCCGGCCACGCGAGCGGCAACTCGACGCGCCAGAAGGTCTGCCAGGCGCTCAGGCCGCTGACCGCTGCCGCTTCTCCCAGCTGGCGCGGGATGGCCTCGAAGGCCCGCTGCACGGGCTGCACCAGGAACGGCACGTTGAAGACGATGGAGGCGAGCAGCAGCCCGAAGAAGTTGAACGTCAGGCGGACGCCGAAGGTGTCGTTCACCCAACGCCCGACCGGTGATGCGCCCCCGAGCGACACCAGCAGGTAGTAGCCGAGCACCGTCGGCGGCAGCACCAGGGGCAGGACGACCAGCGCCTCGACCCAGCCTTTGCCCGCGAACCGCGTGCTCGCCAGCCAGCGCGCGAGCCACAGGCCCGGAGGCAGCAGCACGGCCAGCGTCCCCGCCGCCAGCTCGAGCGACAGCCTCAGTGCCTGCCAATCCATGAGCGCTTTGCCTCGCTCACTGGCCCGGAGGCATCGCGAAACCGTAGCGGACCATGATGTCCTGGGCCGCGGGCGTGGCGATGTAGTTGTAAAACGCCCGCAAGGGCGTGGGCGCATCCTTCAGTAACACCATCCGTTGCTTAAGCGGTTCGTGCCAGTCGTTCGGAATCAGCGCGAAGTTGCCGAGTTTGGCGACCGATTCGGCTTTGGCGAGCGACAGCGCGATGACGCCACCCTGGGTCGAGCCCGAGGTGGCGAACTGCGCCGTCTGGGAAATGTTCTCGCCGAGGACCAGCTTCGACTGGATGGCCTCCCACAGGCCGGCGTGCTGCAGCGCTTCTTTCGCGCGTGCACCGTAAGGCGCGTGCTCGGGGTTGGCGATGGCGAACTTCTGAAGTCGCCCGTCCTTCAGCGCGGCGGCCAAGTCCTTGAGTTCACCATCCGCCTTCAACGGCGAACCGGTCGGCACCATGATGCCGATGCGCCCCAAGGCATACAGCCGACCACGGTCGACGGTCTTGCCCGCGTCGGCCAGCTTGAGGACGAAGTCTTCGTCGGCCGACATGTACATCTGGAACGGCGCACCTTGCCGGATCTGCGAATAGAAGTTGCCCGAGGAGCCGAACACCAGGCGTACCTTGTTGCCGGTCTCGCGCTCGAACTTCGCGGCGACTTCCTCCAGAGCGAACTTCAGGTCCGACGCGGCGGCGACCGTGGGGATGGTTTGCGCCACCACCGGTGACAGCGCCGCCCCTGCCAACAGGGTCGTTGCAAGCCAGGCGGTCAATCGGCGGCGGGACTGGTGCATGAGATGTCCTTCGGAACGAGTGCGGGAAGCGTTATCTTTCAAAAGCGATATCGCTTGGGAAGTATATCGACCTGCCTTTCACCCGGCACCGCGCCGGTACACAATTCGCCGCACCATGAAGCCCACCCTCAGTGCCTCGCCGCTCGACGAGAAGACCCGCTTCAGGGTGCAGATCAAGCACGCCGTGGCCATCGGTCCCGGCAAGGCGGATGTGCTCCAGAGTGTTTCCGAAACCGGTTCGCTGGCGGAGTCGGGTCGGCGACTGGGCATGAGCTATCAGCGCGTCTGGTCGTTGGTGGACGCGATGAACGCGGACTTCATCGAACCGCTGGTGCTCAAACAGAGGGGCGGCGTTGCGGGCGGCGGCGCGCAGCTGACCCCGACCGGCGAGCGCGTCCTGGCGATTTACCGCGCGATCGAGCGCGACGCGGAACGTGCCATTTCAAAACGCTTGCCGCTGTTGCTCAGCCTGATCCGTCCCGAGATTGACGCCGAATCCCCGCGACGGACGAGCAAGCGAACGGGCTCGACGATCACTTCGTCGTCACCGCCGGAAACGCTCGCGGTGGCGACGGCTCGCAGGGTGACCGGAGTTCCCTCTGCCACCAGCCCACGTCATGCCAGGCGCCGAGCTTGAAGCCGACTTTGCGATAGATGCCGATGTGCTCGAAGCCTACCGCTTTGTGGAGCGCCACGCTGGCCGCATTCGGTAGTGCGATGCCCGCAAAGGCCTGGAAGTAGCCCAGCGCGGCCAGTTCCTCAAAGAGTGCCAGATAGAGCAACTTTCCAACGCCCGTGCCACGCGAATCCTCGCGCACGTAGGCCGTCACGTCGACCGACCATTGGTACGCAGGACGTTCGCGGTGCTTGCTGGCGTAGGCGTAGCCATTCACCGAGCCTCGTGCGTCCTCGCTGACGAGCCAAGGCAGGTCGGGAAGTGTCGTCATGATGCGCCCGCGCATCCGCGCGACGCTGGGTGGTGAAAGCTCGAACGAAATGCTCGTGCTCTCAACGATGGGTGCATAGATCGCCGCGATGGCTTCGGGCGTCGGCGAGGGCAACGACTCGGATACTCATGGCTCAGGATGGGATCGGCGGCACGCCTGCGCTCCCTGCAGAGGCCGCCTTCTCTGACGGCTTGGGCATCGCGAACAAGGCGCCGAAGGCCAGCAGCCCGACCGCCCCGGACACCCACAATGCCCCCGCACCCCACTGGTCCAAACACAGTCCGAACAGCCAGGGCGATGAGGCTTGCGCCAACCGCGCAGGGGCCATCAGCATCCCTTGTCTTTGACCGTAGCCCTTGGTCCCGAAGAGGACCAACGGGAGCGTGCCGTTGGCGATGGTCAGGATGCCGTTGCCGGCACCGTGCATCACGGCGAAGACGGCGGCAGCCGGCCCGCCGATGAACAGCAGCAGAGAAGCGCCGATGGGGTGCATCAGTGCGGCCAGACGCGCGGACAGCAGCGGATGCAACCGTCGCAGGAAGCCGAATTCGAGCAGCCGTCCGGCTACTTGCGCCGGCCCAATCAGGGCGCCCACGGCGACCGCGGTCGCCAGCGTGGCGCCGTTCGCCTGAAGCAGTCGTGGCAGGTGCGCCGCCATCGCCGTGCTGATGAACCACGTGGCGGCGAACACCGTGGCCAGCAGCACACCTGCGCGCTTGGCACGCGCGCCAGTGAGTGGCGCCAAGTCGGTGGCCGAGAGCGTCTGCGCCGGGCTCGATGCTTGGTCCGCATGCCCTGCCTTTGGCAGCAGCAGGTTCAGAGGCAGGCCGATCAGCAGGTGCATCGCAGCCCATGCATAGCAGGCCCCGCGCCAGCCCACCTGGTGTTCGAGCAGGTTCGACAGGGGCCAGCCGATCGTGCTGGCGAACCCGGCGATCAACGTGATGCCGGTGATGGCGTTGCGCGAGTCGCGGCCGTACAGCCGCACCAGCGCGGAGAACGCGGCCTCGTAAAGACCGCTTCCCATCCCGATCCCGAGGATGGCCCAGGCGCCGAACAGGCCGGCCGGGCCGTGCGCGTTTGCTAGCGCGGTCAGGCCCAGTGCGAAGACGAGGTTGGTGCCGGAGAGCACCGGTCGCGCCCCCCAGCGGTCAATGGCCCGGCCGGCGTAGGGTCCGAGCAATGCCGACACGATGAGCGCCATCGAGAAGGCGGCAAAGACGGTCGGCGTCGAAACGCCGAGGTCCTTCGCCATCGGCACCGCGAGCATCGCCGGCAGGTAGTAGGTCGATGCCCACGCCAGGGTCTGCGCCGTGCCCAGCGCAGCGACGACCCCGAGGTGGCGCGGGCGGGCCATGTCTCAGCCGCAGCAACGCGCCGTCGTCGCCGCGGCGATGACGGGCACGACGGGCTTTGCGCCGCAGGATTTGGGACCGCACCCGCCCTGGGGTGCGCTCGCAGTGATGGCGACAGTGGCCGTCGCTGGGGCTTCGCCACAGCAACTGCTTTCGGCGCTCGAGGTATCCGCCGTGCCGAGGCCGCACACGCCCGTCTCGGGCAGGTCCAGTTCCACGCGGTCGGCGGCTTCGAGATCGCCTGCGATGGCCGCGACCACCGAGCGGGCCTGCTCGAAGCCGGTGGCCATCAGGAAAGTCGGCGCGCGCCCGTAACTCTTGACGCCGATCGTGTACAGGCCGGGTTCGGGATGCGCGAGTTCGCAGTGACCGTGCGGGCGCACGGTGCCGCAGCTGTGCACATTCGGGTCGATCAGCGGACCGAGCGCTTCGGTGGACTCCAGCCACGGGTCGAGCTTCACCCGCAGTTCGCTGGTGAGCGAGAGGTCGGGGCGTTGACCGGTGGCGCAGATGATTTCGTCGATGCCATTCAGCGTGATGGTTTCGCCCTGGGCGTCCAGGCCGACGACCGTCAGTTGGCCGGCGCTGCGTTGGATGGCCGTGATGCGCAGGCCGCTGATGAATTCCAGCGCGCCGTTGTCTCGCAATGCCTTCAGCGACGAGCCGAGTCGGCCTCGCGCGGGCAAGGCGTCGGCATCGCCGCCACCGAAGACGCGGGCCAGCGATGGTGAGCGAACGGACCACAGCAGCCGGGTCAAGGGTGCTTGTCGTCCCAGCTCGGCTAGGTACAGCAACGCATTCGCTGCGCTGTGCCCGGCTCCGACCACCATGGTGCGCTTGCCTTCGAAGCGTTGTCTTGCGCTGCCGAGGATGTCGGGTATGCCGTAGGAAATCTGGGACTGCGCCTCGGCTTCGCCGATGGCCTCCAGGCCACTGGCGCCGACCGGGTTCGGTGTGCCCCAGGTGCCGGTGGCGTCGATGACGGCCCGCGCGCGAAGCTCGATGGTCGCGCCGGCGTGCATCGCACGAATGACGAACGGCGCTTCGGATCGCCCGGCGCTCTTCACCTTGTCGAAACCTTCTCGACTGACGGAGACCACCTTGGTGTCGAGCTTCAACGCACTGGCCACTTCCGGCAGCGCAGCGAAGGGCTGCAGTACGCGCTCGGCCACTTCGCCTGCGAGGGGCAACTCCGCTGCGGGCGGCGCCTGCCAGCCCGTGCGCGCGAGGTGCTTCGCCATCGCGACATCGACGTTGTATTGCCACGGCGAGAACAGGCGCACCTGCCCGTAGTCGAGGAGCTTTGCGCCGACGCGCTGGCCGGCTTCGAGGATGACGAACGGGATGGTTCGTTCCAGCAGCTCGGCCGCTGCGGCCAGGCCGACCGGACCGGCGCCGAGCACCGCCACCGGTAGCGCTTCATTGCGCCGCGGAGCTTCCTGCAGCGTGAGCGACATGAAGGCTGCGCAGGCGGGGCATGCACCCTGGAGTTCGGCCGAAGCCTTCAATGCCTGCGGCGCGTCTTCGATCTTTCCGCGCTTGAATCCGTACTGCGCGAAATACTCTGGCGCAGTGACCGTCAGCAAGTACAGCTTGCCGATGTCGCGTCGGCGGGCTTCCTGAAGAAGACTCTCCAGCAGCAACTTGCCGATGCCTTGCTTGTGGAGGCCCGGGGCCACCGCCACCGAGCGCAGCAGCGCGATCTGGCCGTAGACCTCGGCCCCGGCACTCCCAACCACTTCGCCGTTGGAGATGGCCAGCAAGTAGGTGTTCAGGTGCGCCTGAGCGCCCTCGGTCGGCAGCTTGTTCGCCAAGAGCAGCGCCTCGATGGCAGGCCAGTCGGCCTGCGTCGCGTGGCGAAGCGTGGGGGTCGTGTTCAGCAACATGATTTGGCTTCCTTTCGTTCGGGCGGCGGGAGACAGCAGTTGGCTGCGGTGTCCTCGCGCAACGCCTTCATCAGCAACAAGAGGGAGTTCTCGACGGCGGCGCGTTCGCGCGCGTTCAGAGAACCCAGCAACTGCTCGGCGTGAGCGTCGAGCGTCTGGTTCAGGTCATCGACGGTGCGGACGCCTTCGTCGGTGAGCGTGACGAGCCAGCTCCTGGCGTCGGCCGGGTTCGGCTCCTTGGTCACCAGGCCACGCTCGACCATCGCCTCGACCGCGCGAGACACCCAGCTCTTCTCCAGCGAGACCCGCGTGCCGAGTTCGGACAGGGGCAGTGGACCCGTGCGGGCGAGTTCGGTGAGCAGGTGGCACTGCGTGTTGGTGGTGCGACAGCAGTCGGCGACGACGCGCTGAGCCCGCGTGTACATGCGGGCGACTTCGCGCAGCAGGCCGCGTGACTGATCGGGGTTTGTGTTCATGTGGTTGTTGATAGCAACTATGTGGATGCATGATGACTACCTCGTCTGTCGTTGTCAATAGCAACTAAGTTGGCTGAAGAAGAGGGGCAGCGCCCCTCGTCAGGTCTTTCTCAGATCGCGCGCTGATTGACGCGCGTGGACAATTCGTCAGCGCTTTCTTTGCGTTCGCTGTAGCGATCCACCAGGTAAGGGGCGACGTCGCGCGTGAGCAGCGTGAACTTCACCAGCTCTTCCATCACGTCGACGACCCGCTCGTAGTAGGCCGAGGGTTTCATGCGTCCGGCTTCGTCGAACTCGAGGAACGCCTTTGCGACGGACGACTGGTTCGGGATCGTGATCATGCGCATCCAGCGTCCGAGCACGCGCAGCTGGTTGACGGCGTTGAACGACTGAGAGCCGCCCGAGACTTCCATCACCGCCAAGGTCTTGCCCTGTGTAGGGCGGACCGCACCGATGCTCAAAGGTATCCAGTCGATCTGCGCCTTCATGATGCCGGTCATTGCGCCGTGCCGCTCAGGCGACGTCCAGACCATGCCCTCGGCCCAGGCTGCGGTTTCGCGCAGCTCTTGCACCTTGGGGTGAGTCTCGGGTTCCGAGTCAGGCAATGGCAGTCCGGCGGGATCGAATACGCGCACTTCGCCGCCCATGGCGATCAGCAGGCGTGCGGCTTCGAGTGTCAGCAGCTTGCTGTACGAGCGTTCGCGCAGAGAACCGTAGAGCAGCAGGAAGCGCGGCGCGTGCGTCGAGGCACCGGCACCTGAAATTCGTGCGCCGGTCGGCGCATCGAACAGCGCGTTGTCAACGTTGGGCAGGCTCAGGTCAAGAAGCGACACGGCGGCCTTTCGCATCGATGACCGGCTCGCCGTCTTCTTTGGTGAAGGGCGCGAGCTGGGGTGACGGCAGGATGTCGAGCACCGCTTCGGAAGGGCGGCACAGGCGCGTGCCCAGCGGCGTGACGACGATCGGCCGGTTCATCAGGATCGGGTGTTGGACCATGTAGTCGATGAGCTGTTCGTCGGTCCAGGCGGGATCGTCGAGCTTGAGTTCGTCGTAAGGCGTGCCCTTCTGCCGCAGCACGCTGCGCACGGGCACGCCCATGGCGGCGATCAACTCGACGAGCTTCGCGCGGCCTGGGGGCGTTTTCAGGTACTCGATGACCGTCGGCTCGACACCGCTGTTGCGGATCAGCGCGAGCGTGTTGCGAGACGTGCCGCAGTCCGGGTTGTGATAGATCGTGATGGCGGTCTCGCTCATGACTTTGCCTGCCCGGCTTCGTACCAGCCTTTGCTGTCGTTCACGATCTTCACCACCAGCAGCATCACCGGCACTTCGATCAACACGCCGACCACGGTGGCGAGCGCCGCGCCGGACTCGAAACCGAACAGGCTGATCGCTGCGGCGACCGCCAGCTCGAAGAAGTTGCTGGCACCGATCAAGGCCGACGGGCAGGCGACGGCATGCGACTCGCCCAGGCGGCGGTTGAGCCAGTACGCGAGGCCGGAGTTGAAGAACACCTGGATCAGGATCGGCACGGCAAGCATCGCGATCACGAGCGGTTGGTCGAGGATGGCCTTGCCCTGGAAGGCAAAGAGCAGCACCAGCGTTGCCAGCAGCGCGGTGATCGACCAGGGTCCGATCTTGGCAAGCGCGGCATCGAAAACGGCCTGCCCACGGCCAAGCAGTGCCCTGCGCCAGAGTTGCGCGATCACGACCGGGATCACGATGTACAGCACCACGGACGTGATCAACGTGTCCCAGGGCACGACGATGGCTGACAGGCCCAGCAGCAGCGCGACGATGGGCGCGAAGGCAAACACCATGATGGTGTCGTTCAAAGCCACCTGCGACAGCGTGAACAGCGGGTGGCCGCCGGTGAGGCGGCTCCACACGAACACCATCGCCGTGCAAGGAGCTGCGGCCAGCAGGATCAAGCCGGCGATGTAGCTGTCGGCCTGGCCGGCGGGCAGGTACGGTGCGAAGACGTGGCGGATGAAGATCCAGCCCAGCAGCGCCATCGAAAAGGGCTTGACCGCCCAGTTCACGAAGAGCGTGACGCCGATGCCGCGCCAGTGCTGCTTGACCTGCGACAGCGACGCGAAGTCGACTTTCAGCAGCATCGGAATGATCATGATCCAGATCAGCACGCCGACTGGCAGGTTGACTTTCGCGATCTCCATGCGGCCGATGGCTTGGAACGGCCCGGGCAGCATCTGGCCGAGGGCGATGCCGACGACGATGCAGAGGAAGACCCAGACGGTCAGGTAGCGCTCGAAGACGCTCATGGGTGCCGGAGCTTCGGCAGGTGCGGGCAAGGTGGTCGTGTTCATCGTGGTGTGGTTCTCGCGGGACTCAGCTGCGCCCGATTTCGGCCAGTGATGCTTGAAGCGATGAACGGTCGATGGTGTCCAGCGGCAGCGCAAGCAGTTGCAGCATGCGGTAGCCGATGGCCTGGCGCGTCAGCTCGAAGGCGCGCCGCTTGCCGTCCTCGCCGCCTTCCGCGTTCGATGGGTCGGGGTAGCCCCAGTGCACTTTGACGGGCTGACCGCTGGTGCCGCCGAAGAAGACCGGACACGTTTCGGCCGCGGCGCTGTCGCACACCGTGATCACGATGGAAAGGGGCGGCGCGCCGTCGAGGCTGAACTCGTCCCAGCTCTTGCTGCGGTAGGTGCTGGTGTCGATGCCGGCGTTGTTGAGCGCTTCGATCGCCAAGGGGTTGATGCGCCCGCTCGGCGCGCTGCCGGCGCTGAAGGCACGCACGTCGCGGCCGAGGCGGGTGGCCAGCGAATTCAGCATGCCCTCGGAGAGGACGCTGCGCGCGGAGTTGTGGGTGCAGAGGATCAGGACGTTGGTTGTCATGGTGTGGGGCGGTGCGGGCTCAGTGCCGGAGGCGCGGATGGAAACTCGAAGTTCTAGCGGCCTTGCGTGACACAGCGGTCAGGCCTTGCCGATGGCGGTGATCTCGCGCTTGATCGCCATCGAATCCAGGCTCTTGATCGGCAGGGACAGCATCAACTCGATGCGGCGTTTCAGGGTGACGGCGGTGGCCATGAACACGTTGGCCTTGTCCGCGTCCTTGCCTTCGAAGGCGGCGGGGTCGGGCACGCCCCAGTGCGCCGTCATCGGCTGGCCGGGCCAGACCGGGCAGACCTCGCCGGCCGCGTTGTCGCAGACGGTGAACACGAAGTCCAGGGCGGGTGCGCCGGGCTGCGCGAACTCCTCCCAGTTCTTGCTGCGAAAACCGTCGGTGGGGATTCGCAGCGTCTGCAGCGTTTGCAACGCAAACGGGTTCACCGTTCCGGTCGGGTGGCTGCCTGCCGAGTGGGCGACGAACTGGCCGCGCCCCATGCTGTTGAGCAGGCCTTCGGCGAGGATGGAGCGTGCCGAATTGCCGGTGCAGACGAAGAGCACGTTGTAGACCTTGTCGGACATGGGAATCCTCGGTGGTTGACTGGGGTGGACGACTTCAGCAGTCGGCGCAGGCCGCCACTGGCGCCGCAGCGCACGACGTGCCCTGGCAGCAATGGGCGGTGAGGTAGCCAAGCAGATCGTTCATCTGCGTGATCGACGGGCGGTAGATCAGGTTGCGGCTTTCGCGCTCTTGGGTCACCAGGCCGGAGTGGGTTAGCTCCTTCAGGTGGAAGGACAGCGTCGAGGCCGGCACGTCCAGCATCGCCGACAGCGCACCGGGGGTCATGCCGCCGGGGCCGGCGCCCACGAGCGCGCGAAAGATGCGCAGTCGCACGGTTTGGGCGAGCGCGGCGAGCGAGACGATGGCGGCTTTTTCTTCCATGTTTCGATCTTGGTGGAAATATGGTTCTCCGTCAAGCGAATGGTTTTCTCGTTTCTTCCCCTGTCGATGCGGTCGCGCCGGGGTTGCGTGGCGAGCCGTGCCGGCTATCGCGACGCCAGGAAGGTGTCGATCTCCTGCGCCGTGCTGCGTGCCGTGCGCATCACGCCGATCAGCGTCGCCGAAGCCATTCCGGTCCAGTCGCCGTATCCGACCAGCCACAGGCGCGGTTCGGCGGAGCTGCGGGTACCAGTCACCGGCACCCGGCCTGTGTCGTCCGTGATGCCCAGGGGCTGGAGATGCGACAACGCCGGCCGAAACCCCGTGCACCAAATCACCGTGTCGATGGCGGCTTCGCTGCCGTCGGCCCACTGCACGCCATGCGGCGTGAACCGCGCGAAGGGTTCGCGCGCGTGAAGGACGTTGCGAGAGCGCGCTTGGTCGACTGGCGGCACCATCACGATGTCTCCGAAGCCGCCCGGCAGATGCTCGGTCGTTCGTCCTTCCTGCTGGGCACGCCAGCGTTCGGTCGCGCGCTCGAACAGCACGCGTCCATCCACATCGTCGGGCAGGAAGTGCGGCGGTTTCTCGGTCACCCACGAGGTCTCGGCGACCTGCGACACCTCGGCCAGGATCTGGGCGCCGGAGTTGCCGCCGCCGATGATCAGCACGCGCTGCCCGACGAACGGCGCCGGGCTGACGTAGTCGGCCGAATGCAGTTGCATGCCCGTGAAGGCTTCGCGACCGGGATACGTCGGGATGTGCGGATGGCGCCAGTTCCCGGTGGCACTGACCACGGCCCGGGCCTGCCATGCGTTGTCGCCCGACCGCACGATGAGCCCGTCGTTTGATCGCTCGACGGCATTGACGAGGATGGGCCGGCGCACCGGCAATCCATAGCGGTCCTCGTATCGGCCCAGGTAGTCGATCACCTCGTCGCGAGTCGGGAACGCTTGCGCCGTCGCAGGCATCAGCCACCCAGCGAGCGAACTCCAGTTCGCCGGCGAGAACAGGCACAGCGACTCCCATGCGTGTCGCCAGGCGCCTCCGGGTCCGCCTTCGGCATCGAGGATCAAGAAGGAGCGCTGGGTGCGGCGCAGGAAGTAGCCCAGCGACAGCCCCGCCTGTCCGCCGCCGATGATGATCACGTCGTGTCGGGTCATGGCGCCGATCATCGCGTGTGAATGCGTGGTTGAGCCAGGGCATCCCGGTCGAGGCCCGGAACGATGTGCATCGCCCGGTGGACTGAGGAGGTGCCTCGGACTATCGGCGAACCGTTGATCACGCTTGAGGGAAGCCGTACTTCAGCGCGCGCTCGCGCACATACCGGACGACATCCGCCAGGTCGATCGTGTCGAGCTTGTTCTTCCTGAGGAACGCCTTCCACTGAACCTGTTTGGTGGCGTCCGCGACGAACGCGTCGCTCAGACCGATCGGCAGCGTGGTGGGCATCGGTGTTTGCCGGCGAGCAAAGGTCGCCTCGACTGCGCGCTGCAGCTCCGCGTCGTCCAGCGTCGTGTCGTGCAGCAGCACCCAGAGATCGAAGAAGTCCTTCATGCGGCTGTTTGTCATGCCGAGGATGGTCACGGCGTGCAGCTTCTCGGCGACGACGGTGGCCTTCGGATAGGCCCGGAGTGCCGGCGCGGGCACGTCGGCCAGCAGCGTCGGATAGGTGACCGGCTGCGCCTCGGGCGTGACCGCGTCGCCGAAGCCGATGTCGATCTGCAGGGCCAGACGCGCGCCGTCGAGGGTGGCGCGCAGGTCGATGCGCACGCCGCCGTAGCCGGCGTCCTTGCGGATCTCGGTGCCCGCCACCGATTCCGGGTCGAACACGATTCCGTCGTCTCCCGGGATGCCGCAGATGGATCGGAACGCGCCGACCAGCGTGGGCACGTCATCTGGGCCGAAGCCCAGCAGGTCGGCATCTCGCGTCGGGCGGTGCGGATGACCGTACCAGAGCTGGAACAGCAGCGCGCCCTTGAGCAGGAAGTTCGGTGCGTGCTCGGAGATGGAGAGCCGGTACAGCAGACGCTCCAGGCCGTATTGCGTCAGGGTGAGGTTGAAGTCCTGCTTCGATGTCTCCGGATGCTGCTTGAGCCGTGCTCGAATCGACGCCGCGCGGTTCGCGGTCATGCCGTGATCGCCTCGATGTAGGGGCGCATCACGTTGGCCACGCGGCCGCTGGTGGCATGGCGCCACAGGTCGTCGAGCGTGAACTTGCGTTTGCTCCAGCCGTCGCGCAGCGCTTCGAGCGCGACGTCCAGGCCGATCTTGTTGCGGAAACGAAAGCAGTCGACGACGGTCCGCGCCGCATTGAAGACGGGCACCTTGATGCCGTCGATGCTGCGTCGCTCGACGCCCTCGGTGAGGGCCGCGTCGGACATGCGGACGACCCGGATCGCTGGCTGATCCAGACGTGGCGTCACCATGTGCTGCGGAATGGCGATCCACACCTCGAACGGGGACTGTGTCCCGATCTCGTGGACGCGCAGCGCCGACAGCAGACACACGACGCCTTTTGGGACGCGGGCCGAGACTTCGGCCAGTGAGCGGTGTTCGCTGGTCTTGGCACCGGGGACGCCGTAGAGGCCGCGGGCGACGCGTTCGAGCTTGCCGGCCTGCACGAGGCGCGTGAGTGCGACCGTCGGCAGGCCGTGCTGCGTCACGTCACGGGCGCGCAGCAGTTTGCGCGTGCGCGCGAGGCGCAGCACTTGCTGTTCGTGGGTGGTGGCGGTTGCCGCGGTGGTCGCCTTCATGCCGTGCATTCTGTTGTCGAATCACGGTGAAAGTCAATGGATACAGTACAAATGCAACTGACGCCTGTGCCAGTTCCGGCGTTGTTGTTGCCTCGGAAGCGCTGACTGTTGCCGCCGACCGAAATTTGACCCACCTGTGAGGCCTGTGCCGACCGAAAACTGACCCAGGTGTTCAACCTACCCTGCCCAAGTTATTCACAACGGG
>Ga0209023_10004948_pt1 | contig 14819 bp, 9 predicted proteins | sample LakOneMetagenome_FD_187468 | JGI IMG/M metagenome (GOLD analysis project Ga0209023, IMG submission 187468) | Freshwater and sediment microbial communities from Lake Erie, Canada (SPAdes) (version 2) | ecosystem: Environmental > Aquatic > Freshwater > Lentic | place: Lake Erie, Canada | collected... | reverse complement strand
GGTCGAACTCGCCGACCGCTGGGACGGCTCGCTCGGCTTCGAAGCCATCTGGCGCCCCTGAGCCGCGGCCGCAGCCGGCCGGCGACGGACCGGCCCCGTCCTCGGCCCGAATCTCCGGTCACCAGTAGCAGCCGCCCTCGACCCGCTCGGCCTGCACCGGGCGTTCGCTCTCGAGCGGCCGCACCCACGTGTCGTTGACCACGCGCACGACACCGGGATCGTTCTCCCACCGGCCGCCGAGGATGCCGAACAACAGCTGCAACGAGCCGCCCATGTGGACCGCGTGCATGCCCTGGCGCTTGGCGTAGGCGCCGAGGGGCAGCCCGAAGGCGCCGGCTCCGACAAGGACGATCTCCGGGCGGCACGCCGAGATCTGCTGTTCCATCTCGTGCAGCGACTCGAACCACGAGCTCTCGTGCTCGGCCCCGCCCGAGTGCTGATGCGCCCTGACGACCGACAGTTCGAACTCCGGCAGCACCCGCTCGTCGACGAACAACTCCGAACGCCGCGCATACTGTCGCTCGATCGACTCGGCGAAGGGATGCACCACGCACACCCGTCGACCGGCCAGGGCCGCCGACCACGGATCGCGGAACCGGAACGGATCGAGCGAGCCGAGCGAGACGAGCTGGGGCCGGATCACGTTGCGCTTCACCACATACGCCTCGAACAGGCGGTACCAGGCGCCGAGGACGTCGACGTCCTCGAGCGAGCTGCGGTAGAGGTCGTCGAACCGGCACAGGTCGGTGGGCTGCTCGGTGAAGAACCCGGCCTGGGTCTCGAGGTCCTCGAGCAGGTGGCGGGCGCCGATCAATCGGCCCCGGGTCGTCTCCTTCATCGGCAGGTGGCGGGCGAACTCCGCCCGCAACAGCACCCCCTGCTCGTTCGCCCCGAGCCGGCTCACGAGGCGCGGCGCCGGATCGGTGAGGCACGCACGGATGAGCTCCTGCGACGGTTCACCCGACACGACACCTGCGCCGTACGAGCCCGGCCGGTAACCGAACAGCTGCACCGACGCCCGATCGGTGGCCTTACGCACGAAGCGCCCCGGCGATGTCCTCACGACTCGCTCCCCTGTCGGCAGGTGGTCATCACGCAACGGCCGAGCGCGGGTAGTCGGCGCCGCGGAGGTGGTGGCCTTGGGTGAGGAACCATTCGTAGGTGCTGCGGATGCCGGTCTCGAGGTCGTAGCGCGGGGTCCAGCCCAGATCGGTGAGCCGGCTCACGTCGAGCACCTTGCGCGGCGTGCCATCGGGCTTGGTGCTGTCGAACACCAACTTGGCCTCCGGGTACACGATGCTGCGCACCAACCGCGCCAGGTCGCCGATGGACAGATCGACGCCGGTGCCCACGTTGATGTGCGAATCGTCGCTGTAGTGCTCCATCAGGTGCACACACCCGTCGGCCAGATCGTCGACGTGCAAGAACTCGCGCATCGGGCTCCCCGTGCCCCAGATCACCACCTCGCGCTCACCCGACAACTTCGCCTCGTGGAACTTGCGGATCAACGCCGGCAACACATGACTCGAGGTCAGATCGAAGTTGTCGTGCGGCCCGTACAGGTTCGTCGGCATCGCCGAGATGAAGTCGCACCCGTACTGACGCCGATACGCCTGACACAACTTGATCCCCGCGATCTTCGCGATCGCATACCACTCGTTCGTCGGCTCCAACGGCCCGGTCAACAACTGATCCTCGGTGATCGGCTGCATCGCCTGGCGCGGATAGATGCACGAACTCCCCAGATACAACAACTTCTCGACACCGAACTGGCGCGACGCCTCCACCACCGTGCCGTGGATCATCAAGTTGTCGTAGATGAACTCGGCCGGGCGGGTGCTGTTCGCCATGATCCCGCCCACCGTGCCCGCCACCAAGAACACGTACTCCGGCCGATTCGCCCGGAACCAGTAGCTCACCGCCGCCTGATCCCGAAGATCCAACTGCGCCCGCGTCGCCGTCAACACGTTCGAGAACCCCGCGCCCTCCAACCGGCGCACCACCGCAGAACCCACCAAACCCGCATGCCCCGCAACGAACACCCTCGCCGAGCAATCCATCGGTCGACCACGCACCGGTGACCACCTTCCTGCCACCGCCGTGGCAATCATCGCCGAACCGCCATCCCCGCGTCCGGTGAAGTCGGAGGATAAGGAACCGTCGAATCACCGACAATGGAAGTCGCGTCATCTTGAGAAAGACAAGAACAGAGAGGTCGCCCACCGGATCGACGCCACCCCGTGACGGCAGCTTGAACCGAACGAGAACGTGCCGGTGATCTGCCCGGCCTATTTGCTGTCCTGCCCCCGATCAGGGGCGGGAGATTCATATCGATTCGGCCCGGTCGTGCCGATGATCATCACGTCCACACACCGAGGCATCGAGGGACGGGCGCGATGATCAACGTCTATGTCGACATCGTCGGCGATCTCTTCCACGCCGGCCATGTGCGGTTCCTCGAGCAGGCCCGCGGCCAAGGCGACCGCCTCGTCGTCGGGGTCTGCGGCGACGAACTCACCGCCTCGTACAAGCGCACCCCGGTGATGTCGCTCGCCGAGCGACTCGAGGTCGTGCGCGCCTGCCGGTGGGCCGACGTGGTCGTGGCCGACCCTCCGTGCCCGGTGACCGAGGAGTTCCTCCGCGCCCACGAGATCGATGTCGTGGTGCATGGCGACGACTTCGACGTGAACACGATCGACTACTGGTACGGCGTCCCCCGCCGTCTCGGCATGTTCCGGACCGTGAGTTACACCCCCGGCATCTCGACGTCCGACATCATCGACCGGATCGTGCGCTCGCACGTGCTGCCCTCCGCCTGACGCCCTCGCCGAGCGCGCTCGCCGCTCGCATTAACGTCAGCGCTCGGGATGGAACCGGTGAGCCCGCGAGGCATGTGGCGCAGCGTCCTTGCGGGCTCACGATGGTGGGCCGGCCCGTCGTACGAGCAGTTGATGCGGCCCCAGGGGCACGTGGTCACCACGCTCGTCGCCCGGCTGGCACTCACCGCCCCGGCGGGCTCTTCGTCACGGGCGCGGTCGAAGTGATCACCGAGCGCCGGCGATCCTCCGAGCAATCCTCGAATCTGCAGGAATCCTCGGAAACTCTGTAACACCCCTTGGTCATGATGTCGGTGTGACCTTGCCCGCCCATCTCGACACTGCGCTCGCCGTCCTGGGCGAGTTGGACGTGCCGTCGTTGGCGAGTCCGGGCGAGATCGAGCACCACGTCCGACTGGTCGCGGCGGTGCGGTCGTGGACCGATGCCATGCTCACTGCGTTGTCGGCTCGGGCCGACGAACTTTCCGTCGCGTCCGATGGCGGAGGGCCGGGTGGTGAGCATCTCGTGCGCGGCGCCGCCCGCCTGTCGCATCACGCCGCGGCAGCGGTGGCTCGACGGACCGCAGCGGCAGGCCAGTTCCCCTTGTTTGCTTCGGCGCTCGCCTCGGGCTCGGTGACCGCAGAGCACCTCGATGCGCTGGGCCGCGTCGTGCGTGGCCTCGACCCTGCGGTGTTGGCGTCGTTCGTGGCCGCCGAGGCGGATCTGTTGGGGTGCGCCCGGCGCGTGTCGCCCGAGGCGTTCGGCCGCTCGGCGCGCGAGTTGGCCGAGTTCCTCGACCCTGACCACGCCGCCACCGAGCTCGAGCACCTCGAACGCCAGGCTTCGATGCGCATGTGGCGCGGCCGCGATGGCCTCCACCACTTCGCCGGGACGTTCGGGCCCACCACCGGCGCCGCAGCTGCCAAAGCCGTCCAGCACGAAACCGACCGACTGTCCGCCGCCGAAGGCTCCCGGCCGGCCGCGGAGCGACGCTCCATCGACCAACTCCGCGCCGACGCACTGACGAACCTGATCAATGGCGGGCACGCCCGACGACATCCGGGACGCAGCACCCTCGGCGTCCACGTCGGCCTCGAGCGGTTCCTCGGCGAGCGGGGCGGCGACCAGACGTGTGAGACCTCCGGTGGCGTCCAGCTCCCGATCGACTGGGTGCGCACCATGGCCATGCGGGCCGAGATCGTCCCGGTGCTCCTCGATGAACGCGGCCAGGCGGTCGAGCTCTCCCGCACCGCCACCAGCCGGCTCGCCACCTTCCTCCAACGGGTCATGCTCCGCTCCGTGCACGCAACCTGCATCGTGCCGGGCTGCGAAATCCCATTCGACGACTGCGAAATCCACCACCTCGAACCGTTCGACGGACACAACACCGTGCTCGCCAACCTCGCACCCGTCTGCTCCGCCGACCACCACCACATCCACGACCACGGCTGGCGGCTCGAGCTCGACGACCGACGCAACGTCACCCTCCGACTCCGCGACGGCACGGTGTACACCCGAGAACCCTTCCGACCACCAGGCGCCCGACCACGTGCGGCGGCAGCCTGAAGCACCCTTGCCGACCCGTCCTCTCCGGGGTGACGCACCTTGACAACCGAACTGCCGGGGGCGCCCCCTCCGAGTTCGGACGCGCGGCTGCTGTTGCGAGGCGCCCTTCGGTGAGGTCCAGCGGCGAGCCGTACGCGCCGGGACGAATCAACTCGATCAGTCGACGGGAGCCGACGGTGGCACGAACGTCAGGCCCTTGGAGGCGCAGGCCACGCCGCGGGCGGCTCGGGCTCGCTCCAGGCCGTGCCGCTCCACCAACGCCACCGACCCGGGCCGAGGGGATCCGGGTGCCACGCCGGGCGCGGGTCGGGCAGCGCCATGGTGGGCGGCGGTGGCGCCGGATTGGGCATCCACGCGGGGCCCGGGGCCGGGGCCGGGGGCGGGACGTACGCCGGTGCGCCCACCCAACCGGGGCTCGACGGGGTCGCCATTGCCTTCCGCCGGGCGGCTCGGAGCATCTCGTTGCGCCACGACTCCCGTGGGGAGAACAGGATCACGAGCGCCCCGACAAATGCGATTCCGGCTCCTCCGACGATCACATAGAAACCAACTGCGGGTTGCGGATCGAGCACGGTCTTACCGATCTTCCCCCAGAACGACTCCGGCACGTCGATCAATCGCTCGGCCTTGATCGCCGACGAGATCACCACCGCCGAGGCACCCGCCGAAACGAGCGCCAGCCATCGACCCCATGGGATCTGCGCCAACGCCGTGGCGATGATCCCGACGAGAATCGCCCCGACCATCACACTCACGAGGTCGGGGCGCACTTGCGCCGTCGTGTAGTGCCCGTCGGTGAACACCAGATTGATCGTCACGACGTTCATCGGTATTCCGACGCCGGCGACGATGAGACCACCGATCACCAACAGGATTCCTGTCGATCTTGCCCCGGACATGCGGTTCCAACTTTCCCCGCCCGACGGAGAAAGTACTCAGTGGATCGGGTGATGACAAGAACTTAAGGTGAAGGAATGGCATCTGATGGCTGGTATCAGGACCCGTACTCACGAGCTCCCTTTCGATGGTGGAGCAGCGGATGGACACCGACGGTCAGCGATGGTGGTGCCGCCTGGTACGACGATGCTCCGCTCGAACCGGCGCCGCCCCCGAGGGGGTTTCCCGCACCGACCGTGTCGTCGGAGCCCGACCTCGAGCCGGTGCCGGAGCCACCGACTCCGCCGTCGGGGCGGGCCTCCGTCGACGCCGGCGCCCGACCGGGCCAACTTGCGTCGTACGCAGTCATCGGCATGTTCGCCATCATCGCCGGATGGCTGATCGCCAAGGCCATCGTCGAGCGCGACGACTCGGGCTCCACGACGATCAGCGTCGGTGGTCCGGAAGCCGCCGCGACGACGGTTCCCGACACGTCGGCGGCCGCAGCAGCCGCAGCGGCGGAGGCCGCAGCCCAGGCTGCCGCCGCCAAGGCCTGCATCGTCAACGCCTTCCGCGGTGACGCCAACGTCCGGGCCGACGCCACGGCGGCGTGGACGTCGTACGACAACCGGGTGGTGACCGTCGGCGGATTCGACGGATGGACCGACCTGGCGAACGAGCTCGGTCAGATCTCGTTGTACGGCTGCTCCGACGCCTTCACCCGGGGCTGGGCCGGCTACGTCTCGGCGTGGAGCGCGTTCGGCGACTACGTCGAGAACCACTCCGGCGCCATGAACGTGTTCTCCCGAGCGGACGAAGCCGACATCGGCTCGCTCCGCACCTCGCTCGTGGGTTCGTTCGAACACCTGGCCGAGGTGGCCCGAGCCGACGCTCCGGACGCTGCGGTCCCGGAGTTCACCTCGCCCTGATCAGGGCAGAAGACCGCCGGAGCGTCAAACCGATCTGCACGTTCCACGGCCGCCCAACCAACTCCCGCGTTTGCCAACCCGGCCACGCCGAACCACACGTGGTGCGAGGCGGGCCGTTCGCCTCTACTCGGGAGCGCCCCGGCGTTGGTCACTGAATTCGAACCAGCGTGTACGCCGGTTCGTGGCGAGGTGAGTTCGATGCGGGTGTTCGGGTCGGTTCACGCGACTTCCCTTCGTCTTCGGCGGGCCGGCGGGCCCCGGAAGGCGGCTACGCCTCGGTCGGCAGTGGGGACACGACGACACCGACTCGCTGCGGTGGTCGCCACGATCGCCGCCACCATGGCGATGGTCGTCGTGGCACCGGCCGCAGGAGGCCGAGCCGCGTCGGCGGCGAGCGGCGGTCTGGGCTCCGTCCCGGCCGCGCCGTCGGGCCTCACCGCGGTGCGGTCGGCGCCTGACGTGACCCTCACGTGGGTCGACGAATCGTCCGACGAAACCGGCTTCGACATCGAGCGGGCCCGGAACGTCGCCGGGACGTGGAGCGAGTGGACGGCCTCCGCCGTCACCGCCGACACGACCACGATGATCGACCCCGCAGTCCCCGAGGGGCGCTACGCCTACCTCGTCCGTTCCACGAACGACGTCGGCGCGTCCGACTGGCTCGTCACCGAGCTGACGGTGTCCGACGCCGTCACCGCTCCCCCGGCGCCGACCGATCTGGTCGCCACGCCGCTCGGCGGCTCCGTCGGTCTCGCCTGGGTCGACCAGGCCGACCACGAGCTCGGCTTCGACATCATGAGGGCTCGTAACGCCGCCGGGGTGTGGACGGAATGGATCGCGTTCGCAGCCGATCGCAACGCCACATCGTTCACCGATTCGGCGGTTCCCGACGGTCGGTACGCCTACCTGGTGCGGGCGACGAACGACCTCGGCGGCTCGCCGTGGACGATCGTGGTGACCGACGTGAGCACCGCGACGACAACACCGTCGGCGCCCACCGATCTGGTCGTCTCCGCCGTCGGCACGTCGGTCAGCCTCCAGTGGACCGACACCTCCGCGAACGAGACCGGGTTCGACATCGAACGCGCCCGGTTCGTGAACGGCGCATGGACCGAGTGGGCAGGCTTCCCCGCCGATCGCAATGCGACCTCGGCCGCCGACACCGTCGCCACCGACGGGCAGTACGCCTACCTGATCCGGGCCCGCAACGCGATCGGCCCGTCGGCGTGGACCGTCGTCGCGACGACCGTTCCGACGACGACCCAACTGCCGGCCGCACCGACCGGACTGACCGCCACGCGATCCGGCGCCGACGTCACCCTGGCGTGGACCGACAACTCGAGCGCCCCCGGCGCCGAGCTCCGGTTCGACCTCGAGCGAGCCACGTACATCGGCGGAACGTGGACCAACTGGACGACCTTCAGCGCCGCCGCCAACTCGACCAGCTTCGTCGACCACGGCGTCGCGGCGGGCAGCCACGCCTACCTCGTCCGGGCCCACAACGCCCTCGGCGACAGCGACTGGGCGATCACCCAGATCGCCTGGATCGCCACCGGCCAGCTGACGACGTTCGGCTGGAACGCCTACAGCCAGCTCGGCGACGGCACGACCACCAGTCGGCTGTCCCCCGTCCAGATCGGCGCGTCCACCGACTGGGTGAGCGGCGCCGCCGGCTATCTGCACACCCTCGCCGTCCGCTCGGACGAGACGCTCTGGGCCTGGGGCGACAACGCCTACGGCCAGCTCGGCGACGGCACGACCACCAACCGGTCCACGCCGGTCCAGGTTGCCACCGGCACGAACTGGGTGAGCGTCACTGCGGGGTTCACGTTCTCGCTCGGCCTCCGTTCCGACGGGACCCTGTGGGCGTGGGGTGACAACGCCTACGGCCAGCTCGGCGACGGCACGACGAGTAGCCGACACCTGCCGATACAGGTCGGCACCGCGGCCAACTGGGTGAGCGTCTCCGCCGGCTACGAGCACACCCTCGCCGTCCGCTCCGACGGCACGCTGTGGGCGTGGGGCCACAACAGCTACGGCCAGCTCGGCGACGGCACCACGACGACGCGCCGGTCGCCGACTCAGATCGGCACGGCGACCGACTGGGCGAGCGTCACCGCCGGCCGCGACCACTCGTTGGCGATCAAGTCCGACGGCACGCTGTGGGCGTGGGGTAGCAACTCCTACGGCCAGCTCGGCGACGGCACGACCACCAACCGAATGTCGCCCATCCGGGTCGGCACCGCGACGAACTGGGTCACCGTCGGCGCCGGCTATTACCACTCATTGGCCGTTCGCGCCGACGGCACGCTCTGGGCGACGGGTGACAACTCGAGCGGCCAGCTCGGCGACGGCACGATGAGCGGCCACACCGTGTTCACCAAGGTCGGCACGGCGACGAACTGGGTCCGCGCCACCGGCGCCTGGGAACACACCATGGCGATCCGGGCCGACGGCACGCTGTGGGGTTGGGGCTCGGGCTACGACGGCGAGCTCGGCGACGGCACCGGCCAGCGCCACACCACGCCGACCCAAGTCGACACCGGCACCACCTGGATCGCCGTTGCCGCCGGCGGCTTCCACACGCTGGCGATCCGGTGACAGGTTCTCGACCGAGGAGGTCGTGCGATGCTGCGTTCACTCCGACAATCCCTGCTCGCAACGTTCGGGTTGGTGGTCATGGCGACGACCGTGGGGGTCGGCCCGGATGCTGCACAGGCAGCGCCTCCGCCGCCCGGGTGGACGATCACCGAGCTCGGCACCCTCGGAGGCTCAACGAGCTCCGTCGCCGCGATGAACAGCGTCGGCCAGATCACCGGAAGGAGTTCGAACGCCCGCGGGTTTGAACATGCGTTCCGGTGGTCAGCGTCCACCGGAATGGTCGACCTCGGCACCCTCGGTGGCCTGACCAGTTCTGGGACGGCTATCAACGCGGCCGGCCAAGTCACCGGCTCGAGCGAAAGGCCGGATGGCTCGACGCATGCGTTCATCTGGTCCACCGGCACCGGGATGGTCGACCTCGGCACCCTCGGCGGCCCTTCCAGCTACGGCGAGGTGATCAACGGTGCGGGCCAGGTCGCCGGCACGAGCTCCACGGCCAGCGGCCGCCTCGACGCGTTCGTCTGGTCGGCGAGTCAGGGAATGGTCGATCTCGGCAACCTGGGCGGCGACCGGATCGAGGTGCTGGCGATCAACGCCAGCGGTCACGTCACCGGTGCCTCAGGCATCGCCGTCGGCGGCCTGATCCAACATGCGTTCGTGGCGGCGCCGGACGTCGCGATTCAGGACCTCGGCACCCTGGGCGGCGCTGAGAGCACGGCACGGGCCATCAACGATGCAGGCCAGATCATCGGGGCGAGCCACGTCGCTCTCGGCGGGTACCACGCGTTCGTCTGGTCGGCGGTTGGCGGCATGGTCGATCTCGGGTCGCTCGATTACAACAGCGACGCCACCGCGATCAACGACCTCGGTCAGATCGCTGGTTCGAGCGGTCCGAACAGCGGCTTGTCGCACGCCTTCATGTGGTCGGCCGAGAACGGCATGGTCGACCTCGGTGGCCGAGGCGGATCCTTCACCCGCGTCAACGCGATCAACCACGCGGGTCAGCTCGCCGGGATGAGCTTCACACCGAACGAACGAGCGCACGCGTTCCTGTGGTCGGAGTCGGGTGGAATCGTCGACCTGGGTGACCTCGGCAGCCCAGCCAGTTTCGCTCTCGCGATGAACGATGCCGGCCAGATCGCCGGAGGAAGCACCCTCGTCACCGGCGAAACCCGAGCCGTCCTGTGGTCGCCGCCCGGAATGGGCACCCTTCCCGCCGCACCGACGAACGTCACGGCCGCCCAGTCGGGCACTCGGGTGACGGTCTCGTGGACCGACGGCTCGGCGAACGAATCCGGCTTCGAACTACAGCGAGCCCGGTGGAACGGAACCGAGTGGACCGAGTGGGCGAGCTTCGCCGCCCCGCTCGACGCCACAAGCTACATCGACGCCTCGGTTCCCGACGGCCGGTACGCCTATCTGGTCCGCGCCTGGAACGCCGTCGGCAACTCCGATTGGGCCACCGGGACGATCCTCCACTCGACCGCCACCGCTCTGCCGGCCGCACCGACCAACCTGACGGCGAGTTCCGAAGGCGCCAACGTCTACCTCGACTGGACCGACAACGCGACCAACGAGATCGGCTACGACATCATGCGTACCCGATGGGTCGCGGGAGTCTGGTCGGAGTGGACATCGTGGCCCGCCGACGCGAACACGACCGCCTTCATCGACGCCGATGCCCCCGACGGGTTCTACGCCTACCTGGTGAGGGCGCAGAATCCGCTCGGCCCCAGCGCCTGGGCGATCGTCACCATCGAGCGCAGCACGGCGAGTGCACCTCCGGCCGCCCCGACGGACCTCACCGCCACGTCGGCGGGACGCGACGTGGAGTTGGCGTGGACCGACAACTCCACCACCGAGCTGTTGTTCGACGTCGAACGCGCCCGCTACATCGCCTCGACCGGCACGTGGGAGGAGTGGACGTCGTGGCCCGTCGATCACGACGTGACCACGTCCATCGACTACGAGGCTCCTGACGCCCAGTACGCCTACCTCGTTCGGGCCCGCAACCCGCTCGGGGCGAGCGCCTGGGCGATCACCACGATCGGACACACCAACGCCACCGCTCCGCCGACGGCGCCCACCGATCTCAGCATCACCGGAGGCGGTCGCAACGTCGACCTGAGTTGGGTCGACAACGCGACCGACGAATTCGGTTTCGACATCCAACGTGCCCGGTGGAACGGCACCGAGTGGACGGAGTGGACCTCCTGGGCCGCCGACGTCGACACCACCTCCTTCGGCGATGTCGTCGACCAACCCGGCCTCTTCGCCTACCTCGTGCGGGCCTTCAACCCGAATGGCACGAGTGCATGGACGATCGGCGAATTCGAGGTCGCGTGGTGATCTCACGGCGGGCGGCGTCTACGGCACCACTGTCGTGACGACCGCCCACCCACTGTCAGCGATGGCGTTGTGCGCCCGCACCAGATACGCATAGGAGCCGGCAGCGACGCCGGAGTCGGTGAGGCCAGTGGCGTTGCGGTCGGCGAGCACGCTCGTCCAGTTCGTGTACTGGCCGGCGACGAGCTGGGCGCGCTGCACCTCGAACCACAGCTCACCGTTGACGCCACTGGAGCTGTCGGTCCACGAGAGCGCCACCTGGTTGCCGGTCGGTGTGGCCACGAGGGCGGTCGGTGCCGATGGTGCGGCGGTCGCGGTCGAGATCGTCGTCACCGCGACCAACCAGGGTGAGGCACCGACGCCGTTGCTGGCCCGCACGAGGTATGCGTACATGCCGTCGGCCCCGGGCTGATCGGAGGCCGTGGTCACGTTGCGGTCGACCACGAACGACGACCATTCGCTCCACGTGCCGGCCACATAGCGGGCCCGCTCGACTTCGAAGCTGGTCTCGTTGTTGGCGGCGTCGGTCCACGAGAGGTTCGCTCGCCCACCGGTCGGGGTGATGACGAGGCTCGTCGGCGTCGCCGGCGCCGCGTTCGTGGTCGACACGTCGGTGACCACGATGACCCACGTCGAGTTCCCGATCGGGTTCCGAGCTCGCACGAGGTAGGCGTAGAAGCCGTCGAAGGCCGGCGTGTCGCTGAACGCCTGGGCATTGATGTCGGCGACGAACGACGTCCACTCCGACCACACCCCGGCCACGTTCCGGGCCCGCATCACGTCGTAGCCCAACTCGTTCGTCGCCACGTCGGTCCACGACAAGTGCGCGGTCCCGGCGGTCACCGACACCGCGAGGTTGGTCGGGGCGGCGGGAGATGCGGTCGCGGTGGAGACCGTCACCTGAGCCAGCGCCCACTCGGAGGTCAGCGTTCCGTTGCGGGCCCGTACGAGGTAGGCGTACTCCCCGTTCGGGACGCTCGAGAAGGTCGCGCTCGTCGCTCCGGCGGGTTGGGTCGTCGACGTCCACTCCGTCCACGTGCCGGCCACGAACCGGGCTCGGTCGATGTCGAAGCCGGTCTCGTTGTTCGAGGTGTCGGTCCACGCGAGCGTCACCGTCGAACCATTGGCGTTCGCCGTGAGTCCGGTGGGCGCGGTCGGCGGGGTCGGCGTGCCGCACGAACCGGCCGCGGCGTACGTCGCCGTCAACGTCACCGGCGCCGCGGCGATCGTCACGGTGTGGGAGCGAGCGCCACCGTCGCTCCAACTCGCGAACGCCCATGAGGTCGTCCCGATGCACACCGGGGTGGGGACCGACACCGCGTGCTGGAATCCGAGGATCGTGTCGATGTTGGTCGGCGTCGGCCGCACGATGCCGTCGATGGTGACGTCGACGGCGATGTTGCTCGTCACCGGCACCAGCACCTTCTCGGGTTGTAGGTCGAACGACGTCGTGCCCGTGAGCCCGGTGGAGTCGGTCGCGACGAGCGTGACGACATAGCCCGTGTCGCCCGAGAAGTCGTGCCCGCTCGTCGGCACCGGAATGACGACGCTCGTCCCCGTGCCGGTGCTCACCGGATGGGTGTGGTTGTCGTGACGGAAGACGACCGTCCACGCCAAGCGGTTGGCGGGAACGGTGCCGTCCTCGGCATCGGTCGCCGACGCGGTGAGCGTGATCTGGGTGCCGGCCCGGAACGTCGTGCCACCGGCGGGGCGGACGAGGCTCGGCACCGGCCGGTTGCCGATCTGGACCGTGATCGCCTGACCCCTCACCACGTCGACCCCGGCCGTCACCGTCACCCGGGCCGAGTACGAGCCGGCGGCGGCGTAGGTGTGGGTCGCCTGGGCGCCGGTCCCGGTGCTCCCGTCGCCGAAATCCCACACGTAGCTGATGGCGTCGCCGTTGGCGTCGGTCGCGCTCGCGGTGAACGAGGTCGGCGTGCCCAGCGCCCCGAGGGCCGGCGTCGCCGACGACGACTGGATCACCGGTGGGCTCGCCGACGAACCGTTGTACCGGAGGCGGCGCAATTGGGTGCCGTAATTCTGTTCGAGGCCGAGCCAGTAGATGTTGCCGTCGAACGGGCTGACGTCGACCCACACCGGGTTGATCGGCGTCGTCGAGCTCGTGACCGTCTTGAACACGCCCGAGGTCGCGCCACCCGCGCCCTGCTCGAGCCAGTAGATGTCGCCCTTGGCGTAGTCGGCGTACACGTAGGTGCCCCGGAACGACGCCGGGAACGACGCCCCGCGATACACCACACCGCCCACGACAGCCCGGCTCGGGTTCTGCCCGTTGGCGTCGGGAAGGTGTTGGTAGCTGTAGAGCGGGCCGGTCACGCCGGCCGGGCAGGTCGAGCCGACCTTGGGCGGGCCGAGGGGCCCTTCGCAGCTCGGCCAGCCGTAGTTCTTGCCGGCCGACACGATGTCGATCTCTTCGTAGGCGGTCGCCTGATCGTTGCCCCCGACATCGCCGACGTAGTACTGACCGGTCTCGAAGTCGAACGACGTGCGATACGGGTTGCGCAACCCGTAGGCCCAGATCTCGTCGACGTGAGGGCCGGCGCCGTCGTAGAACGGGTTGTCGGTCGGCACGGTTCCGTCGGGGTTGATGCGCAGGATCTTGCCGAACACGTTCGTCAGGTCCTGGGAATTCGGGGCGACGGTGTTCTCCCCGATCGACACGTAGAGCTTGCCGTCGGGCCCGAAGTTGATCGAACCGCCGATGTGGTACGAGTACACGAAACCCGGGCCGGGATTGGTCCAGATGACGGTGCGGGTCGCCAACGTCTGCGGTCCGGTCGCCGAGAAGACGTACCGCGAGATCTCGAGCTTCTGGGCCGTGGTCGAGTTGTAGAGGTAGAAGTAGTGGTTCGTCGCGAAGTTCGGGTCGACCGCCACGTCGAGCAGCCCGGCCTCGCCGCCCTGGAACAGGTTCGGCACGTCGAAGTAGCGGGTGCTCACGCCGGTGGCCGGGTTGATGACGTACACGCCACCGAACAGCTCGGCGGCCAGCATCCGCCCGTCCGACATCCACGCCGCAGCGATGATCCCGTAGCCCGGCCCGGCCACGAACTCGTCGACGACATCGGCCGAGCTGAACGCCGGAGCGGCCGACGCCGAGCTCGGCGACGTCACCGTCGCACCCACCACGACCGTCGACGAGAGCACGGCGCCCATCACCATCGCCGCGACCGCGCGCAGCCCACCGCCCCGTGTCCCCGCTCGTCGCACTCTCGACCTCCGCCATCAAGCCCGGCTTGCCCGCCCACCGCCGAGATGAGTCAAAGTACTTGAGACGACTTGCCACGGTCAGGGGCCGAACGGACCAGCGTTGCTCACGCGCCACACAGGCTCATGCCCGCCCGTCCCGGCGTGCCGACGCAACGGGGGCAGGTGACCACGAGCGGAGAAGGAGTTGTGCGCCATAGTCGACCGTGGAAGAGTCTTGCCTTAAGAAATGGCGACGGCGGAACGTCGCCCAGGCGGGGGTGGACACCGTGGGGGACCTTTCGGCGGAATGCTTCTCAAGCGGTCAGCGGAACGACGAGCCCGAACTCAGACGGCTCAATTCCCGATCGACTTCGAGCATTCCTCGACGAACCACGCGGTCAGTTCAACGCGGGGGCCGACCGCGAGGACTGCCAACGCTCGTGGTGGCGATCATGCTGGCGGGGGGGGGTCTCACCG
>Ga0209023_10004947_pt1 | contig 14819 bp, 12 predicted proteins | sample LakOneMetagenome_FD_187468 | JGI IMG/M metagenome (GOLD analysis project Ga0209023, IMG submission 187468) | Freshwater and sediment microbial communities from Lake Erie, Canada (SPAdes) (version 2) | ecosystem: Environmental > Aquatic > Freshwater > Lentic | place: Lake Erie, Canada... | reverse complement strand
GGCGTGCTTGTAGACCATCTGGCTGACCGTGTTGCGCAGCAGGACCACGAACTGGTCGAAGGATTCGATGGTGCCCTGCAGCTTGATGCCGTTGACGAGGTAGATCGACACCGGCACGCGTTCGCGTCGAAGCGCGTTCAGGAACGGGTCCTGCAAAGACTGCCCCTTGGACATGGCTTTCCCCAACTTGGATTTTGTTGTGTCCGGTCCGGTCATTGCCGGCTCCGCATCGCCCGACCCGCACTCCCCGCGGCGGCGACGACCCGATCTTACACGGCCAACCCGCGTACCGTGCCGAGGAAAGCCGCGATGGCGGCATCCAGTTGCGTGCGCTGCGTCGAAGGATCGAACCACAGGGCATCGGATTCGCCACGCAACCAGGTGAACTGGCGCTTGGCCAATTGGCGCGTGGCGAAGATGGTGCGGTTTCGAAATTCGTCGAACGTTTTTTCCCTCTCCCCTTGCGGGAGAGGGTGGCGCGAAGCGCCGGGAGAGGGGGAATCGAGGTATTCCCACGCCTGCCGATAACCGACCGCGCGCAGCGCCGGCAGGTCCAACGGGCGCGGATGCGAAGCCAGTTCCGGCAATTTGCGCAAAACGCGCACCTCGTCGAGGAAGCCAGTGGCGAGCATCGCGTCGAAGCGCGCTTCAATGCGCTCGTGCAGCACCGTGCGGTCGCGCGGCGCGAGCACCAGCTTCAGCACCTTCGCCGGCAAACCCTCTCTGCGGGTCTCGCGTTGCCATGCGCTGATCGGCTTCCCGCTGAGCCGGAACACCTCCAGAGCGCGCTGGATGCGCTGCGCATCGGTGGCGTGGATGCGCGAAGCGGCTTCCTGATCGATCCGCGCGAGTTCCGCGTGCAGCGCGGCCCAACCGCGCGCATCGGCTTCGGATGCGATTTCGGCGCGCACGGCTTCGTCGGCTTCCGGCATCTCGGCGAGCCCGTGCAGCAACGCGCGGAAATACAGGCCGGTGCCGCCGGCGAGGATCGGCAACCGCCCGCGCGCATGGATCGCGTCGACGGCGCGGCGCGCGTCCCCGGCGAATTCCGCGGCGGAATACGGCTGCCACGGTTCGCGCACGTCGATCAGGTGATGCGGAACACGCGATTGTTCGTCGCGCGTCGGCTTGGCCGCGCCGATGTCGAGCCCGCGATACACCAGCGCCGAATCGACGCTGACGATCTCGCCATCGAAGCGTTCCGCCAGTTCCAGCGCGAACGCGCTCTTGCCCGACGCAGTCGGGCCCATCACCGCGATGGCGAGTGGGCGGGCGTCGGCGCTCATGTTCGCGATGTCATCCTGAGCGCAGCGAAAGACCTGCTGTTCGATCGTCGGAAGCGCATCAAAAGCAGATCCCTCGCTTCGCTCGGGATGACAATCCTAATTTCCCTGCGCAAGCAGGCTGTTGCGTCGCGCGTACAGCAGGTAGACCAGCAGGCCGAATGCGTTCCACAAGAGGCACCACAGCTGCGTGCGGGTCGGCAGGCTGCTGAACAGGTAGATGCAACCGAGGATCGCGACCGGGCCGACGAACCACGCCAGCGGCGTGCGGAACACGCGCGGGCGGTTCGGGTCGCGCTTACGCAGCACCAGCAGGCAGGCGGCGACGGCGACGAAGGCGATCAGCGTGCCGGCATTGGCCAGCGCGGCGATTTCGTCCAGGCGCGCGACACCGGCCAGCGCCGAGGTCACGATCGCGGTGAACACGGTGATCGCGACCGGCGTGCCGCGCTTGCCGACCTTGGACAGGCCGCGCGGCAGCAGGCCGTCGCGCGACATCACGAAGAAGATGCGGCTCTGGCCGTAGAAGAACGCGAGCAGCACGGTCGGCAACGCGACCACCGCCGCCGCCGCGACGATCTTCGCGGCCGCGCCATGGCCGAGCTCGCGCATGATCAGCGCCAGCGGTTCCGGGCTCTGGCCGAACACGCCGTAGTTCATCGCGCCGACCGCGGCCAGCGCGACGACCATGTAGATCAGGGTGCAACCGATCATCGAGCCGACGATGCCGATGCTGAGGTCGCGCTCGGGATTCTTGGTTTCCTCGGCCGCGGTGGAAATCGCGTCGAAGCCGTAGAACGCGAAGAAGATGATCGCCGCCGCCGCCATCACGCCGTATTTCTTGCCGTCCGGGCCGATGCTTTCGGCGAATCCGTGTGGCATGAACGGATGCAGGTTCGAGGCATCGAACGCGGGCAGCGCGATCGCCACGAACACCGCCAGTGCGATCAGTTTCGCCACCACCAGGAACGCATTGATGGTCGCGCTTTCGCGCGTGCCGGCGATCAGCGCACCGGCGACGACCCAGGTGATGAAGATCGCGGGCAGGTTGATCAATCCGCCGGCGTGCGGCCCCACGGTCAATGCCGTCGGCAAATCGACGCCGAGCCCCTTGAGGAAGCCGACCGCGTAGCCGGACCATCCAACCGCGACCGTGCTCACCACCAGCGTGTATTCGAGGATCAGGCTCCAGCCCACGACCCAGGCGATTGTTTCGCCGAGCACCGCGTAGCTGTAGGTGTAGGCGCTGCCGGCCGCGGGCATCATCGTCGCCATTTCCGCGTATGCAAGCGCGGCGCAGGCGCAGACGATGCCGGCGACGAGGAATGAAACCAGCACCGCAGGGCCGGCGAGGTTGGCGCCAACGCCGATCAGGGTGTAGATGCCGGTGCCGACGATGGCGCCGATGCCGAGTGCGACCAGGTGCGGCCAGCTGAGCGTCGGAACGAGCCTGCGCCCTTCCTCGTGGACCGTGACCCGGTCGATGTCCTTGCGGCGGAGCCAAGTCTGCATGTCGATCCCCGGGCGAATGGCAGGAGACCACAGTGTGCCGGAAAGAAGCGGGTCAGTCGTCGTCCGGCCAGCGGATCGAAGGCTTCGCCTCGGAACGCGGCATCGGCACCGCGGCCACCGCGTTCCAGACCTTGAGTGCATCCACGGTCGCGGCCACGTCGTGCACGCGCAGGATGGTCGCGCCGTTCTGCGCCGCGATGAGGTGCGCGGCGACCGAGCCGAAGACACGGTCGTGTGGATCGTCGCGTCCGGTCAGTTCGCCGATGGTCTTCTTGCGCGAAATCCCGGCCAGCACCGGCACGCCGAGTTCGGTGAAGCGTCGCAGTTGCGCCAGCAGTTGCAGGTTGTGCTGCACGTTCTTGCCGAACCCGAAACCGGGGTCGATCACGATGCGCTTCTTGATGATGCCGGCCATTTCCGCGGCGAAGATGCGCTCGGCGAGGAAACGGTGCACCTCGCCGACCACGTCGTCGTACTCGGGATTCGCCTGCATCGTGCGCGGTTCGCCCTGCATGTGCATCAGCACCACCGGCACGCCGAGTTCCGCCGCCGTATCCAGCGCGCCCTCGCGGCGCAGCGCATACACGTCGTTGACCATGCCGGCACCGGCCGCGACCGCGGCGCGCATCACTTCCGGCTTGGAGCTGTCGATGCTGATCGGGATCGAAACCCGCTTCGCCAGCGCCTCGATCACCGGAACCACGCGGCGCAGTTCCTCGTCGAGGGATACGTCTTCGGCGCCGGGACGGGTGGATTCGCCGCCGATGTCGAGGATGTCGGCCCCCTCTTCCGCGAGTTTCAGTCCGTGCGCGATGGCGGCTTCGACCGTCGCGTGCTCGCCGCCGTCGGCGAACGAATCCGGGGTGACGTTGACGATGCCCATCACCCGGGGAATGTCGAGTTTCAGGATGCGGCCGGCGCAGTCGAGTTGCGGGGAAGTGTCGAACATGCCCCAACTTTACGGCATCGCGTTCGCGTCGGTTGGCGTCGGCAATCCCAGTTTCCGCAGCATCGCCGCGTAGCGCGGGTCGCCCCTGAGCGGCTTGAGGAACGGGTCGTACATGATCGTGGCAAGGCCGCCATCGTGCTGCGCAAATGCGGTGTCCAGCCACTGGAACGCGGCGTCAGCCTCGCCGCGAAAGGCGTGCACGTCCGCGATCTGGTAAGCCATGCCCGCGGCGTGCTTGGCCTTGAGTTCTTCCAGCGCCCGCCTCGACGCATCGGCATCACCCAGCGCGTATCCGGCGAACGCCGCCCCGAGCAGGCGCACGTCCTTGGGAGCCCCGCGGGTCGCCGCCTCGACTTCGGCCGAGCTGCCACTGAGGACCAGGCCCTCGACCAGCACCAGGCCTACGTATTCGCTGGTCTTCGTCTTGCCCGATTCGCGCATCAAGCGCGCGGCTTCCGCGGGCTGCCCGGCGCCGTTGAGCATCAGGCCCAACGTCCACAACGCATCGGTTCCGAGCGGATCGCGTTCGCGGGCATGCCGGGCCAGCGCGATGGCCTCGGGCATCTGGCCCAGGGTCGCCAGCAGCCAGGCGTAGCGGCGCATCGCGTCTATCGCGTTGGGATCGGCCTTGAGCGCCGCTAGATAGTCGGAACGCGCGCCCTCCCAGTCCCAGAGGAACTGTGCGCGCATCCATGCCCGGGCAGACAGGGCGCCGGGATCGCCCGGAGCCATTTGGATCGCATGATCGGCCACGCCCATCGCTAGATCGGCCGCTTCGGCATTTCCGGTGAGGTCGGCAATGGTCCCATGCGCATTCGCGCGGCCGACAACTGCCGCGACGTAGGACGGATCGAAATCCGACGCGCGGCGATACTCCTCGGAGGCCTCGCGGTAGGACTGAATGCTGCCAACGGCCATCAACTCGTTGCCGAGCAGATAGTGCTCGTAGGCCCGCATGTTGTCCGTCTGCCGTGCGGCTTCGGTCGCGGGCGACAACAGTTTCAGCTTGAGCGCTGCGACGACCGCTCCGGCGATTTCGTCCTGCACCTTGAACACGTCGATCAATTCGCGGTCGTAGGTGTTCGACCACAGGTTCGCCGAATCCGAGGCTCGCACCAATTGCGCAGTGATGCGCAGCGTGTTCCCCGACTTGCGAACGCTGCCTTCGAGTACCGTCGTTACCCCGAGCTTGCGCGCGATCTCGGGGATGCTGTCATTCGTGCCCTTGAACGAGAACGACGAGGTGCGTGCGATCACCTTGAGCTGCGGCAGCTTGGCCAGCTTGTCGAGTAATTCCTCGGACAATCCATCGGAAAAATATCCCTGGTCCTGCGCCTGGCTCATGTCCACGAACGGCAGCACGGCGATGGACTTGGAATCGACGGCAGGCGCCGCCGCCTTCGTCTGCGTCTGTTCGACCTGCGCCACCAGCGCAGCCTCGCGATGCGGTGCCAGCGCGAACTTGTCGAACGCGAAGTAGCCGAGCGCCAACGCCAGCAACGCCACGATCGCGTGCTCCATCCGGCGCGCGGTCTGCGGCGCGATGGATTGCGATTCAGACACGTCGGCATCGCGCTTCAGCCCTTGCGGCGTCAGCTCGAACACCCAGGCGAACACCAGCGCCGGGATGAAGCCGATCGCAAGCGCGATCACCACCGCGCGCGCGATCCATGCCGGTGCGTCGAACATCGGCAACAGCGTTCCCGCCACCTGCGTGGCCAGCCACGCCGCGACCAGGTATAGCCCTGCCATGCGGATCACGTTGCGCCGGCGAAGTTCACCGATGAAATTCACGGATGTTCCTTCGCGAGCCTGCGCAACGGATCGCGCATGTAGCCGAAATACGTGGTCAGGTTGGCGAGGTCCGTCGCAATGTCGGTGATGCGCAATTGCAATAGCGAGGAAAATCTCGGGTCCTTCCTCAGGACGGCGGCATTGGCCGCGATGATGTCGGGAGCGAGCCCAGTCGTGCAGGGATAGTCGAGCACGGTCTTCATGCCTGCATAGTCGCCGGGCAGGATGACGTGATCGCCGCACTTGTCCTGCAATTCCTGCTGTATCTGGTAGGGAAGCGTCATGCGAAACGCCTTGCGGTACTCGGACTCCTGCCCATGCCGATCGATCAGCTCGATCTGCGGCTGGGTGTAGATGTCCATGGCGAGCGTGCGCAGGGTCCGGTCGCGGATCAGGCCGATCTCGCCGGTCGAAGTCAGTTCGTCGTAGGTCGCGCGACGACGCGAACTGCCGTTGTACTGCGTGGCGCGATAGGCGGCGACCAGTAAGGCTTCGTCGGACAGCGGCGCCCTCCCGGTCAATGCATCGACAGTGCGCTTCGCATTGGCCATGACCTGCTTGTTGTAATCGATCTGCGCTTCGTAGTTCCATGCCTCCATGCGCAGGTCGTCCCTGAGCCGTTCGGTGAACACGGCGGACTTGCGGTCCTGCTCTCGGTCCTCGTTCCAGTTGGCGGCCTGGATGCCGAGGAACACGCCGCACACCAGCAGCACGAACTCGACGACGATGGCGATCCAGTTCTGCTCTTTCAGGTTCTTGGCAAGGCCGCCCAGGATCATGGCGAACCCCCGGGCTGGAGGGCGTCGGCGAGGGCCTTCGCCTCGCGCTGCAGGTCGTGCATCAGCTTGAGGTGGCGATTGGTGTACAGCCAGTAGTTTTCGGCGGTGGCGCGGAACTCGGGGTTGGCATCCAGCACGGCGGCCAATTCATCCGCGGTCATCGGATCGGCCGGCGATATCCCGAGCCTGCGTTCGACATCGACCAGCTTGTCGCGGTTCTGCTCCAGGCCGACCTCGAAATGCAGCGCCTTGTCCACCGACGCGTAGTAGTCCTGGATCTTGCGCAGCGTGCGGGTGTCGCGGATCAGGCCGATGCCGCCGGTGTTGATGACGGTGTCGTAGGCCGAGCGATTGCCGTCCAGGGTGCTGAGGATGAACAACGCGATGCCCGGCGAATCCCGGTCGTCGTCGGCGTAGGCCGGTACCGGCTCGATCCCGATGAAGCCGCGCGCGGAAGCGAACCCAGCGGGCATGGGCCGGGCGCGATCCGACCACAGCAGGCGATTGAGCACGGCCATGCGCAGCGCGGAAACGCGGATGATCTCGTCCATCTCCCTGCTGTCGCCGCGGATGTCGCTGGCGATGTTGGCCAGGTACACCGCCTCCAGCGATCGGTCCTTGCGCGCCTCGTTCCAGTTCGACACCTGCAGGCCGATGAACACGCCGAGCACGACGATGACCAGTTCGATGGCGAACGCGGTCCAGTGCTGTTGCCTGAGATGCTCGGCAGCACGGCGCAGGATCATCGCGCGTTCTCCTTTTCGATCCTCGCGAGGAGTTCCTTGAAGCGCTTCTGCCGCCCCTCCACATCGGTCAGGTTGTCGTAGGTGTAGTTGCGGATCGCCGCCACTGCGGTCAGGAAGCGGCGATCCTTGCAGGCGGCGTTGAAGTCGATATCGACCCGATTCCAGCCAATGCGTGCACCGCCACCGATGGTGCCCTCGATGTCGTAGATCACGTTGCTGTCGATATAGGCGATGTGCGGATCCATGCGCGTAGCGATCAACTTGAATACGACCTCATGCGATTCCTGCTTGCGGGCGTTATCGTTGAGTTCCTGGCGCAAATCGGCATTGCCGATGAGTCCCAACCGTCCGCTGTCGCGAAGTTCGTCGAAGGTCGTACCTACAAGCCTTGCCGGCATGATTTTCCCAAGACCGTACAGGCCGTTGGCGAACTCATCCCGGTCGGCCTCGGGCAGGCTGCAGGCGCGAAGGCGGTGGAACACCAGGTCGGCACGGTGCGCGATGTCGGTCATTGAATCGATGCTGAGCTGCGTCAGCTTGACCGACAGGCGCATGTCGTTTTCCAGGCGTTGCATGGCGTCGTGCGTTTCGCGTCGTTCGATCATCGACGCATTCCAGTTCGACACCTGGATGCCCAGGAACACGCCCAGCACCAGCAGCACGAACTCGACGGCGATCGCGGTCCAGTTCTGTTCCTTCAGTGATTGCGATAGGCGGCGCAGGATCATGGCGTCGCCTCCGTTGGTGCGCGCCTTCCCCTGAGCGCCGCCAGTGCGCTCTCGATCGCGATGACATCGCCGCTGATGTTGGCATGGGCCGAGTAGACGGCCGAGTACTGGTAGCGCAGGCTCTCCCTGACGACCGGATCGGCGCGCAATGCCGCTGCTGTCGCCGCGAGCGTTTCCGGGGCGACATCGAGCCTGCAGTCCGGCATGAAGCCGGTGATCGCCTGCTCCGCGCTGCGTACATCGCTGCATCCCGCGCGCATCGCCTTCTGCACCGCCAGTGGGATGAGGTCGCGCACGCGATGGCGATAAGCGGATTGCAAAAGCTGGGTGTAGGCATCGATGGAAGTATCGAACGCGTAATACGCGGCGACTTGGCGTGCCGCGTCGCGTGGAAGCAGACCAATGTCGCCGGACGACACGATCTCGTCCCAGGTCGCGCGCATGGGCGGGTTATTGTTGACTTCGGTCGCGCGATAGGCGGTGGCAACCAGTTCCTTCGGGTCGACCTGCGGATCGGCGAGCAGTGCGTCGGTGCGCTCGACGCTGTCGAGTACGGCGCCGTAGTAAGCGACCAGCTGACGCCGCGCGGCGAGGTCCTGCTCGAGGTCGGCGGTCAGGCGCGCGGCATAGGTCCGTCCCTTCTGTTGATCCGCGCGCGTCTGGTTCCAGTTCGCCGCCTGGATGCCGAGGAAAACGCCGACCACCAACAGCACGAACTCGACGACGATGGCCGTCCAGTGCTGTTCGCGGAAATGGGCGACGACGCGGCGCAGGGTCATGGTTGCTCCTTCGCGATGGAACGCAGGTTTTCCATGAGTTCCCGGTTGTTGCCTGTCAGGTCGAACAAACGGGTTTCGAGGTCGGCGATGCGCAGGCGCAGGAACCGCACGATGTCGGGATTCGAACGCAGCGCCTTCGCGGATGCGGCGATGTCCTGTGCGGACAGGCCGGTGCTGCAGGGGTAATCGAGATTGCCGTGCATGGCCGCGTAGTCGCCGGGCAGGATGACGTGATCGCCGCAGTTCCTTGCCAGCGCGCGCTGCACGTCGTTCGGCAGGCTCATGCGGAAGGCTTCGCGGTAATGAGACTGCATGCCTTCGTGCGCCAGGTTGTCGAAGGTGGAAATGCTGTAGAGCCGCATCGCGGTGTCGCGCAGTCGCCCGTCGCGGATCAGGCCGATGGTCCCGGTCGAGATCAGCTCGTCGTAGGTGGAACCGCGACGGTTGTGCTGCCGGTACTGGGTAGCGCGGTAGGCGGCGACGAGCAGGGCCTCGTCCGGCAGCGGCGCCTTGCCTTCCAGCGCCTCGACCGCCCGGTTCGCGTTGGCCAGCACCTCGCGGTTGTAGGTGAGCAGGAACTGATAGCTCCAGTCCTCGCCGCGCAGGTCGGTCTTCAGGCGTTCGGTGAAGACGGCGCCCTTCAGTCGCTCTTCGCGCTCTGCATTCCAGTTGCTGACCTGGATGCCCAGAAACACGCCGACCACCAACAGCACGAACTCGACGCAGATTGCGGTCCAGCTCTGTTCCTTCAGCGATTGCGACAGGCGGCGCAGGATCGTCATCGCACACCCCGCCCGCCCGGTCCCCACCGGTCGCTGTCCGCCAGTGTCCGCCCTGGACGCAAGCCCCACAACCGGAACGCCGGCGAATCGGTCACCCCTGCGGCGCCAGTCCGGTGTAGCTGCGGAAAATCCCTTCGTTGCAGGACAGGCAGTACTGGCTGCCGGTGAGGTCGATGGTCTGGCGGTTGAAATAGATCCAGGGGCCGTCGTCGGCGATGAAGACCTCCGGGTCGGTGCGCATCCGGAGCGGGGAGTCCGGGGTCAATTGCAGCAGCAGCGGATCGGCCGGATCGATGTTCGCGAGGAACAGCTGCGACGGGAAGGTCGCCGGCGGGACGCTGCCGACGAAGAACACGTAGGACGCGCCGTTGTAGGTGAAGTATTCCGGGGAATTGATGGTGCCGTCCTGCGGCATGCGGATGCTGCGCACCAGCATCCACTCCTGCTGGCCGGGATCTTCGCGATAGATGCGCAGCTCGGTGTTGTCGGCCACGGTCATCATGACCTTCGCACCGCCGAACTCGGGCGCGTACCAGATCCATGCACGACTGGCCAGGTCCTTCTGCCCGGCGTCGAAGGTCAGTTGCGTGTCGATGCCGCTGTCGAGGTCGTGGTAGAACACCTGCGACACGCCATCGACCGGCGCCGGGAACGAAGCGCCGCGCATGCCGTCGGCGAAACGCAAGGCGTAGTAGTACTGCGACATCGGGTATCCCTCTACCCGCTGTTCGCTGGAGGGATCGTACAAGTTGCGCCAGTAGTGGTTCCCGCCCGGGCCGACGTAGCTGATGCGCGGCGACGGATCGCGCCAATCGCGGCTCGCGTACGGCACGGCCCGGGGGAGGTTCGCGGGAGCGAGGAAATCGTAGCGCCAGCTCCCGTCCCGCACTTGTTGCGCCAGGGCCAGCCGCGCGTTGGTGCGGGTCTTCGGTACGCTCGCGAGGAACTTGGTGTAGACGATCTGGTCGCCCGTGGCGGTGCTGATCCATTCCGGGCCGTTGCCGAGGATGCGGATATCCGAAGCCGCCATCGCGGCCGGATCGACCAGGACACCCTTGCCGTTGGCGGGAACGAACAGACCCGTCGCGGGATCCACGTCCGCGATCCACAGGCCACCATCCCGATCTGCCCAGGCGATCTTGTTTCGGGCGTGGCTGAATTCGGGATCGATCAGGTCGCGCTGCTGCGTGACGAGCGTTTCGCCGGGGATCGATTGCGCCGACGACGCCATTGCAAGCGGCGCCAGCGCGAGCAAGGCGCAGATGGACGCCGGCAACCTGTTCGATTTCCGCCGGTTCGCGGTCGTGTTCATCGGCATCCGCATGACCCCTACCCCGAAGCTCACGGCCTCCTCGCCCGATTCCGGACATGACGATGGCCGGGGCCGGGCGCCGCACGCGTTCGAAATGGAAACGCCACCCGGAGCAACGGCCGGGAAAGCGCGGGTTCACAGGGCCGTGCGCATTCGCATGGATGGGGAAACCAGGGCACCGCGCATGGACGTGGCGCCAACGGGGTTCGGGAGAATCCGATGATCGCCACGTATCCACTCCGTCGTTCCCGGCGCGGCGCCATCGCCGCGATCGCCGTCCTGGCCGGAATCGCCACCCCGGCAACGCAGGCGACGGTCCCGACCCCGCAACCGCTCCTGACCGACAACCGGTTGCTGGCGCAGGCCGCGCCGGACGAATGCTTCGACGGCCTCGGCGTGGACTACCCGCCGATCAACCCCGACGGCACCTGCACGCAAGGCCAGCCGAAGACCAACCAGTCCTATATCTGGGGCCTGACCGAACAGAGCGGCAAGCTGTGGTTCGGCACCATGGCGAACGCCGCCTGCATCCTCGACGGAATGGCCGGCGGCGAACCGATGGCCAATGGCTTGTTCACCTGCGAGTTCGGGACGGGCGAGTTCGCGCGGGAACATCCGACGATTCCGCCATCGCTCGGCGACTGGCGCCTGCCCAGGATCTACTCGTGGGATCTCGCGACTGGCCAGCTCGTGAACCGCCTGCCGAACAGTTCGCTGCTGAAGAACACGCTCGGCTTCCGCGGTGCCGGCTCCATCAACAACATCGCATTCCTCGCAGGACCCAGCCTGTCCGGCGCCAGCGTCAACTTCTTCGCGTTCCGCGCCGACACCGGCCAACTGCTCGGCGCCTGCACCCGCACCGACTACAACTACATCCGCAGTTGGAGGCTCGTGGACGGCGTGCTGTACGTGGGCGTCGGCTCCCCGACCAAGGGCGGAGTGTTGCGTTGGGATGGCGCCGCCGACCCGCCGTCGGGCAACTTCTGCGGGCGCTTTTCCGAAGTCGGCCGCGTGACCGCGGACGTCGCCAACCTCTCCATGTACGTGGATGGCAACGGGAACCACCGCCTCGCCGCCACCACGGTGCCGATCCGCTCCTCCAGCGGCACCGACGGCGCGAGCGTGGGCCTGTGGATCAGCCCGGCGATCCCCGCGGGCGGCCTGACCAGCAACGAGGCCAATCAATGGCAGCAGGTCTGGAGCCCGTCGCAATACGACCCGGACCTGATCATGGCGCGCTTCGGTTATTCCGGGGGCGCGGTGCAGTACTTCGATGGCTGGCTGTACTGGGGCACGATCCACCTGCAGAACAGCAAGGCGCTGAGCATCCATGAAAGCTGCGCACGGCCCTACTGCTTCGGCATGCCGTCCAGCATCGAGGAAGCCCAGCAGTTGGCCCAGGGCATCTACCGTTCCACCTCGTTCTGGCGCGGGCGCAACCTCGAGAACCCGGGCACGCGCGAGATCCAGTTGTTGTACGGCGAAAGCGAATTGCCGGCCGTCGTCGCCCCGAAAACCTTCGAGATGAAGCCGACCGGCTGGACGCCGCTGTACGGGCCATCGGGCTTCGGCAATCCGAGCAACGAATACACCTGGCAGATGGCGGTGTTCGGCGGTCGCCTGTACGTCGGCACCTTCGACGCGGCGGTCCTGCAGGGCGGCACCGATCAATACGGCGCGGACCTGTGGCGTTTCGATTCGTCCGATTCGCCGGCGGTGAACGAGAATTACACCGGTCTCGGCGACCGCTACAACTACGGCATCCGCATCCTGCAACCGCTTGAAGACGGCAGCGGCCTGATCGCCGGCATGGCCAATCCGTTCAACCTCGCCTCCGGCGGCGGCTGGGAACTGCGAATGCTGAAACAAGGCGCGCCGGCGACCAAACAATCCGGGAGCGGCCGCTGAAGCCGCGTCGGACGATCGGCTCCGACGATGGCGATCCAGCATCGCCGCGGAAGATCGCTGAGCCCTGCAAACACCCCTCGTGCGTCGGGTTTTCACACGGCCGTGCCAGTATCGGGCAGTCCGATGGCCGAAGTCGTCCACCCGCTGCGTTTGTCCGTAGGACTCGCCCGACCTCGGCACTCACTCGCCAGGTTGGCGATATCGGAGTTCACAGGGGCCATCCGCTGCGGTTGCGAATGGCGAAACACGGATTCACCCGGCCGATGCCCACCCCGGGCGGCAGGCCTGGAATGTTTCGGAGATTCCGGATGACCATGTTCTCGAACCATCGCTCCGCGCTTGGCCCGCGTCGGACACGGGCTGTGGCGTTGGCCACCGTCATCTGGATCGCCGGCGCGCACGGAGCCATGGCCGCGACGGCAAGCGTGCCGACGTCGCAACCGCTGTTGACGAATGACCAATTGCTGGCGCAGGCCCCGGCTGACGAATGCTTCAACGGCATCGGCGCGGACTACCCGCCGATCAATCCCGACGGCACCTGCACGCAAGGCCAGCCGAAGACCAACCAGTCCTACATCTGGGGCCTCACCGAACAAGGCGGAAAATTGTGGTTCGGCACGCTCGCGAACGCCGCCTGCATCCTCGACGGCCTGGCCGGCGGCGAACCGATGGCCAACAGCCTCTTCACCTGCGAATTCGGCCAGAGCAAGAACGCCCGGACCTATCCGTCGATCCCTGGGTCGCTCGGCGACTGGCGCATCCCCAAGATCTACTCGTGGGACCTCGCGACCGGCGAGCTCGTGAATCGCACGCCCAACAATTCGCTGATGAAGAACACGCTCGGCTTCCGCGGCGCAGGTTCCATCAACAACATCGCATTCCTGGCCGGACCCGGCCTGTCCGGCACCGGCGTGAACTTCTTCGCGTTCCAGGCCGACACGGGCCAATTCCTCGGCGCCTGCGCCCTCAACAACTACAACTACATCCGCGGCTGGAAACTGGTCGACGGCGTGCTGTACGTCGGCGTCGGTTCGGACACGCAAGGCGGCGTGCTGCGCTGGGATGGCGCGCCGGCCCTGCCCTCGGGCAACTTCTGCGGGCGCTTTTCCGAAGTCGGCCGCGTAACCGCGGACGTCGCCAACGTCACCCTTTATGTCGACGGCACCGGACAGGACCGCCTCGCGGCCACCACGGTGCCGATCCGCTCCCCTGCAGGCGGCAGCGGCGCGGGCGTCGGGGTCTGGATCAGCCCGGTGATTCCGGCCGGCGGCCTGACCACGAACGAGGCCACTGGCTGGAAGCTGATCTGGACTCCATCGCAATACGATCCCGATCCGGTCGTGTCGCGCTTCGGCTATGCGGGCGGCGCGGTGCAGTACTTCGACGGCTGGCTGTACTGGGGCACGATCCACCTGCAGAACAGCAAGGCGCTGAGCATCCACGAAACCTGCACCAAGCCCTACTGCTTCGGCATGCCTGCCAACGTCCAGGAATTGCAGGAACTGGCCCAGGGCGTCTATCGCACCACGTCGGTCTGGCGCGGGCGCAACCTCGAGAACCCGCGCACGCGCGAGATCCAGTTGCTGTACGGCGAAAGCGAATTGCCGGCGGGCGTCGCCCCGAAGACGTTCGAGATGAAGCCGACCGGCTGGACGCCGCTATACGGACCCTCGGGTTTCGGCAACCCGAGCAACGAATACACCTGGCAGATGGCGGTGTTCGGCGGCCGCCTGTACATCGGCACCTACGACGCGGCGATCCTGCAGGGCGGCACGGCGCAATACGGCGCGGACCTGTGGCGCTTCGATTCGTCCGATTCGCCGGCGGTGAACGAGGACTACAACGGTCTCGGCGACCGCTACAACTACGGCATCCGCATTCTCTATCCGCTCGACGACGGCAGCGGCCTCATCGCCGGCATGGCCAACCCGTTCAACCTCGCGCCAGGCGGCGGCTGGGAACTGCGCCTGCTGAAGCAAGGCGCGCCGGCGGCAAGGAAGTCCAAGCCCAGGCGCTGAACGCCGACACCGCGGCGCAAGCCGCCCACGAAAAAGGCCGGGATTCCCCGGCCTTTTTCGTGCATCGCGGGATTGCGGGCGGTCAGGTCTGCGTCGCCGGCCCGCCGATCGGTGGCAACGGCGGCGATGCATCGGCCTTGCCGTTGCCCGGCTTGTTCCAGCCCATCGGCGGCGGCACGTCGCGGCCTTCCATGATCGCGTCGATCTGCGGCGCGTCGATGGTCTCGTA
>Ga0209023_10004946_pt1 | contig 14825 bp, 13 predicted proteins | sample LakOneMetagenome_FD_187468 | JGI IMG/M metagenome (GOLD analysis project Ga0209023, IMG submission 187468) | Freshwater and sediment microbial communities from Lake Erie, Canada (SPAdes) (version 2) | ecosystem: Environmental > Aquatic > Freshwater > Lentic | place: Lake Erie, Canada... | reverse complement strand
CGGCCAGATCGACGGCCAGGCCGCCAACGGCGCGCGCCTGCTGAAGGAATTCAACGACTACTATGCGCCGGCCCTGTCGGCCGCGCGCATCATGCTCGAGATGGAACAGGGCGACCCGCAGGCCGTGGTCGGCAAGATGCAAAGCTCGCTGGCGGCCCTGAACGCCGACCTGGACAAGACCCAGGCCCAGGCCAAGGAACAGTTCAAGGCCGGCATCGCGCACAGCGAAGGCAATGTGCGCCGCGTGCTGTGGACCATGATCCTGACCGCGCTGATCGTGATCGCCAGCCTGGCCGCCGTGTCGTGGTTCGTGGTGCGCGCCATCTGGCAGCAGCTCGGCGGCGAGCCGGAATATGCGCGCGAGATCGCCCGCGCCGTCGCGGCCGGCGACCTGGCGATGGACATTCGCACCGATGCGAAAGACAGCACCAGCCTGCTGGTGGCGCTGAAGGAGATGCGCCTGCGCCTGGCCACGATGGTGGCCGAGATCAAGGGTTCGGCCGAGACCATCGCGGTGGCCAGCGCGGAAATCGCCAGCGGCAATGCCGACCTGGCCGGCCGCACCGAATCGCAGGCCGCCAGCCTGGAACGCACCGCGCGCGCCATGGACGAACTGACCGGCGCCGTGCGCCAGAACGCGGCCAACGCCAACGAGGCGAACGCACTGGTGGTGAACGCCACCGACATCGCCACGCGCGGCGGCGAAGTGGTGGGCGGCGTGGTCGCCACCATGGGCGACATCAACACCTCGGCCAAGAAGATCGTCGAGATCATCTCGGTCATCGACGGGATCGCCTTCCAGACCAACATCCTGGCGCTGAATGCGGCGGTCGAGGCGGCGCGCGCCGGTGAACAGGGCCGCGGCTTCGCGGTCGTGGCGGGCGAGGTGCGCAACCTGGCCCAGCGTTCGGCCGCGGCCGCCAAGGAGATCAAGGAGCTGATCGGCGACTCGGTCTCGAAGGTGAATGCCGGTAGCGCGCTGGTCGACCAGGCCGGCGTGACCATGGGCCAGATCGTGGAATCGGTGAAGAAGGTGCACGACATCATGGCCGAGATCACCATGGCCGGCCAACGCCAGAGCGAAGGCATCGAGGACATCGGCCGCGCCATCGACAGCATGGACGAGATGACCCAGCAGAACTCGGCCCTGGTCGAGGAAGCGTCGGCGGCGGCGGAATCGCTGACCGAGCAGACCGGTCAGCTGACCGGCGCGCTGTCGGTGTTCAAGCTGGCCGAGCAGGGTTCCGGCCCGGTGCTGGGCAAGCGCGCGGCGCCGCTGGCCTTGCGTTGATTGGTTTGCTCTCTATATAGATAGACAGGCGCCTGCGGGCGCCTGTTTTTATTTGCGCTGGCCTCGAGGCCGTAGGGTGGACGGCTAGACCCGTGCATGGACATTCCCGCGGCTTGAACGCCGTCCACGCGTCGATCGCCAGCGGCGCCGCTTGCGTGCCGGATGATCTTGCCGCCAACGATAGCAACGTAGGGTGGGCGCCCCTGTGCCCACGCGTGACGTTCGAGTTGGGTTAAAGCAGCAAGGGGCCAACAATGCTCACAGTCCACGCGTGGGCACGGGGCGCCCACCCTACGTCACCGCCGCAGGCCCATCCATGCGTCACGTCAATCGCTACGCCGGATACAATGCCTGGCCGGTCTGGTCAAATCGTTCACAAGCGTTATTCGGGCATCAACAAGCATCTCCGCGTGCCAATTCGTCTACGTGGCGTACGCGCATCTGTGTCAAGCGGATTCGCTTTACAAATTTGATGCCCATAGGCATCATCCGAAGAGTTCTCCCGCGCGGTTCAGGCCCCCGTGCGGCTCCCTTGTCCTTCCTCTAACAGCACAGCGCATATGGCAGCAGTCCTCCCGAACCCGACTTCAGGCATACCGATGTCGGGTTTGGCGCGCGCCCTGGTCCAGGCTGGCCGCCTGACGACCGTGCAGGCCGATGCGCTGCAAAAGAAGGCCGCCAGCGAACGCACCAACTTCATCGATGCGCTGGTGGTCGGCGGCGCCATCGATGCGCAATCGCTGGCCCTGTTCTGCGCCGAAACCTTCGGCTACCCGCTGCTCGATCTGTCGAGCTTCAACCTGGACTCCCTGCCCGAGGGCGCCATCGACGCCAAGCTGATGGCGGCCCAGCGCGTGGTGGCCCTGGCCAAGCGCGGCAACCGCCTGTCGGTGGCGATTTCCGACCCCACCAATTCGCAGGCCCTGGACCAGATCAAGTTCCAGAGCGAGGCGGCGGTGGAACCGGTGATCGTGGCCCACGACGCCCTCCTCAACCTGCTGGCCACCCTGGCCAAGGGCGCCGAGCAAAGCCTGGCCGACCTGGCCGGCGAAGAAGGCGAGATCGAATTCGCCGAGGAAGAAGCGGCCGCCGCGGCCCAGCCGGAAGCGCCGAACGAAGTCGAGGACGCGCCGATCGTGCGCTTCCTGAACAAGATCCTGATGGACGCCGTGAACCTGGGCGCCTCGGACATCCACTTCGAGCCTTACGAAAAATACTACCGGATCCGCATGCGCGTGGACGGCGTGCTGCGCGACCACGCGATGCCGCCGCTCTCCATCCGCGACAAGCTGGTCTCGCGCATCAAGGTGCTGGCCAAGATGGATATCTCGGAAAAGCGCGTGCCGCAGGACGGCCGAATGCGCCTGATCCTGTCGCCCACGCGCACCATCGATTTCCGCGTCAGCACCCTGCCCACGCTGTTCGGCGAAAAGACCGTCATGCGTATCCTGGACGCGACCCAGGCGCAGATGGGCATCGACGCCCTCGGCTACGATCCCGACCAGAAGGCCCTGCTGCTGGACGCGATCTCGCGTCCCTACGGCATGGTGCTGGTCACCGGCCCCACCGGCTCGGGTAAAACCGTGTCGCTGTACAGCTGCCTGAATGTGCTGAACAAACCGGGCATCAACATCTCGACCGCGGAAGACCCGGCCGAGATCAACCTGCCCGGCGTGAACCAGGTGAACGTCAACGACAAGGCGGGCCTGACCTTCCCGGTGGCGCTGAAGTCCTTCCTGCGCCAGGATCCCGACATCATCATGGTCGGCGAGATCCGCGACCTGGAAACCGCCGACATCGCGATCAAGGCCGCGCAGACCGGCCACATGGTGTTCTCGACCCTGCACACCAACGACGCGCCCTCGACCCTGACGCGCTTGATGAACATGGGCGTGGCGCCCTTCAACATCGCCTCGTCGGTGATCCTGATCACCGCGCAGCGCCTGGCGCGCCGCCTGTGCACCTGCAAGCAGCCGCTGGAGATGAGCCGCGACGCCCTGCTCGGCGCCGGCTACCGCGAGGGCGACCTGGAAGACGACTGGAAGCCCTATGGCCCGGTGGGCTGCGAGCGCTGCCTCGGCTCGGGCTACAAGGGCCGCGTCGGCATCTACCAGATCATGCCGATTTCACCGGCCATCGAGGCCCTGATCCTCGCGCACGGCAACTCGATGCAAATCGCCGCCCAGGCCGAGAAGGACGGCGTGAATTCGCTGCGCCGCTCGGGCCTGATGAAAGTGAAGCAGGGGCTGACCAGCCTCGAAGAAGTGCTTGGCTGTACCAACGAATAAGCGAATTAGGATAAACATGGCTACCTCCCTCCCCACCCGCAGCCGCGGCGGCGCACAGGTCAAGGAATCGGTCTACGCCTGGGAAGGCAAGGACAAGACCGGCAAGACCGTGCGCGGCGAACTGCGCGCCGGCGGCGAAGCCATCGTCAACGTGACGCTGCGCCGCCAGGGCATCATGGTCACCAAGGTCAAGAAGAAGATCTACCGCTCCGGCCGCAAGATCACCGACAAGGACCTGACCATGTTCACGCGCCAGCTGGCCACCATGATGAAGGCCGGCGTGCCGCTGCTGCAGTCCTTCGACATCGTCGGCAAGGGCCATGCGAATCCGTCGATGTCGAAGCTGATCCTCGACCTGCGCGGCGACATCGAGACCGGCACCAGCCTGAACAACGCCTTCCGCAAATACCCGCGCTACTTCGACCCGCTGTTCTGCAACCTGGTCGGCGCTGGCGAACAGGCCGGTATTTTGGAAGAGCTGCTGCACCGCCTCGCCGTCTACAAAGAGAAGACGCTGGCGATCAAGGCCAAGATCAAGTCGGCGCTGACCTACCCGATCGCGATCCTGGCGATCGCCTTCATCGTCACCGCGATCATCATGATCTGGGTGGTGCCGGCCTTCAAGTCCGTGTTCTCCAGCTTCGGCGCCGACCTGCCGACGCCGACCCTGGTGGTGATGGCGATCTCGGAATTCTTCGTGCAGTGGTGGTGGGCGATCTTCGGCACCATCGTCGGCTCGATCTACTTCTTCTTCCAGTCCTGGCGCCGCTCGCTCAAGATGCAGCAGGCCATGGACCGCATCCTGCTCCGCCTGCCGATCTTCGGCAGCGTGATCCGCAAGGCGACGATCGCGCGCTGGACCCGCACCCTGTCGACCATGTTCGCGGCCGGCGTGCCGCTGGTCGAGGCGCTCGACTCGGTCGGCGGCGCCTCCGGCAACAACGTCTACCTGGAAGCGACCAAGCGCATCCAGACCGAAGTGAGCACCGGCACCAGCCTGACGGTGGCGATGCAGAACGCGAACGTGTTCCCGAGCCTGGTGACGCAGATGGTTGCCATCGGCGAGGAATCCGGCGCGCTCGATTCGATGCTGGGTAAAGTCGCCGACTTCTTCGAGGAGGAAGTCGACGAAGCGGTTGGTGCGCTGTCGTCGCTGATGGAGCCGCTGATCATGGTGATTCTGGGCGTGCTGATCGGTGGTCTGGTGGTGGCGATGTATTTGCCGATCTTCAAGCTGGGGTCGGTGGTGTAAGGAGGCTGCTGCGGCCCCTAGCCCAGCACATCGCCCCAGATCTGCCGCGCCCATGCATCGGCATCCCTGCCCTCCTGCACGGACGGATGATCCGACAGCATGCCGCTGCCCTCGGCCCGCATGCCTTTACTGGCCGGGTCGCAGCGGTAGAGGGTCGAGATGTGCATCGCCTGCCTGTCGTCGACGTAGCTGTAGCAGGTATTCGCAAAGGCCGGCGCCGGATCAAGCGCCTGCCCCAGCATCAAATCCACGATGGCGCGCGCGCAGACCTTGGCCTGGGCATTGGCCATGTGCGCAGACTTGGGCAGGCCGGCGTCGATGGCGTCGCCGATGACGTGCACACGCGGCAAGACCTTCGATGCATACGTAAGAAAGTCGACCTCGCACCAGCGCCGCTCCACGTTGGCGAGGCCGCACTGCTGCGCGATCCGGCCCGCCCGCTGGGGTGGAATGATGTTCAGCACATCCGATTTCACGGTATCGAAGGCGGTCCTGACGGTCTTCGTCGCCACGTCGACTCCCATCAGCTCGCTGCCCGGCACGTAGTCGATCATGCCCGGATACAAATCGCGCCAGGCCTGTTCGAACAGTGCGCGTTTCGAGGTGATGACGGGATTGGCGTCGAGCACCACGACCTTGGACCGGGGCTTGTGCGTTTTCAGGTAGAAGGCCACCTGGCACGCGCGCTCGTAGGGTGCCGGAGGACAGCGATAAGGCTGGGACGGCACGACGATGGTGAAGACCCCGCCGTCGCGCATCGCCACTAGCTGCCGCTGCAGATTGCGCGTTTGCGGACCGGCCTTCCATGCATGCGGAATGCGCTCCTGCGCCTTTGCCAGCAGGGGAAAATCGTCGTAGATGAAGTCGATGCCGGGTGCGACGACCAGCCTGTCATACGACAGCCTTTGCCCTGCCACCACGATCTGCGACCGGTCCGCATCGATCGCCGTCACGCTGCCCCGCATGAAGCGGACGCCATGCGCCTGTCGCAGCGCATCGTAGCCGAACGTGAGCTGCGCCAGCGTCTTTTGCCCGCCCAGCACACGATTGCTGACCGGGCAAGAAATGAACTCGGCGGCCTGGTCGACGAGAATGACCTCGATGCGCCCGGCGCCCAGCAGCCTCAGATACCTGGCCGCAGTGGCGCCGCCATAACCGGCGCCGACGACCACGACACGCCCCAGGCGCGCTTGGCCCTTGTGCCGGGCGCGGGCGGACGCCGCCGCCAGCGACGGCCAGGCCGATCCCGCCAGCGCCAAGCCGAGGACATCGCGCCTGCGCATCGGCTTACTCCCACTCCAGGCGTGGATAAAGCAGGTTGACGTTGCGCCGGTTGACGATGTCGAAGAGTTGCCAGCGCCTGCGTTCGGCCGCCGCCGCCGTCGTCATGGTGGCGTTCATGTCGGCGCCCTGCCGGATGCTCGTGCGCACGTCGTGCAGCAGGGTCGTGAGGTAGTTGCGCTGCCTGGCCAGCGCCCCCTTCCTGTCGCGCGTCACGGGGCCGTGTCCCGGGATGGTGATCCCGGCTGGCACCTTGTCCAGTGCATCCATGGCGGCAAGCCAGCCCTGGAGGTCGCCATCGATGGCGGGCGTGCGCTCGATGAACAGCAGGTCTCCCGTCCACAGCGTGCCGCTCGCGGTATCGAACACGGTCAGGTCATTGTCGGTGTGCGCGTTCGGCCAGGCCTTCAGTTCCAGCTTGCGTCCGCCCAGGTCGAGGGTCAGGCGGTCCGGCACGGTCTCGCCCGGCGCGACCAGCCTGCTCCCGTCGGCGCCGGCGCCCAGTTGCTGCTTCAGGTTGCGCACATAGGCATCGCCGCGCAGGGCCAGGAAGCGCGGCAACGCGGCATGCCCGATGAATCGCGGCTGCGCGCCTTCCGTGGCGGAACCGGCGTCGAGAAAGGCGGCGTTGCCGAACACGTGGTCGGGATGCCCATGCGTGTTGATGACATAGCGCACCGGTAGCCGGGTAATGGCGCGCAGCGCCGCTTTCAGGGCCATGCCGACGGCATACGAACCGCCCGTATCGATGACCGCGACCGCGTCGGCGCCGATCACGAAGCCGACGTTGGCGATATCGCCATCGTAGCCTTCCTCGAAATCCTTGTGCTGGCCGATGTGCACGTACACGCCCGGCGCGACCTGCTCGACGCGTAGCGCTGACGCTGCAGACTGCGTAGCAGACTGCGCGGCAAGCGGTGCGGAAAGGAGCACAGCCGCGGCAAGCTGCGCGGCCGCCGGCAGCCAGGCTGCGCGGACCGGGCGCCGCATCTAGCCTCCCACTTCGATAGCCTGGCGGAAGCTGGCGCCTTCGCTATCGCGGATCAGCACGTGCAGGGTGCCCGCCTTGCTGGCAACGAAGCCGAACCCGATGGAGGGATTTTCGCTGATGCCGATCGACGTGTCGGCGCTCATCACCGGCTTGCCGTCATAGGTGATGTCGATCTTGTCGATGAAAAAAGCAGGCCGGAAGCCGTTCGTTGCCAGGTCGCGCTGCAAACCGGTGTACATCGGATGCCTGATCAGGAGCCTGGCCTTGTTGAGCTCGCCGCGCCTGAATGGCCCGTCCAGCGCGATCTTCATTTTTCCCGCTTCCGCCAGCGCCTGCGCATTGTCGCCCGGCGTCGTGCCGCCGCAGCCGCCGGAGGCTCTGACGGTTAGGCTATTCACATACAGGCTGCCGTCGTTCGACTCCGCAACGACATGCACCGGCGAATCGGATTCAAAACGGATCCTGGTGGACACTTCCGCCTTGCCGCTCTCCGGGCGAAAGTGAAACACCGCCGTCAAAGGCACGGGATTGGCGTCGACGAACAGGGTGACAGACTTGATGTACTGCGTCGCGGTCATCGGATGGTCGATGCTGAAAGCGAAAGGCACCTGGTCGCCGCTGGCTGCACGCGCGGGCGCCGTCAGGCGGATGAAGGATGCCTGCTCGAGTTGTTTGCCGGGGAAGTAGGAGCGCTGTAACGCCGCCCAGGGCGCATCACTAGCCTCGACGGCCTCGGCGCTTGCTGCTGGCAGACAAGCCGACCAGCCAAGCGCTGTCAGGCCGGAGAAAACATACAGGCAGGCGCTACGCTGTAGACGAGTATTCATCAAGTCAGCCTTTATCCATGACGGATGCACGATGTCATTGCCGAAGCAGACTGCGCGCGGCCTTGCCGCGAGGATGACTATAGCGCGATTTTCCGCCGTCGGGTAGGCGCGGTGGACCAGGATCGCGCATGCCCGCGGGCCGGCCATGCGCTGTTGCCGTTCACAGCTTCGCAATGGCAATGGTGCTCATGCACGCAGCGCCTGCGTTTTGACCCGGGGGTTTGCGCCACGCTGGCGGACCCGCATGAAAAGAGTCCGGCAAAACACCTCCGGACTCTTGCAGAACGATCCAGTCAGGGATCAGCCTGGCCTGCAAATCGCACCATGCTTACTTTTTCTTGCCTGCCCGGCGCGAACGGGCGAAGCCCAGCGCGCCAATGCCCAGCAGCGCGAGGGACGCCGGTTCCGGTACTTCGCCGCCGACGACCGTGCTACCGAAGGTGAAGTCATCGAATACCGAACTGTTGACGTCTCCCGCAAACTGCACGGAACGTGCAACGCCGGAGAAAGCGAGCGACAGATTCGCAAATGGGCAGTAATTCGCGTTGCCGTAGGATGTGCAAATCCCCGATGCACCATTCGTGGTGCCGGGCAAAACCGCCGAAGCCAGCAGTTCTCCCGTACCGTCCAGGCCACTAAAGATGTTGACAACCTGGTTGCTGGCGAAAGGATTCGAGTAAGCGAACGCAAAGCCCGTATCGAAGCCGGCAGCGACATTCATGATCGGATTCAGCGTTGGAAAATACAGGGCGCCGAACTCGGATCCTGCAACACCACTGCCCCCCTTCGACGTGTTCGAACAAGTCACTCCCGATGTATTCAAACAAAGTACCGTCGCGCCTTCCGAAAAGGAGACACCGAAATTGGTGCCGCTAGCGCCGTTGCTCGCCGTTCCGCCGTTGTAAAAATCCTCGATCAATACAGTACCGTTATGCGGATAATCTACAACGCCCTCGAAGTTCAGGGTAATGGGGGCAGCACTTGCAGCGTTAGCAGCCATAGCAAACGTCAACGCAATCATGAGCCGAAGCGATTTCATTTAGCACCTCAATCAGTGGGTTTATAGTAGTGGTGCCGCGACACATGCGGCGGTCCGCATCTGCCCAGCGGTGCACACCTAGCAGCTTCCATGCCACTTGATTAAGTACATTAAAAACAGGGAGTTAATTTTCCCGTATTTACAGGTTGTAAAATTCTCCGACGTTAACAATCCGTCCTGCGCTTATCCGGCTACTGTCTGCATGAAACGCCCGAGCCGGCGGATCGCCTCGGCCAGCTGCTCGCTACTCGCCGCATACGACAGCCGCACATACCGGTCCGCGCCGCAATGCCCGAAATCCTTGCCCGGCGTGAGCGCCACCTGCACCTCGTCCAGCACGCGCTCGCAGAAGTCCCAGGCGCTCAAGCCGGTCCCGCTCACGTCGAAGTAGACGTAGAAGGCCCCGTCCGGCGGCACCGGCACCGGCAGCCCGATGCCCGCCAGGCCTTCCAGCACCAGCGCGCGGCGCCGTGCGAATTCCTGGCGCCGCGCCTCGCACACGGCCAGCGATTCCGGCGTGAAGCAGGCCAGCGCCGCCTGCTGCGACAGGCTGGAGGCGCAGATGTAGTAGTTCTGGGCCAGGCGCTCCATGATCGGCACCAGCGCTTCCGGCACCACGGCCCAGCCCAGGCGCCAGCCGGTCATGCCGAAGTACTTCGAGAAGCTGTTGATGACGATGGCGTCGTCGTCGACCGACAGCACGGTCTGCGGCGCGCGGCCGGCCGCGTCGCGGTCGCCCAGGTTCAAATAGATCTCGTCGACGATGCGCCAGGCGCCGCGCTCGCGCGCCCAGTCGCAGATGGCGCGCAGTTCGTCGAGCGGGACCGAGGTGCCGGTCGGGTTCGATGGCGTGGCGATCATCAGGCCTTGCGTCTTGTCGCTCCAGTTGGCGCGCACGCTGGCGGCGTCGAGCTGGAAACGCGAGGCGGCATCGGTGGCCACCAGTTTCACCTGGGCGCCGAAGCTGCTCAGGAACTGGCGGTTGCAAGGGTAGGAAGGGTCGCCGACCAGCACTTCGTCGCCGTTGTCGACCAGGGCGGCGGTCACCAGCAGCAGCGCGGCCGAGGCGCCGGCAGTGACGATGATGCGGTTCGGCGAAATCGTCACGCCATGCTCGCGCAGGTAGAAGCCGGCAATCGCCGCGCGCAGGGCCGGCGTGCCGAGGGCGCCGGTGTAGGGCAGCGGGCCGTCGACGGCGCTGCGCGCGGCTTCCAGCACGGCGGGCGGCGGGCCGAAGTCGGGCTCGCCCAGGCTGAGCTTGATGACGGGGTGGCCTTGCGCTTCCAGGGCGGCGGCGCGCTTGCCGAACTCCATGGCGAAGAAGGGATCGATGGACTGGGCGCGTTGGGATATTTTCATGAAGGTTTTCCGGTGAGACTGAGCGTGGAAGATTCTAACTGCCGCAGCGCGCCACCGGAAAGCAGGCTGCCGGAATAAAGCGGGCCGCGAACGGGCGCGGCCCGGCTGCTGCCTCATGCTTCCTCGGTTGACAGCTCCTCGTTGCGCTCCATCTCGACGATTGCCACGCCGCCACCGAGCGAGGCGCCGGTACGCGGCCAGCGCGCCTTGAGGAAACGGTCCTTGCCGACCCAGGCCTGCGACACGCTGTCGCTCTGGTTGCCGCCGAGGATGAGGTAGGCATCGCTCGATTCGCCGATGTAGAAGCCGACATGGCCTTTCCAGCCTTCTTTCTTCTCGCGCCAGAACACCATGACGGCGCCGTAGCGCGGCGGCGTCGGGTCGCCGAACTTCAGCCATTCGCGGGCACCGAGCGGGTTGTTGGGCAGGATTTCCTCCGGCATGGTCGAGCCGATGCAATGCCCGACGAACAGGCCGCACCAGGCGATGTTATCGTCCGGATAGTGCAGCTCGAGGTTCCGGGCCCAGTCCAGAATGTCCTGGTTATTGAGCGAGCCCCGCCCTTCCCTCGTGCCGAGCAGGGCCTGCGCCTGCGTCATCCAGGGCAGCAGCGGCGCGTTCATGCGCGGCACGTCGCCGCGGAACAGGCGCGACATCGTCCGCGGCCCGACGATGCCGTCGACCACCAGCCCTTCGCTTTCCTGGAACGCGCGCACCGCCTCGATGGTGCGCCTGCCCCAGACACCGTCTACCACGCCCGGAAAGAACCCGGCGTTCACCAGCGCCTGCTGGATCCTGGCCACGTCTGCGTTGTTCATGCTTGCCCCCATTCCCTTTCGACAGCCTGATTGCTCGCCCATGTTCCCCGCAGCGCGAGGAACGCTCTTCCTTGCTCCGCCTTTCCTTGTTCACCATATGCGGCTCGACTGTACTGGATCAGCACGGCCTGAGCCGGGAGATGCTTCATCAACCCGGCTCGTAAATACTACGCGCTGTTATGCAGGGCGGATAAGAATCGCGTGTTTAGGCATTGTCCAGTTGTCAAATCGCCACCAAAGACCGCGCCGTCGTTCGACGCGGCGCCGGCGCCCGACGATGTGGCGCCAAGACGCATTTCAAGAAACCCCGAAAACACCTAAAATAGATTGATCTGAGGAACCACCTCGCCTAACGTCATCGGAAGCCCGCCTTTTGGAAACTCTTCTCTTCGCCGCCCCCGCCTCGCTTGGCCCCACCCTCGTCGCCGGCCTGTTCGGCCTGTTGATCGGCAGTTTCCTGAACGTGGTCATCCACCGCATCCCGAAGATGATGCAGCGCGAGTCCGACAACTATGTGGCAAACGAACTCGGCAAGGAGCTGCCGCACACCGACCGCTACAACCTGATGGCGCCGCGCTCCTGCTGCCCGCACTGCGGCCACCAGATCACGGCGCTCGAGAACATCCCCGTGGTCAGCTGGCTGGCCCTCGGCGGCAAGTGCCGCAAGTGCAAGGCGCCGATCTCGCCGCGCTATCCGGTGGTCGAACTGGTCACCGGTTTGCTGTCCGCCTTCCTGGTCTGGACCTTCGGCTCCGGCGTCGCCGGCCTGGGCACGCTGCTGTTCGTGTACCTGCTGATCGCGATGACCTACATCGACTACGACACCAAGCTGCTGCCCGACGACCTGACCCTGCCCCTGCTCTGGGCCGGCCTGCTCATCAACATCAACGGCACCTTCGTGCCGCTGCAGGACGCCGTGATCGGCGCGGCGGCCGGCTACCTGGTGCTGTGGGGCGTGTACTGGCTGTTCAAGCTGGTTACCGGCAAGGAAGGCATGGGCTACGGCGACTTCAAGCTGCTCGCGGCGCTGGGCGCCTGGCTGGGCTGGGCCATGCTGCCGACCATCATCCTGCTGTCCTCGGTGGTCGGCGCGATGGTCGGCATCAGCCTGATCGTGTTCGCCAAGCGCGGGCGCGACAATCCGATTCCCTTCGGCCCCTACCTGGCGGCGGCCGGCCTGATTGCCCTGGTCTGGGGCAAGGAACTCAGCGCCGGCTTCCAGGGCGTAATCGCCGGATGAGCGCCGGATGAGCGCCGGATGAGCATGGAAACGTCCCCCCCACCGGCCTTTTCGGTCGGCCTGACCGGCGGCATCGGCTGCGGCAAGACCACGGTGGCCGACATGTTCGGCGCCCTCGGCGCCTCGCTGGTCGACACCGACGCCATCGCCCACGCCCTGACCGCGCCGCACGGCGCCGCCATGCCTGCCATCCTCGACGAATTCGGCGCGAACTTCGTGAATCCGGACGGCGCCATGGACCGCGCGAAGATGCGCGCCCTGGTGTTTTCGGACTCCACCGCCCGCACCCGCCTGGAAGCGATCCTGCATCCGCGCATCCGCGAGGCGACGGCGGCCGCGGCGGCGATCGCCACCGGCCCGTACACGATCTTCGTCGTGCCGCTGCTGATCGAGTCTGGGACCTGGGCCGGCCGCGTGACGCGCGTGCTGGCCATCGACTGCCCGGAAGAGATGCAGGTGGCGCGCGTCATGGCGCGCAACGGCATGGCGGAGGAACAGGTGCGCGCCATCATGGCGACCCAGGTCACGCGCGCGCAGCGTCTGGCGGCGGCCGACGACGTGGTCGTCAACGACGCCGGCCTGGCCGCCTTAAGACCACAAGTCGAACGCCTGCACGCGTTTTATCTCGCCGAATCGCGCCGAATCGTGCCGGATCGGGGCGTGAAGTAGCCTTGATACAAGCCTTGATACAAGGCTTCTACAATCGAAGGTTTGTAATTTTGCGTCGCATGGTTCAGAATCACGAAGTTGCTTGCCAGCCCACATTCAGAGGAATGTCACTTTGATCGTCTACGAATATCCTTTCAACGAGCGGATTCGCACGTTGTTGCGGCTGGAAGACCTGTACGAGAAGTTCAAGTTCTTTGTGCACCAGGAACACCCGATGCAGCACCACGTCGCCCTGGCGACGATCTTCGACATGCTGGAAGTGGCCGGTCGCGCCGACCTGAAGTCCGACCTGCTGCAGGAACTCGAGCGCCAGAAGCAGAGCCTGCTGGCCTACCGCAGCAATCCGAACGTGGCCCCGGAAGCGCTGGACGCCGTGCTCGCCGAACTCGACCAGGTCAGCAGCGCCCTCGGCGCCGCCCAGGGCAAGACCGGCCAGAACGTGCGCGACAATGAGTGGCTGATGAGCATCCGCGGCCGCACCATCATTCCCGGCGGCGCCTGCGAATTCGACCTGCCTTCCTACTATGCCTGGCAACAGCGTCCGGCCGAGCAGCGCCACGCCGACATCATGGGCTGGTTCGGTCCGCTCGAGCCGCTGTGCGACGCCCTCGCCCTGGTGCTGCGCCTGCTGCGCGACTCGGGCGGCCCGGCCAGGATGGTGGCCAGCGGCGGCAGCTACCAGCAGATGTTGCAGGGGAAGGTGTACCATATGCTGCGCCTGGGACTGGACGAATCGCTCGGTGCGATTCCCGAAATCTCGGCCAACAAGTACATGCTGTGGGTACGCTTCACCACCCAGGATGGCGATCTGAAGCCGAAATCGCTGGAAGAAGACGTGCCTTTCGAACTGACCCTCTGTAATTTTTAAGTATTCGCGTGCCATGACCGTTGTAGCCTGCCCTACCTGCGCCAAGAAAGTCGAGTGGACCGAGGCGAACAAATACCGCCCGTTCTGCTCGGAGCGCTGCAAACAGATCGACCTGGGCGCCTGGGCCGAAGAGAAGTACACCATCCCCGCAGCCGCGCCGAACGAGTCGCTCGACGACCCGCTGGCCGACGACAAACACTGATCTTGAAGCGGCCGACCGGATTCCTCGTCCGTTTGGCCCTGGCCGCGATTCGCGGCTACCAGCGTCACCTCTCCCCCCATAAAGGCTTTTCCTGCGCCTACCGCGTTGCGACCGGGCGCGCCAGTTGTTCGCGCCATGGCTACCGCGTGATCGAGCGCTTCGGGCTGTGGTCCGGACTGGCGCTGTTGCGGCGCCGCTTGCGGCTGTGCGGCGCGACCTATCGCAGCCGCGTCGCCGTGCGCAACCCGGTGCTGCATCACCAGCGCGGCGACTGCGTGCCTTGCGATTGCGATGCCGGTTGTTTGCCGGATTTGCCCTGCAGCGGCAAGAGCGCGGCGCGCGGCGGCGGCGACTGCATCGCCGAGTGCGGCTGCGACGTGCTGGGACATTACCTGGAAGAGAAGGCCGAGCGCGCGAAGGCGCGCTGGCGGCGCTGGCGCGAGCGGCGCCGGGCCAGGCGTGAACCGCCGCCGCGGCGTTAGCGGCCTGTGTCCGTCATTGATCGCTTGCGGCGTTAAAGATGGCCTGCGGCGGCGTCGATGGCTTGCGCTGTTATCGATGGCCTGCGGCCTCGACCGTATCTATGGACTCCACCCGTTTTGCAAGAAGAAAATTGAATTTTTGCCTTTAGGTAGAGTTGCGTGTATCTATTCGGCCTGTTTGATGAGCGCTCTTCGTGCTCTGGCCCTGATGTGATACG
>Ga0209023_10004944_pt1 | contig 14834 bp, 15 predicted proteins | sample LakOneMetagenome_FD_187468 | JGI IMG/M metagenome (GOLD analysis project Ga0209023, IMG submission 187468) | Freshwater and sediment microbial communities from Lake Erie, Canada (SPAdes) (version 2) | ecosystem: Environmental > Aquatic > Freshwater > Lentic | place: Lake Erie, Canada... | reverse complement strand
GCCGTACGCGAGCGAATACACGATGCCCGCCTCGCGCGCCTTGCGCGCGAGCAGTGGGCCTGCAAGGGCATCGGCCTCGACGTTGACCATGATGATGTGCTTCTTGGCGTCGCAACACGCGAGCACGTGCGCGATGCCGTGCGCGGGCGAGCCGGTGGCGTCGATGATGATCTCAAGCTCGGGTGCGACGATCATCGCGAAGGCGTCGTTCGTGATGAATGTGTTGCCGGTGGCGTGTGCGTCCCTGAACGAACTCGCATTGAGCCTCGCAGCGTCCCAACCGACATTGACCAGCGCCGCCTTCGCGCGATCAGGCGCAAGGTCAGCCACGGCTACCAGATGAATGCCCGGCGTATGTTTCGCCTGTGACAGATACATCGAACCGAATTTGCCGGCACCGATGAGGCCGACGCGTAGTGGTTTTCCAGCAGATTGGCGTTGTTGAAGCAGGGCGTGCAAATTCATGGTAACTGATCTTCCGTTCGCCCTGAACTCGTCGAAGGGCTGGTGACTATTCCGTCAACGGGGCTTCGACGAGCTCAGCCCGAATGGCAGAAAACTGTGCGCTTATCGCAATGCAAATAACAACCCGAATGGGATGAACACAATGCTCGCGATATTGCCCACGAGCACGATGGACGCAACCTTTTCTGGTTCCTGTTTGTAGTAGTCGGCCACCAGAAAGTTGAGCACCGCAGGCGGCAGCGAACCGAACAGGAACACGAGGCCCACCTGCTCCTTCGTCATCGGCAGTAACCCCACCAGTATGCCCGCAACGAAGAGCCCGGTCAGCGGACAAATCGCGGCGCCAAGCAGCGAATTGGAAAAGTCTTCGCGCTTCACGTCGAGCATGCGCACGCCGAGCGACAGCAGCATCACGGGAATCGTGCAGTCACCGATCATCTTCATCGGCGTGTGTACGCTGTCGGGCAGATGCGTGCCAGTCAGCCCGAGTGCCGCGCCGATAACCGTGGCCCACACCATCGGGCTCTTGAGCAGCAGCTTGAGTTCGGCATGCTTGTGCACAATAAACGCGCCGACCGTGAAATGCAGCAGATTGGACGTGGTGAACAGCGCCACCATGCCCGCCACGCCGCTCGGACCGAAGGCAAACAACGCAAGCGGCAGCCCCATGTTGCCGCAGTTGTTGAACATCATCGGCGGAACAAATGTCCGTGGATCCTGCCCCGAGAGTTTTGCGTACGGCCACGCGATAAGTCCCGAGCCGATCACGATGGCAATGGACGCCACTACCAGCGGCCACAGCGAGACCAGATCGACGCTCTTGTCAGACAGGTTGGCCAGCACCAGAAACGGTCCGAACACATCGAGGTTCAGCCGGTTCACCACGCGCATGTCCGGCTTGTTCCAGATGCGGCCGATGACATAGCCCAGCACGATGATCGCGATCACTGGCAGAACGATTTCAAGGATGCGCAGCGCGATGTTCATGGCTTGATCTTAAACGGCAATGCGTTTCTGAGTGCAATAAAAGTCCACACGATAATCCCCGTCTGAATGACCGCCATGAGGATGAACGCGGTTTCGTAGCCCTGCGCTGCGTACCGGCCGGTCTCTGCCGTCGGAAACTGGTTTACGACCAACCCGATGCACCATTGCAGCAGAAAACCGAGGCCAAACATCAGGAAATTGAGCGTGGTCGACAGACGACCGCGCACGGCGGCCGGGAACATCGGGAACAGCGCCGCGAACACCAGATTGCCCGCAACGTGCGTGAGTCCGAAGGCGATCATGACCAGCGCCGGATGCGACGTCCACGACAACAAAAATGGCAACTGTCCAAGCAGCGCGCCGAGGCAACCCAACGACGCAAACCACGCACCGGAGACGCCGCGCAGGATCAACGTGGTCATCAGCTTGCCGAGTGCGACGTTGGCAACCAGCATGCCCGCAGAAATCAACAGCAGATAACCACCGATTTCCCCCGGTGCCATGCCCACCACATCGACCAGCCACGGCCCCGCCCACAGGCCCTGCACCGACAGCCCGATGGCGTTGGAGAAACAGGTGATCGGCGCTACTGCCCAGAACAGGGGGTGCCGGATGACCGCAGCCAGGCCGTTGTTGTTGTCGCCGGATTCGCTCGTGGCCGTCGCCGCGATGGGAGGATCGGGCACCAGGAAGGCAAGCGTGGCGGACAGCAGCAAGGTGACGACACCGATGGCGACAAACATCTGCTGCCAGCTCATCATCTGCAATAGCCAGAGCGCCGGTGCGGTGGATGCAATCGCGCCCGCATTGCCCACCGCGAGCATGTAGCCATTCATCGCGGGCAGACGCTCCGGCGGCAGCCATAACCCGAATGTGCGAATCGTTGCCATCAGGCAAGCCGCAACGCCGGCGCCAATGAACGCGCGACCGATGATGAGCCCAGCGCTTGACGTTGCAGACGCAAACACGAAGCAGCCCAGCGCACAGGACAGCAGCAGCACGGATTCGACGCGCCGCGGGCGGTAGCGGTCAAGCCAGTGTCCGAGTGGAATCTGGGTGAACGCGAACGCCAGGAAATAAGCGGCAGTCAGCAGTCCGAGCGCGGCGGCATCGAGCCCGAATTCGCGCGTCAGTCGTGGCGCGATGGCGGCGTTAACCGTGCGCAACGCATAGCTGATCAGGTAAGCGCCGCCGAAGGGGACGAATATGCCGAGCGCGAAAGACCGCGCGTGTTGCGCGCTCATGCTGCTGTGCCGATGTAATCAATCACAGAATGAACTGCGAAAGATTCTCGTCGCTGACAATGCCCGCTAGCTTGTCGTCAACAAATGCCGCGTCGATGTCGATCGTGTGACCGGTCAGCGCGTCGGCCGTGAAGCTCACGTCCTCCAGCAGCCGTTCCATCACCGTATGCAGACGGCGGGCGCCGATATTTTCCTGCCGCTCGTTGACGGTAAACGCGATCTCGGCGAGACGATGAATCGCGTCAGGCTTGAAGTCGAGCGTCACCTGCTCGGTCGCGAGCAGGCCTGCGTACTGGCGCGTGAGACTGGCGTCGGTGCTGGTAAGAATGCGCTCGAAGTCCTCGACGGTCAGCGCAGACAACTCCACGCGAATCGGAAACCGGCCCTGCAGTTCAGGAATCAGGTCGCTCGGCTTGCTCAGGTGAAACGCGCCGCTGGCGATAAACAAGATGTGATCGGTCTTCACCGTGCCGTATTTGGTGTTGACCGTCGTGCCCTCGACCAGCGGCAACAGGTCGCGCTGTACGCCCTGACGCGACACATCGGCACCACTGGTTTCCTGACGCGCCGCGATCTTGTCGATTTCGTCGAGAAAGACAATGCCGTTTTGCTCGGCGTTTTCCAGCGCATTGGCCTTGAGTTCATCCTCATTGACGAGTTTGGCGGCTTCCTCGTCCTGCAGCACCTTCAGCGCTTCGTCAACGCGCATCTTCTTCGATTTCCTGCGTGTGTGCTGCATGCTGGAGAACATGCCTTGAATCTGCTGCGTCAGCTCTTCCATCCCCGGCGGCGCCATGACTTCCATTTGCGGTGACGCTACCGCCACTTCGATCTCGATTTCCTTGTCGTCGAGCTGGTTCTCGCGCAGCATCTTGCGAAATTTCTGCCGCGTCGCGTTGTCGGTTGGCTGCAGGTCATGGAAATTGACTGCACTCGGCGGCGGAAGCAATGCGTCGAGCACGCGCTCCTCCGCTGCATCCTGCGCACGGTCACGCACATCCCTGACCGCCTGTTCACGCGTCTGTTTGATCGCGACCTCCACCAGATCGCGGATGATGGTGTCGACATCGCGGCCGACGTAACCGACCTCGGTGAACTTGGTCGCCTCGACTTTCACGAACGGCGCATTGGCGAGCTTCGCCAAACGCCGCGCGATCTCGGTCTTGCCAACGCCGGTCGGTCCAATCATCAGGATGTTTTTCGGCGTGATTTCGTGGCGCAACGGTTCCTGCACCTGCTGCCGCCGCCAGCGGTTACGCAACGCAATGGCCACCGCTTTCTTCGCCGCCGCCTGGCCCACAATGTGCCGGTCCAGCTCATGGACGATTTCTTTCGGGGTCATGGGGGTGGGCATTGCGAATTGGAGCTGAAGCGTTGAACCTTCGATTTTAGGCGGCGCTAGTAAAACCTGATGACATCGATGACCGGCGGCTGAAACAGGCGCAGCGGCAGGCCGATCATTCCGAGACCGCTGGTGACGAATACCTGACGGTCGCCAATTTGATAGAGACCACGCTTGAATCCGCCGCGGGTAGCCGCTTTCAGCATCCACTCTGTGACGATCGGTAAATTCACCTGTCCGCCGTGCGTATGCGCGGCGAGCATCGTGGGGATCGACGTGTCGGTCAATCGGTCAACGGAATCCGGGTTGTGCGCGAGCGCGACCAGCGGTTCATCGTTGCCCGCCACTGGGGGTGGCATGTCTTTGTGCACCCACCGGTCGCCCATGCCGACGAATCTGACGCCGCGGACAGTGACGACGGTGCCTTCGATCGGTTCAACCCGATGCGCAATGAGCGCTGCGCGCAATTCGGCGGCCAGTGGCGGGCCAGGCATTTCTTCGTCATGATTGCCCGGCACCGACAGCACACGATGTCGCGACTGCGCCATTGGTGCAAGTAACTCCAGCAGCGGTCGCGTCGGTTCATACGTCCAGTCACCTGCAACCACCACCAGGTCAACATCAAGCCGGTTCAGCGCGTCAACAATCTGCTGCATACGCCCGCGCCCTTGAAAAACGCCGATGTGCATGTCAGCTATTAGAGCAACGCGCAGCGGTTTACCAATCCGCAAAGTGGATTCGCGAATGACGATCTGCTCCGGCTCAATGAAGCGTGCGTAGATTGCCGAGACCGCCAGCATCAACGCGAACCATGCGCCGAACATGCTCCACCAGTGTTTTGCTCGCAACGCTACAACGGCGCAGACCAGTGCAACCAGGCCGTAAGGCACCGATAGCCAGAACATCTCGGTGAAGAAAAATCGATAAGCCTCAATCTTTTGTTCACGCGGCAACAGTCGCACGACCACCAAAAAACCGGCAACCAGAACGGGCGGCGCGGACCAGAGCAGATAGGACAAACGCAATTTCGGCATGACGCCATTCAAGCAGAAAGCCTTGGCGAGACCCTACAATCCTCGAAAACCACAATGACGCGCAGCAACGTTCAGCGCGCAACCAAGGACGCGACAATGCCTATTCTGCAAGACAAAAAGATTCTCCTGACCGGACTGCTTTCCAACCGCTCGATTGCTTTTGGCATCGGCAAGGCGCTCAAGCGTGAAGGCGCGACGCTCGCGTTCACTTACGCAGGCGAGGCGATGAAGGAACGCGTCGAGAAGCTGGCGCCGGAACTCGGCGGTGGGCTCATCATGAGCATGGATGTGACTAAGCAGGACGAGATCGACGGCGTGTTTGCCAAACTCGGCAGCGAGTGGGGCGGGCTTGAAGGTGTAATCCATTCGATCGGGTTTGCGCCGCGGGAATCGATCGCCGGGGACTTTCTTGATGGCATGTCGCGCTCGTCGTTCATGACCGCGATGGACATTTCGGCATACAGCTTCGCGGCACTCGGCAAGGCGGCGCGCCCGCTTATGAAAGGGCGCAACGCCGCGATGCTCACGCTGACTTACCTTGGCGCAGTGCGCGCTCTGCCGAACTACAACACGATGGGCGTGGCCAAGGCCGCGCTTGAAGCCAACGTGCGCTACATGGCGGCCGCGCTCGGCCCCGAGGGCACGCGCGTCAACGGCATCAGCGCCGGCCCGATCAAGACGCTCGCGGCGGCGGGCATCGCCGGCTTCTCGACGATGCTCAAAAAGTTTGCTGACGCAACGCCACTAAAACGTGGCATTACCGCGGACGAGGTCGGCAATGTGGCCGCGTTCCTGATGTCGGACTGGGCGAGCGCCATGACCGGCGAAATCCTCTATGTCGACAACGGCTTCTCGCACATGGCGACCGGGCTCGACGACGGCGGCGATCGCCCGAAAGAGTAATCCGCCTACGCTGCCGTCTCGGCGGCGGCCGCTTTCGCCGCGAGCCGTCGCGAGATATGTCCGACCAGCGGCATCGCGGCGAAAACGACGGTCGCAAACGGCGCGGCGAACCACGCCACCACGAGCGCGGCGACGCTGAGAACGATCAGCGAGACGATGCGAAAGCGGCTGCCAATGAAGATCGCGTTGCTCAACGGTGCGTCCAGCAATGCCGGTGAACGCCGGGCGATGATCAGCATCGCGAGCGATGTCGCCGACAACACAATCATGTTGATCGCATAAAAGCACTGCGAGACGAACGCCCCCGCATATTCGCCGACTAGTGCCGAGCTGAACGGCATCAGGCTTGCCGCACAAAGCATCGCAATGTTGGCCCACAGCATGCGTGCGTCAACGTGACGCACATGCTGGAACAGGCGGTGGTGTCCCAACCAGAAAAACGCGAGTACAAAGAAACTGATGATCCAGGCCAGCCCTTTCGGTAGCAGAGCGACCAGCGCATGCTGCAGCTGCTCGACATTGGTGACTGCTCCGTGCTCGCCAATCTTGAGTTCGATCACGAGCAACGTCATGGCGACTGCGAAGATCCCGTCGGTGAGGGCCTCGATACGGTGTTTCGACAGATAGCCGGGGCCCGCCGCGCCATGCAAATCGGTCGGCGCGGTGGCGGCTTTATCTGGTGCGGTCAATGTCATGGCTGGAAATCATAACAAGCAAATTGGCAACCAGGACTGGACTTTGTCTGGCAGCACGGAACAGCAGGTTGAAGCTCCCGGAGAAGCAATGACTTCTTGTCGCATTCATTACTGCATCAGGCTCGGAGCCACATTCACGGGAAAGTCGACTTTACGTATTTTCTTGCCGTAACCCTTTTGCGAACGTGTTTTCACGCAGAAGTTGCATGACTCCACGCCTCGGGTTTGAGCACCGGAAACGGCAGTCCGCGCTTCATTTTCAGCAACGCGCGGTCATAGCTGAGCAGGGCGTCGGCGTTGCCGCACAGCGCGACCTGCAGGAATTTCTGGTCATCGCGGTCGCTGCATTTGGGTAGCGCGGCCACACGTTCAGCGTCGATGCCGACCCACTCAATGTAGGGGCCGATCAACGCGACCGCGTCGGTGATCTGCTCATCTTCGAGCTTGAACATCGGATAGCCGAGCACATGCTTGAGCTCGCGATAAGTAGCGATTGACAGCAGCGGCGTCACGCGTTTTTGCTGCCACGCTTCGCGCAGCGGCAGATGGCGAGAATCCTTGAAGATCAGCGCCGAGACGAGGACGTTGGTGTCGATGACGAGGCGGCTCATCCGGTCGCTCCGTCCCGCTGTGACCGGGCTACTGCGCCGTCCAGCCGCCGTCCATCGAATACGCCGAGCCGGTGATCGAGCCACCCGCCTCGGTGGTGAGGAACAGCGCCAGCTCGGCCAGATGCTCCGGTGAAACAAAACGCTCGCTTGGTTGTTTTTCGCCGACGAGTTGCTTGGTCGCATCGTCAACCGAAATGCTCTGTGCGGCGGCGCGTGCGTCGATCTGTTTGCGCACCAGCGGCGTATCGACCCAGCCGGGGCAGATCGCGTTGCAGGTGATCAGGCTCTTCGCGTTTTCCAGCGCAGTCACCTTGGTCAGTCCGACGATGCCGTGCTTGGCCGCGACGTACGCGCTCTTGTTCGCCGACGCGACAAGCCCGTGCGCCGAGGCGACGTTGATGATGCGGCCCCAGCCACGCTTCTGCATGTCGGTCAGCGCAATCTTGGTGGTGTGAAACGCGCTCGACAGATTGATCGCTATCACGGCGTCCCAGCGGTCATCCGGAAAATCCTGAATCGGCGACACGTGCTGGATGCCCGCGTTGTTGACCAGCACATCAATGCGTCCGCAGATCGCGATGGTCTGCTTGATCAGCATCTGCGCTTCGGCACCCTTCGACAGATCGGCAGGCACGAAATGCACGCGCGTACCCGACGCTTCGGCGATTTCTTCGCGCAGGCGATCAATTTCGACGGGATCACCGAAACCATTCATCACGACTTCTGCGCCAGCCATGGCGAAGCGGCGTGCCATCGACAGGCCGATGCCGCTGGTTGACCCGGTGACGAGGGCGACGCGATTTTCTAGTGACTTCATGATGATTTCCTGCTGGATTTATTGCGCCGCATCATAACGCGACAGCGCGTGGCCTGCGCACGCGGTCTCGTCATTCATCGCTATCAGCCACTCGCTTTGGCAACGCCCGTTTGAACTCGGTCAGCGTTGCCATGCGTGCCTCGGCGTGATCCACGATCGGCAACGGATAGTCCACACCGGGCGTGAAGCCGCGCACCTGCTGCTCGATCGGGGTGGTCAGCCACGGTGCGTGAAGGTCCTTGTCCGAGAGTTTCGCCACCTCCGGCACGTACTTGCGGATGAATGCCCCCTTTTCGTCGAAATTCTGGCTCTGGGTGATGGGGTTGAAGATGCGGAAGTAAGGCTGCGCGTCGCAGCCGGTGGACGCCGCCCACTGCCAGCCACCGTTATTGGCTGAGAGGTCGAAATCGTTGAGCTTCTGCGCGAAATACTGTTCGCCCCAGCGCCAGTCGACGAGCAGATCCTTGGTCAGAAAGCTCGCCGCGACCATGCGCAAGCGGTTGTGCATGTAGCCGGTCTGATTGAGTTGGCGCATCGCGGCATCCACCAACGGGTAACCGGTGCGGCCGTCGCACCACGCGGCGAAACGTTCGGGATCGTTGCTCCAGCGAATAGCGTCGTATTCCGGTTTGAAAGCACCGTCGACCACACGCGGGTTGTGATGCAGGATATGCACATAGAAATCGCGCCAGATCAGCTCGGACAGCCAGACCTCGGCGCCACGCGAGCCTTCCTGCCAGCGCTGCCACGCGGCGGAAACCAGGCCGCGAATGGAAATCGAGCCAAAACGCAGATGCGTCGACAAATAGGATGGCCCCTTGATCGCCGGGAAGTTGCGCGCGTCAGCGTAGCGATCGATGCGTTCAAGAAATTCCGCGAAAAGCTTCTCGCCACCCGACATGCCGGTGGGGAATTTCAGCGTTTTTAGATTGGTTCGCTGGAAGCCCATTGCTTCGATGGACGGCAAATCGTCAGTTGTGGCAGCGCAGAGCCGTGCCTTGTGCGTCTGCACCGGATACGGTTTCACATAAAACGCCTCCAGCCGCTTGAGCCAGGCGTTCTTGTAAGGCGTAAACACCGAAAAGAACTTGCCCGCGCCCGTGAGAACTTCATCCTTCTCGAAGATCACGTGATCCTTGCGCGTCTCGAACGCGATGCCCCTGACTTTGACTTGCTGCGCCACATGGGCATCACGTGCAACCGCCTGCGGTTCATAGTCGTGGTTGGTGAACACTGCGTCAACGTCCAGCGTCTGCGCGAGCCTCGGGATCGCGTCGCGCGCCCGGTCGTAAAGCACATGCAGCCCGCCGCCCAGCACTTCCAGTGCCGCGCGCAGCTCGACGATGCTCTCCCATATGAACTCAACGCGGCGATCCGCCTTGTCTTCCAGCGCATCGAGGATTTCGCGGTCGAATACGAAAACGCAATGCACGCGCTCCGAATTCGTGAGCGCGGCGTGCAGGGCTGCGTTGTCGAACGAACGCAAATCGCGTCGAAACCAGAACAGCGCGGAGCGGTGAAGCATGGGTAGAGTCCAGTTCGCTGGCCGCTCCCTGAGTGCTGTGTCTTTTTTTGGTCTTATTGGCCTGCGTTTCCGCTATTTTGCCAGTCACGCTAAACGTGGCTTGCCACGTAGAATATTCACTTATGGAAAGCAGTTGCCTCGCCGGTCACTTCCTGATTGCCATGCCTGCCATGGCCGATCCCAATTTCAAGGGAACGGTGACCTATTTGTGCGAGCACAACGAACGCGGCGCGCTGGGTGTAGTAGTTAATCGGCCCACCGATCTCACCATGGAATCCCTGTTCGAGCAGATCGAGATCGACGTGTCCGATCTCGCGCTGTCGCAACGCAAGGTGCATTTTGGCGGTCCGGTTAGCGTGGAGCACGGCTTCGTGCTGCACCGCTCGCATGGGTCGTGGAATTCGTCCATCGTCGTCAGCGACGAGCTCTCTCTGACGACATCCAAGGATATTCTCGAAGCGGTCGCGCATGGCAACGGCCCCAGCGAATGGTTGCTCACGCTCGGTTACGCAGGCTGGGGCGCGGGACAGCTTGAAGAGGAAATTGCGGCCAACGCATGGCTCACGGTGCCAGCTGATGCCGAAATGCTGTTTGAGATACCACCGGAAGGCCTGCTCGATGCCGCCATCGAGCGCCTCGGCATCTCCAAGTTTGCATTGTCCAATGTCGCGGGCCACGCGTGAACAGCAAGACCTTTCTTGCCTTTGATTTTGGTGAGCGCCGCATTGGTGTGGCCATCGGCAATGATCTGACGGAAACCGCGAATCCGCTGACCGCGATTGATGCCACGAACGACGATGGCCGTTTCTCCGCAATCAGTGTTCTGGTGAAAGACTGGACGCCAAATGCTTTTGTCGTCGGCCGTCCTGCGCATCCGGATGGCAAAGCGCATGCGATGACCGCACGCTGCGAAAAATTCGCACGGCAGCTCGAAGGCCGCTTTGACCGGCCGGCCTATCTGGTCGACGAGCGCTACACCAGCGTCGACGCCGCAAAGGCGCTGTCAGGCAGCAAATTGACCGGTCAACGCAGAAAACAGGCGATTGATGCCGAAGCAGCGGCGCAGATTCTGCGCCGTTTTTTTATCGAGGGACCCATGAATCTTGAGAGCGCAGCCGCGCCATGAGCACGCAAACTGACCCGCGCAGCACGCTGCCTGATGCCGAAGCGTTGTTCGCCAGCCTGAAGGCACAGATGGCGCCGGCCATCGCCTACAACGCCAAACTCGTGGGCGTTTATTCCGGCGGCGCATGGCTAGCGGACCGTCTCGCCGCAGAACTTGATGGCGAACACGAAGTGGGCTACATCGACGTGTCGTTCTATCGCGATGACCTGTCGACCAGCGGGCTCAAGACCAACGTGCGCAGCACACAGATCCCCTTCTCGGTTGAAGGTGCACACATTGTGATCGTCGACGATGTGCTGTTCACCGGGCGCTCGATTCGCGCTGCGGTGAACACGCTGTTTGACTACGGTCGTCCGGCCTCGGTACAGCTCGCAGTGCTGGTTGATCGCGGTGGCCGCGAATTGCCGATTGCGGCGGATTACGTTGGCGCGCCATTGATCGTCGCCCGTGATCTGATGCTGGCACTCAGCAAGGATGATGCGGGCAAGTTCGCGTTGACGACTGAACCCTGGAACGCACACTGATGCTTTCGAAGAAAAACCTGCAACTCAACGACAACGGCGATCTGCATCATCTGCTCGCCATTGAAGGGCTGCCCAAGCGGATCATCGAGCGTATTCTCGATACGGCGGAGAGCTTCGTCGGTATCAACGAACGCGAAGTGAAGGTGGTGCCGCTGCTGCGCGGCAAATCGATCTTCAATATCTTCTTCGAAAATTCGACGCGAACCCGAACCACGTTTGAGATCGCGGCCAAGCGTTTGTCCGCAGACGTGGTGAGCCTCGATGTCGCGCGTTCCAGCACCAACAAGGGCGAGACGATTCTCGACACCATCGCCAATCTGACCGCCATGCACGCCGACATGTTTGTCGTGCGTCACAGCGAGAGCGGCGCACCCTACCTGATCGCGCAGCACGCAGCGCCACATGTGCACGTCGTGAACGCGGGGGATGGGCGTCACGAACATCCGACGCAGGGTCTGCTCGACGTGTTCACGATTCGCCGCTACAAGAAGGATTTCACAAGGCTCACGGTCGCCATCGTCGGTGACGTGCTGCATTCGCGCGTTGCCCGTTCGCAGATTCACGCGCTGACCACGCTTGGCGCGCCCGAAGTACGCGTGATCGGACCGCGCACCTTGCTGCCGGCAGATATTGAGCGGCTGGGTGTTCGCGTGTTTACTTCGCTCGAAGAAGGTTTGAAAGGCGTTGATGTCGTAACCATGTTGCGGCTGCAGAACGAACGTATGACCGGTGCGCTGCTGCCTTCGGCCAGTGAATATTTTTCGCGCTACGGACTCACACCACAGAAGCTTGCGCTGGCCAAACCCGACGCCATCGTGTTGCATCCAGGCCCGATGAATCGTGGCGTCGAGATTGACTCTGCGGTGGCGGATGGCTCGCAATCGGTGATCCTGCCGCAGGTGACCTATGGCATCGCGATACGCATGGCCGTGATGGCCATTCTTGCGGGAGCGGCACGATGAAGATCGCTGTACGCAAAGGGCGCGTGGTTGATCCGGCCTCCGGTTTTGATGCGATCGCCGATGTATTCGTCGCCGCGAGCAAGATTGTTGCAATCGGCACCCAGCCCGCCGACTGGCATAGCAATCGCGAGATCAATGCCGAGGGCTGCATCGTTGCGCCGGGTCTCGTAGATCTTGCCGTGCACGTGAAGCGCGGCACGCTCACAACTGAAATCGCCGCCGCAGCGGCCGGTGGCGTGACCAGCATGGTCTGTTCGCCCGACACCGATCCCGTACTCGACGAACCGGGCCTCGTCGATATGCTGCGGCTGCGCGCGCAATCGTTTCATTCGACACATCTGTATCCACTCGGAGCGCTGACCAAGGCGCTCGCGGGCGCACAGCTCGCCGAATTGTCGAAGCTCGCGCAGGCCGGATGCATCGGCTTCTCGCAGGCTGATCGCGCGGTTGCCGATACCCAGGTGCTGCTGCGCGCCATGCAGTACGCGGCGACCTTCGGCTTCCCGGTCTGGCTGCAGCCCGAAGATCTGCATCTCGCCAACAATGGCGTCGCGCACGAAGGCGAAGTGGCGTCGCGCCTCGGCCTCGGTGGCATTCCGTCGAGCGCAGAAATCGTCGCACTGTCCACGCATCTCGAACTTGCGCGCGCAACGGGCGTGCATCTGCACGTATGTCGCGTGTCGACGGCGGAGGGTGTGGCGATGATTCGCGCCGCAAAATTGAACCGCATCAACATCACCGCTGACGTCGCGATCAACCACCTGCACCTGATCGATCTCGACATCGGGCATTTCGATTCGAACTATCGACTGTCGCCACCGCTGCGCACCTCGCGCGACCGCGACGCATTGCGTGCAGGCGTGATCGACGGCACCATAGATGCCATCGTCTCCGACCACACGCCGCGGCCTGAGGGCGCCAAGCAACTGCCGTTCGCCGAAGCCGCACCCGGCGCCACCGGCCTCGAAACGCTGCTCTCGCTGACGCTGCGTTTCGCTGAATCTGCAAAGCTGCCGATGAAAGAAGCGCTCGGCCGCATAACCCATCACGCCGCCAGTGCCGCAGGCCTGAGCGCTGGTCACATTGCGGTAGACGCGGTTGCCGACCTCTGCATCTTCGACCCCGGCGCCTATCGCCTCGTCACCAAAGCCAGCCTCAAGAGCGCAGGAAAGAATTCACCGTTCCTGGGGTATGAGTTGCCGGGAGTAGTAAGAGGAACGATTACTGCCGGGCATATTGCCTACGAGGCGGCAGCCTGACCACTAATCCCCTCTCCCATGGCGGGAGAGGGCCAGGCCGATGCCAAAGCGTTGCTGACCAGGTTGGCAGTTTTTGAAGTTGGTTGGTTTGCCACGGCGCAGTTTCGCCTGCGGCGAGGTACTTTTGGCATTGCCCAAAAGTACCCAAAAGGCTAGCCCCTGGTGCCCGCCTTTACCTCCAGTGCTCGCAACACGCAGGACGAAAACAAATCGCCCGGACGCCGCGCTAACGCACGGCCGTTGGGCTCAAGGTTTTCGTCTACGACCGCGCGTTGCTCCGCGCTTCGGGGCTGGCACACGGGGCAAACTTCGTAAGGAAGAAGCGCTTCAATGTTCGCAAGCCGTCAGGCGGGCATTTCAATGCCTGCGTCAATAAATCTAGAAACAAACTCGCTACCAAGCAAAGCGTCTGCAGCGGCAATTGCTGAGGTTGCATTCTGGGCGTTAAACGACCGTCCTGCGACTACGTCAAGCGCAAAGTTGTGCAACGCGTAAGCCAAATGCGCGGCTTGGCGAACCGCTAAATCGCCTTCTGTTTCACTGCCCAAATAGCCAGATAAAAGCAATCGGATCTCATAGATCGCATACGCCAAAATCTTTTCTTGTTCTGACGTCGCAGCCATACGAACGCTCTCCTAGGTCGAAATGCAGAGTAGCCTTCGATTTTGCTCCAGATTGTCGTGAACTAACGCCGACCCGAGTCCGCCCCTTGTGCCCGCCCCGAAGCGCGGAGTGTTGTGCGGTCGTAGATGCGTCTCCGGCGCACACTCCGCGTAGCGATAGCGAAGCATTCGTGCGACGTTGACGCGTCCCGCACAACGCGAGCACTGGAGGATCAGGCGGGCACCAGGGGCTAGCCTCTTTGCCTACTTTCTGGGCAATGCCAGAAAGTAGGTCGCCGCAGGCGAAACGAAGCAGTCCCAAAAGAACCTCCTCCTTCGACGCAACCCTTCGACAAGCTCGGAGCGAACGGCACCCCTGACTTTGTGCCTCATTCCGCTATATCAACTTTTATATAAAAGCTAACCTGTATCGGGGCTAAGCAGCCAAAACGCATAAAGTCGACTTATTGGCTAATGAGCAGCTAGCCCCAGCCAAATGGAGCTTTAGCGCCTAAGTTGCTGCGAACTGAATCACCAGCCGCCGGTTCTGCTTGCCCTTGTTTTCAACTTTGACGATCCTCACCGGGCCGATTTCGCCCGTGTTTTTCACATGCGTACCGCCGCAGGGTTGCAAGTCCACGCCGTCACCGATCTTGAGCAAGCGCACGCGACCAGCACCAGTCGGCGGCGCGACGCTCATGGTGCGCACGAGCTCCGGCTGCGCGGCCATTTCCTCAT
>Ga0209023_10004943_pt1 | contig 14836 bp, 13 predicted proteins | sample LakOneMetagenome_FD_187468 | JGI IMG/M metagenome (GOLD analysis project Ga0209023, IMG submission 187468) | Freshwater and sediment microbial communities from Lake Erie, Canada (SPAdes) (version 2) | ecosystem: Environmental > Aquatic > Freshwater > Lentic | place: Lake Erie, Canada... | reverse complement strand
TGTTTGTGTCTTTTCTGTGAGGAACTTTGATCGGTTCTCACTGACCATCGCACGATGGCTCACCACGTCGAGAATCCGACGCTCAGTTACTGCGATTTACACCACTCCACGGGACATGACCTCCACAAGAACGGTCGGAGCTGCAGTGAACAGCGAGATTCCTTCCGATACCAGGGTCAAGATAGCCGAAGTCTGCACGCCTCGCGAACCGATTGCGAGGATCCCGCGGGCATCATGGAGCAGAGTTGCCGTCTCACTCCCCCAAGTCTGAAAGAAAATCTCCCGGGCCCCGGCTCGGTCCCAGTGCGTGCACAACTCACTCAGATGACCGGATCTAATGCCCGCCCGATTCAGGCTGGTCGGGTTTGTGGTCACCCCGAAAATCAGGCCTTGGCTCAGCAGCTGCCCAACCTCGTTTTGTCAGCACTGTCAGCATAAAAACGAAATTCTGAGGCCAAGTGATGAACGTCCCATGTCTGATGGCCGAGTGATCTAGTGTCATCGTGATCACCAATCGGCGGACGACTTTATCCTGCCTGTCCGATATCAAGAACAGCAACGTCGTGAACGGCGGCTCACAGGCGCGGATGACGAAGAATCGCGCACAGTTCCACAACAACAAAAAACCCCCTTCTTGATGTGGTCAAGAAGGGGGAAGATCTCTAAACAGATCTATTTGTAGAGTACCGCTGCGATATTCGCGTCCGTCATGTTGGAGGAGTCGTACCAGAAAAAGCCGGTGTCAATGATTTTCTCCGGCGTCTTGCCCTGGATCGCGTCGAACGCGGCCTGCACGCTCTGCTCACCGATTCCGATGGGATTCTGCGTGATTGCTCCAGACATCAACCCGCTCTTAATGGCATCCATCTGAGCTTGACCGGAGTCAAATCCAATGATCTTGAGGTCACCCGGAGCAAGTCCGAGCTCACCAACCGCGTTGACAATGCCGACGGCCGAACCCTCGTTGGTGCCATAGAGGCCCTTGAGATCAGGGTGCGCCGCGATCATAGCCTTAGCGATATCAGCTGACTTGAGGTGGTCACCGTCGCCGTACTGGATGTCCACGATGGTGATGTTCGGGTATTTGGCTTCGATCTGCTTGACGAATCCGTCACGACGCTCAACGCCCGTGGAGTTGATCTGGCTATGGCCGACAATGCCGACTTCACCCTTGTCGCCCAGCAGCCGAGCCATGTTGTCAGCAGCGAGGGCTCCAGCAGCGAGGCTGTCCGTCTTCGAGATGCTCACCGGAACATCGCTGTCGCAGCCGGCGTCGAATTCAACAACAGGGATGTTAGCGGCCTTGGCTGCATCCATGAGCGGAATGCACGCTTTCGGGTCCAAAGCCGCGTATGCGATGGCATCCGGCTTCTTGTCGATTGCGGCCTGAAGCATCTGCAACTGGCTGTCAACTTCGGTTTCGGAGGCAGGTCCCTCAAAGGTGACCCGAACTCCGAGTTCAGCAGCGCGAGTTTCTGCACCGGACTTCACTGCCTGCCAGAACTGGTGCTGGAATCCCTTGGAGATCATGGCGATGTACGGTTTGGTGCTGTCTGACCCTGCTTCCGCGGCATTGTCGGCGCTGGCGCAACCGCCCAGGAGAAGCGCAACCGCCGTGGCCACTGCAATTGCAACGACTCTCTTGCGTGCTTTCATCGAATAACTCCATTGTTTTTTCTCTGATCAACCGGGTGGTTGAATTCTATGATATCGATTTCACGGATCAAGTGGAACCTTGATCCGGGTAGATACAGGATTGTTACATTCCAGCAGGCATACTCGTTGGGTATTCCGTCAACACGGTGCCGCGCTGTCGTCAAGCAGAAATACAAAGCCTCACGATGCGGAGCGGCGCTGCCTCAATGCATCCGAGAAGACCGCGACCAAGATGACCGCGCCCACGACAACGTTCTGCCATTCAGTCTGGATAGACATGATGCGAAGACCGTTGATAAGCACGCTCATGATGAGTGCACCGATGAGCGTTCCCAGAATGGATCCACGGCCGCCGAGGAGGGAGGTCCCACCGATGATGACTGCGGCAATGGCCTGGAGCTCATACCCGGTCCCGAGCTGGGGTTGCGCCGAGTCCAGTCGTGACGCGATCACGACACCGGCAATTCCGGTGAAAACGCCCGAGAGGGTATAGATGAGGATCTTCCACCGACGAGTATCAACACCGGAGAGCCGCGTCGCTTCTTCATTGCTGCCCAAGGCAAAGGTGTAACGTCCCAGAATGGTTTTGTTGAGAATGAGGTAGGCCACAAAGGCGAGAATGAACAGGATCAAGACGGCATTGGGCAAACCGGGAATGAAGGTGCCAAGGGCGATTTCCTTGAAGCCTGCAACATCACTGAAGTAGATAGGTCGAACGCCGGAGATAACCAGAGCCAGTCCTTGCGCGATGAGCATCATGGCCAGCGTCGCAATGAAGGGTGGCAGTCGAAGCACGGCAATATTGAAACCGTTGATCACTCCCATCAGCGCTCCCGTGGCGATCCCCCCGATGACACCCACAATGAAGGGCAGCTGCAAATTGACAAGGAAAATCCCGGTCATAACTGCGGCAAGGGTCATTCCTGTTCCAATGGACAGGTCGATCCCCCCGGTGATGATCACAAATGTCGTCCCGAGCGCGAGTATCCCGATCACAGCGGTCGCGAGCAAAATGCCGGAGATATTGCTCCAGGTAAAGAATGCGCTGTTGGCAAACGAGAAGAAGACCAGCAACACAATAAGGGTTGCAAAGGCGAGGGATTGCTGAAATTTGGCACGAAGGAAGCTGGATACAGACCCCGCACTCTTGCCGGGAGTGTGCTGGCCCCGTGGTGCCGGCGCCGTAACAGTGGATGCATTCATAGCTGTACTGCCTCTTTCTCGTGACCCATGCGGGTTGCGTAGTCCATGATTTTTGCTTGACTTGCTTCTTCGTTGTCCAGGATCCCGGTGATCCGACCATTGGCCATGATCACAATTCGATGGGACAACCTCAGCACCTCGGGAAGCTCTGACGAAATCATGATGATGGATTTTCCCTGCTCGGCCAGGTCGTTGAGCAGTCGGTAAATCTCTTCTTTCGCGCCCACGTCGATTCCTCGAGTGGGCTCATCGAAGATGAGGATGTCGCAGTCCCTGGCCAGCCATTTGGCGATGACTACTTTCTGCTGGTTCCCCCCGGAAAGATTCTTCGTCGTGGCAGAAATCGACGGTGTCTTGATCCGCAACGAATCAACGTATCCCCGTGACACCTGCTTTCCCTTTTCAGTGTGGACGAAACCCAGGGCATCGGTATAGTCGCTCAGCGACGCCAGCAGAATATTGGTATTGACGTCCTGTTCCAACAGCAGACCGAATTGTTTTCGATCCTCAGAAAGGTAGCCCACCCCCAGTGCCACGGCGTCGGAAGGCTGTTTGATCGAGACGGGCTTTCCATTGACAGCGATAGTGCCGCTCTCGCGGGGGTCTGCGCCGATGATCGCTCTCGCGACCTCAGTGCGCCCAGCCCCCATCAGACCGGAGAAACCGAGGATCTCACCTCGCCGCAATTCAAAACTCACGTCTTTCAGTAACGACCTGGTGTTCAATCCGTCGACCCTGAGCACGACATCGTCGGCAACTCGAGCCCGTGCAGTGGGGCGGGCTCCTTCTTCCAGTGGACGACCCACCATCATCTCGATGACGGTGGGGATGTCGAAATCTGCCTTCTCCAGCGTTCCGACATATTGCCCATCTCTCAGGACAGTGACGCGGTCGGTGATCCGACGCAGCTCATCCATGCGGTGAGAGATGTAAATAATGCCGGTTCCGGAGGCCTTCAAACCCTCGATGAGCGTGAAAAGCGTTTCAGTTTCAGTCATTGTCAACGCCGAAGTCGGTTCATCCATGATGAGCACCTTGGCATCAAAGGACAAAGCCTTGGCAATTTCCACCATCTGCTGCTTGGCAACGGTGAGCCCTTCAATCAGCGCCTGTGGATCGAGGTTGATACCCAGGCGAGACAGCAGTTCGCTCGCATTCTTATTCAAAAGGCGCTCCCTGACAAACATTCCCGTTCGAGGCTCTCGCCCGATGAAGATGTTCTGTGCCACGGTGAGGTGCGGCATCAGATTCATCTCCTGATGAATGATGCTGATGCCGAGTCCTTGTGCCGTCTTCGGGCTGTCGATGTCGACTTCCTGTCCGTTCAGCAGAATCGTTCCGGAATCCTTTGAGTAGATTCCCGAAAGAATCTTCATCAAACTCGATTTGCCGGCGCCGTTCTCTCCCACCAGCGCAAGGACCTCGCCGCTGTTCAACACGAACTGCACATCTTCGAGGGCCTTGACGCCGGGGAAACTTTTACTGATCCCGCTGACTTTCAACAGTTGGGTTGACACACCTTCACCTACTTCGTCGGAGGGCTTTTTGGATTGATCTTGAGGTTCTGATGCAATGCCTGAGGTTTATGATATCGATTTCATGCCTTGAAACGAAATAAACTTTGTTTCAGTTAGGTAAAGAATCCACAGTGTCCAGCAGACCATGCGCCGTACTTTGACCTGAAGAAGGCTGACACTCGAACTCGGTGGGGGTTTACGCCCTGTGAGCACCGAGGAATCAGGCGAACTCAGCGACGCGACGCTTATTCGTTCGTCGGCATCACCCCGACGAGCCCCTTGCGAACGATGACACACCCGTAGGTGCGTGTTTCACCGGTCTGAACGATGACGTAACTGTCATTGATTGACTCGTAGAAGGTGAAACGGTCGATGAACCGTACCTCTTCCTCGTGGACGTCCGCGGCCTCGATCAGTTCTTGCTGCACGGTCAGCACGCTTCCATCCGCCGATTGCATGAGATCAACGGCAGGGGTGTCATCCAAGGGCAGCACACTGCGAACGGCAGCAAGGACCTCGGGTGCCGTGGTACCGGGTAACGTCACCAAGCGATTAGCCAGGCGAAAGGCTGGAAAGTGTGCATCGACAATAACGACCGCGTCAGAGTGGCCCATCTCGTCCAGAAATTTGAGAAGGCTTCCGGTGAGCAGGGGATTGATTCCGATCAACATAGTGCGTTCCTTTTCATTGAGAGCAAATTTGACGACAGGTTGTAAACGCGTTGGGCAGTGCCGCTCAGGACCCTGATCTGGTCTTCATTGCTGAGCTCTCCAAGGAAATCGGACATCACTTGCCACTCAGGCTGGTATCCCCCGGTCGACACCGTTATCGGCCAGTTTCCGCCATACATGAGTCGGTCAGGGCTGAAAAGCTCCAAGGCCGTATCCCATACCTCGTGCAGGACGGCCGGCGACAGTCCAGCATCCGCACAGCCAAGCCCGGACACCTTGGCAACGGTGTTGGGCAACTGGGAAATGCGCGCCAGGCTCGCCCGCCACGCTGCAAAATCAGAACGTCCGCGGGGCGGCAGCCCCAAATGATCGACGACGATGGTCAATTCAGGGAGCTCAGCGGCCAGTCGGCCGGCCTGATCCAGGTGCCTGGGCCAGGCGTCATGGATTTCATAGGGAAGGCCGCGTTGTGCTACCTGTACGAGCGACGCCCGTACGGTTTTCTGGTCGAGGAAATCCGCCCGAATATCGTCATTGATCAGGTGGCGAACGCCACAGAACTTCGCGAACTGAGAAAACGTTTCCAGATCCTGCTCCGCAACAACCGGGTCATCGAGTTGTACCCAGCCGACCACCCCCAGCACCCACGGGTTCGTTCTCGCCACCTCCAGCAGATACCGGGTGTCGGCACGCGAATCCTCCGCCTGCACGAGGATGGCACCCGTGAATCCGCAACGACTCAATTCCCGTTCGGCCTGCTCTGGCGACCAGCTCGAATAGAGCAATCCGTGCTCGGGCTTGAGCCACGCGTAGTCGGAAACCGCGAGGTCCCAGACGTGGAGGTGGGTGTCAACGCGCAGCTCGGCGTTCAGCACGGTCGCGTTCTCATGCGGGAATCAGTTTCTGCTGCGTGAGAGACTGCCAAAGTTCCTCCGGAATTCTCTGCGTCAGGCGGGCAGAATTTTGCCAGAGCTGATCTGGCCGGCTACCACCGACCACCACAGACTGCACAGACTGGTCTCTCAGTGGATATTGAAGTGCAGCCGTCGCCAAGGGAATTCCGAAGTCCAGGCAGATACTCGCGATCCGCTGCACGCGGTCGAGCAGCAATACAGGCACGTCGTTGTAGTCATACCGAGATCCCGCAACGGGCTTGTCGGTCGCCAGCAGCCCGGAATTGAAGACGGCTGCCGCGATAATTCCTACGTTGTGCGCCCGGCAGGCGGGAACGACGTCATCCAGCGCCGATTGGTCAGCCAAGGTGTATCGACCGGCGACCATGAGCAGATCGAGCATGCCGGTTTTGACGACCTCTCGAAGCGCGTAGGTCTGCATTGAACCGACACCGATCGAGGACACCAAATTCTCCGACCGCATTTGGGCAAGAGCCGGCAATGCCTGATCGATGCCCTGTTTGAGGTCATGGCGTTCCGGATCATGCAGATAGACGATGTCAAATCTGTCCAGGCCGGTGCGAAGCAGCGAATCCTCGATACTTTTCCGGATGCCGTCGGCAGAAAAGTCCCATATGCGACGCGTATCCGCTGGAACGTCGAAATCGTGGGCACTGTCAGACAAACCAGCGCCGGACGGGTTGGCGCGCAGGAGTCGTCCGACTTTTGTCGAAACAATGAACTCCGTCCTCGGTTTGGAACGGAGAAAATCACCCAAACGACGTTCGGACAGGCCCAGACCGTAGTGCGGCGCTGTGTCGAAGTATCGAATTCCCGAATCCCAGGCCGTCTGCAATAGCGTCGCCGCTTCCTCATCCGTCATGGACCGGTAGAGGTTGCCCACATTGGCAGCCCCATACCCGAGGCGCGGCAGGTCGATGTCACTCATGCGGCACGAACGCGTACGCAGCGCGACTGGCCTCGAGCATCTCTGTTCCCGCACCCGGCACTCTCGGCGCACAGTAACGTCCACGGTCGATCACGACCGGTGTCGTGAAATGTTCATGCAGGTGGTCGACATATTCGATCACCCTCTGGTTCGTTGTCGCCGAGATGGCAACATAATCGAACATGGAAAGGTGCTGCACCGCTTCGCACAATCCGACGCCCCCGGCGTGCGGGCACACGGGGATGCCGAATTTTTCCGCGAGCAGCAAGATCGTGATGTTCTCATTGACTCCTCCCACTCGGGTGGCATCAATCTGCAGGATCTGAAGCGCCTCTGCCTGCAGGAATTGTTTGAACATGATTCGATTTGCCATGTGCTCCCCTGACGCCACCGGTATCGGAGCCACTCCTCGAGCGATCGCCGCGTGTCCCAAGATATCGTCAGGGCTCGTGGGTTCTTCGATCCAGGCAAGGTCGAATTCAGCTAAGTGCGACACCCATTCGATTGCCTCCTCGACTCCCCAGCGTTGATTCGCGTCGGTGGCGATGCGAACATCCGGGCCCACGGCTTCGCGGGCCAGTCCCAGGCGGCGAATATCGTCACCTAAATCACCACCGACCTTGATCTTGATGAGTCCGAATCCATCGGCCACCGCTTCCTTCGCCAGACGCACCAGCTTTTCGTCACTGTAGCCCAGCCATCCAGGTGTGGTCGTGTACGCCGGATAACCTGATTCCAGGAGCTCGGCCTCACGAACGTCACGGCCGGGAACCGCTCGGCGCAGGATATCGAGGGCTTCGTCCGGAGTGAGAGCATCCGTGAGATAACGAAAATCGACCAGGCTCACGATCTCTTCCGGCGTCATTCTGCCGAGCAACTGCCAGAGCGGCAAGCCCGCCCGCTTGGCTTTCAAGTCCCAGAGCGCGTTGACGACCGCGCCAATAGCCATGTGCATCACGCCTTTTTCCGGGCCCAACCAACGCAATTGGGAGTCCCAGATGAATTCCCGCCACATGGCCCCCATGTCGGAGAGCAACTCTTCGACCGAGCGGCCCACCAGATGACCGGCCAAAGCTTGGATTGCAGCGACCTGGACTTCATTCCCTCTGCCAATCGTGAAGACAAAGCCGTGCCCTTCCAAGCCATCCGGAGCATCGGTCTCGATTCGAACGTAGGCAGTGGAGTAATCCGGGTCCAGGTTCATCGCATCTGAACCGTCGAGCGCCGACGAGGTGGGAAAACGAATATCGCTGGTGTGCAGGGCGGTAACAGTGCTCACAGTAATGTCTCCTTGGTCGGACACCCCGAGCATAAACATCCGATGTATAGAATGTCAATTGGGGTCCTGAGGCCATGATGTGGTCCGAACTCCACTTTCACCCCGGCAGAGTTCAGATGTTCATTGCGGATGTCATCGACCAGAAGAAAGTTGACACATGAAATTTGCACGCTTGGGGCCGATCGGCCACGAAGTTCCAGCTCTGTTTTCCTCCGGAAAATACTTTGATCTGTCCTCTGTGACAAACGATATAGATGGGCGTTTTCTCTCATCCGCCGGTGTGGCCGCCGCCGCCGATGCCGCCCGCCGGGGTTTGCTACCGGAGATTCCCGATGCAAGTTCCCGGCGCATCGGTGCTCCGATCGCGCGCCCCAGCGCGGTAATTTGCGTCGGCATGAATTATGCCGCTCACGCCGCCGAATCCGGATCAGCACCACCTGAGGTTCCGATCATCTTCTTGAAAACTCCCAATACGGTGGTCGGACCCAACGACACCATCTCGATTCCCCGGGGAAGTGTTCGAACAGATTGGGAAGTGGAACTCGGCGTAGTGATCAGCCACCACGCGTCTTATTTGGATTCACCCTCTGACAGCATCGACCACATCGCCGGTTTCGTCACAGCGAATGACCTGTCCGAGCGAGATTTTCAAATGACCGTGTCCGGAGGCCAATGGTCCAAAGGCAAGTGTGCTCCCGGATTCAACCCCACCGGTCCGTGGCTGGTCACCCCTGAAGAACTCGATTACCAGTCGCTGGGCCTGCGAAGCTGGGTCAATGGCCAGACTCGCCAGCACTCTTCGACGGCAGACCAGCTCTTCGGCGTGGACTTCATCATCTGGCACCTCAGTCAATATATGGCCCTGGAACCGGGCGATCTTGTGCTGACGGGAACTCCCGAGGGCGTCGCTCTGTCCGGCCGATTTCCCTACCTCGCGGCGGGGGATGTCTGTGAAGTAGAAATAGACGGACTGGGCCGCCAGCGTCAAGAGTTCATCACGTCAATCGGGAAGGAAAATCATGCCTGAATTCCAGGGATTGGTCGCGATCGTCACGGGTGGCGCTTCGGGAATCGGAGCGGCAATCGCAGATCGGCTCCACAATGCTGGGGCTGCCGTGGCAGTTTTCGACCTTCAGCCGGAATCTGCCTCGAAAGCACACTTCGCGCTTGAAGTCGACATCGCCCAAGACAACTCGGTACGGTCTGGCGTGGCTGCCGTTGTGGCGGAATTCGGCCGCATCGACATCGTCATCAACAACGCCGGAATTGGCGCGCAGGGCACCATCTCCGACAATGATGATGATGAGTGGGCGCGAGTCCTGAACATCAACGTCACCGGTATCGCTCGGGTTACACGGGCAGCCCTGCCGTGGCTGCTGAAATCCCCGGCGGCGGCGGTTGTCAACACGTCGTCTATCGCGGCGACGGCCGGCCTGCCCAACCGGGCGCTCTACTCCGCCTCAAAGGGAGCCGTTCTCGCGCTGACTCGCGCGATGGCCGCCGATCATCTGCGCGACGGAATCCGGGTCAACTGTGTCAGCCCGGGAACCGCGGACACCCCCTGGATCGGTCGGCTCTTAGAGAAATCAGCCGACCCGGTGCGGGAACGGACTGCACTGAATGCCCGGCAGCCTCATGGACGTCTTGTCGAGGCCGACGAGGTGGCAGACGCCGTCGTCTACTTGGCAAGCCCCCGTTCCGGATCGACCGTCGGCATTTCATTGGCCGTTGACGGTGGAATGCAGAACCTCAGGCTTCGTCCCGAATGACGCCGCATCTTGTGTCGACGCACACTACTGTTCCTCGACGAGAATCAGCCCCTGCGCAATGCCTGGGTTCAGTCACGATTACCGGTAAACTTTTCCACCATGTCGACCATCTATGAGGTAGCGGCCCGTGCCGAGGTTTCTCCGGCCACGGTTTCGCGGGTGTTGAACGGCACATATGTTTCCGAAGAGAAGGTCAACCGGGTCAAACAGGCAATCCGGGACCTTGATTTCTCGCCGAACAGGACAGCCCGGTCACTTCGCCGGCAGCATTCCCAGATCATCGCCCTGATCATTCCGGATATCGAAAACCCGTTCTTCACCTCCATCGCCCGCGGCGTGGAAGACGTGGCCCAGTCAGCCGGTTATTCCGTCGTCCTGTGCAACAGCGACGGAGAACTTGCCCAAGAGGCCTATTACCTGGACATCGCGGCGAACGACAATATGGCTGGCGTCATCTGGGCGCCGGCTGCTGATTCCAGCGACCTCGGCCGCTTCCATTCCCCCACGCGAGCCGTCGTCGCCATCGACAGGCATCCCGCGGGCCGTGAAACAGACGCAGTCCTGGTCGACAATCAGGTCGCAGCATATGCCGCAACGCAATCGTTGTTCCAACAGGGATACCAGCGAGTGGCCTGCATCACCGGACCGGTAGATGTGGAAACGGCCGTTTTGCGCGGGGCCGGCTGGCGTGAAGCGTGGTCGGCAGATGAGAATCGTGTGTTCTCCGACGAGTACCTGCGCTACGCGAATTTTCGCGTCACTGGCGGACGGACCGCCCTGCAGTCTCTCCTTGCGCTGCCCAACCCTCCTGACGCCGTGTTCGTCGCCAACAACCTCATGGGGGTCGGTGTCTTACAGGAGCTGTTCGAACGCCGAATCACGACGGCAGAATTCGGTGTGGCCATCCTCGGAGATCTGCCCTATTCCTCGTTCATATCCTTGGGAGCGACGGTCATCGATGTGCCGGCCCGTGAAATGGGCGCTGCTGCGGCGCGTCTTCTCTTGGAACGCATTGCTGGGCTTACCGATCCACCCCGCACCGAAGTGCTCAAGTGCAAGGTATTGATCCCCCGTTCCGGAAACCATCCCGAGTAGTAAGTGCGATTTCTCACTGTCGGTGTGATTGCGGGTGAAATCGATTTCATGTATCGTTACCGCATCAGGGACAAGGAAGTCAGATGCGCATTCAGGCGGTATTAGGTGTCGATATAGGCACATCCAGCAGTAAAGGCGTGCTCGTCGGCCTCGACGGGAAGATTCTCCACACAGCTGTGCGAGAACATCTCATTTCCCGTCCGGTTCCGGGTCAGGTTGAAATGGACGCCGACATATGGTGGTTCGAATTCGTGGAGCTCAGCCGGGAACTCCTCGACCACGGTGATGTCGCTGTCTTGGCGGTCGGGGTCAGCGGCATGGGGCCGTGTGTGTTACTCACCGACGACCAGGATCAGCCCATCAGGCCAGCGATTCTCTATGGCATCGACACTCGGGCATCCGCCCAGATAACCCGACTCACTGCCGAGTTGGGAGCTGAAGCGATCGTGCGGCGCGGCGGATCAGCGCTCTCCACTCAAGCGGTCGGGCCCAAATTAGCCTGGATCGTTGAGAATGAACCACAGAACTGGGAGAAAGCAACAAAGCTTTTCATGCCCAGTTCTTGGTTGGTGCATAAGCTCACCGGCAGCTACGTGCTCGATCATCACTCTGCCAGCCAGTGTTCGCCGTTGTATGACAGCGCGGCGCAGGCCTGGTTCACCCCGTGGGCGGAGAAGGTCGCACCAGGACTTACCCTCCCGACACTGAGCTGGGCGGGTGATCAGGCTGGGATTGTCACCGCGGCAGCGTCACAAATGACAGGAATTCCGGCCGGAATACCCGTCATCACAGGAACGATAGATGCCTGGGCTGAAGCTGTCAGTGTGGGCGCACAGGGTGTCGGCGATCTCATGCTGATGTATGGCACGACTATGTTCCTTATCAACACTGTAGAAGACACTCTCACCTCGCCTACCCTGTGGTCGACCGTGGGCGCACTTCCCGGCACCCGCAACCTCGCGGGCGGCATGGCGACATCCGGCGCCATCACTTCTTGGCTGCGCGAGCTCTTCGGATCTCCCGAATACTCTGATTTGCTTCTGCTGGCCGAGGCCGCGGGGCCGGGCTCCAACGGTCTGCTCATGCTCCCTTACTTCGCCGGGGAGCGGACGCCCATCCCGGATCCTGAAGCCCGGGGCATCATTGCCGGGCTTACCGTCACGCATACGAGGGGCGATCTGTACCGCGCTGCGCTCGAGGCCACCGCGATGGGGGTGCGCCACAACGTCGCTGCCATGCTTGAGGCCGGCGCAGTCATCAACCGTATTGTGGCCGTTGGCGGGGGCACGCAGGGTTCTTTGTGGACTCAGATTGTCTCTGACGTCACCGGTTTGTCCCAGGTCATTCCCACCCACACGGTTGGGGCCAGTTTCGGTGTCGCCCTGCTCGCTGCGCAGCTGGTGTCGGCCGCGCATATTGATGAGTGGAATCCGCCAGTGGAGATTCGAGAGCCCTCGGGGAAACACCGCGGCACTTACGACGACCTCTACGCCCTCTATCTCTCGCTCTACACACAAACTATCGAGATCAGCCATGCCTTGGCTCGATTCCACTCCGATTCCCACACTGGTACCGCCAGTTCGACAAGTTCAGAGGAATGACACCGTGACGACTTATGCAATTCCCACCATGCGGGCCCTGCCATCAACACCACCAGCTACGGCGTACCTGATCTCCAGCGGCGACCTGCGCGAATCAGCGAACACTGCGGGCTGGAGTACTCAGGTCGCGCTCGAAGAAATCGTCGCCACAGCCCTGGGCGAGCACGGATGGTCCACTGTGCGCGGTAACGCCGTCGATCCGAAAACCGGCCACGGTTTCATCAGCAGCCAGCGGATGGGACTCGAAGTCTTCAAGGGGATTCCCACCGACGCACCGCTCATCGTCGCCGAAGCCGTCTGGCAGTACAGCCATCACGTTTTGGGCGGACTGCGCAGCCATCAGGGCCCGATCCTCACCGTCGCCAATTTTGCCGGTGATTGGCCTGGTTTGGTCGGCCTCCTCGGGCTCAACGCCGGGCTCACCAAAATGGATAAGGCATATTCGACCATCTGGACGGTGGATGGGACCGACCAGTGGTTCAAGGACGGCATCCATTCCTGGGTCGCCAACGCCACGATTCGCCATGACGCCACGCATGTCAAGGATTTACCTGTTCTCGCCGACAGTGCCGAAAAGCAGCTCGGAGAAGCCTTGGCCGACCAGCTCCTCACCGACAAGGCCATCATCGGTGTCTTCGATGAAGGATGCATGGGGATGTATAACGCCATCATCGACGATGAGTTGCTCAACCCCATCGGAATTTACAAGGAGCGCCTTTCCCAGAGCGCACTCTGGGCGGAGATGCTCGTCGTGACCGACGATGAAGCAGACGCGGTGGGAAACTGGTTGATCGCAAAGGGCATGACCTTCAAGATCGGCGAGAACGAGGCGGAGGATCTCACCCGTGGGCAGCTGAAGTGGCAGTACAAGATGTACATCGCGGCCCTGCGTATCAGCGATGATTTCGGCCTCGATGCCGTCGGCATCCAGTACCAGCAGGGGCTGAAAGACCTGTCCCCCGCGTCGGACCTGCCCGAGGGCCTGCTCAACAACGTGGACCGCCCTCCCGTCACCAGCCGCGACGGCTCACGTGTGCTGTGGGACGGTGCAGCCCTGCCGAACTTCAACGAGGCCGACGAAGGCGTTGCCGTCGATGCTCTCGTCACAAATCGTGTGTGGACGGCGATGGGCCTTGACCCGGCTACCACGCTGCATGACATTCGCTGGGGTGAGGAATACGACGGGCAATTCGTGTGGGTTTTTGAGATCTCCGGTTCAGTGCCTCCATCACACTTCACCAACGGATACGCCGATGCCGAGGGGTGGCGTCAAAGTCCGGTGTTCTTCCCCGCCGGGGGAAGCACGATCAGAGGAATTTCAAAGCCCGGTGAAATAGTCTGGTCCCGAGTTTATATTGCGGGTGGGAAACTCCACCTCGATCTGGGACGGGCCAGCGTAGTTGCGTTGCCGGCGGAAGAAACAGAGCGACGCTGGCAATCCACGAACCCGGAATGGCCCATTGCTCACGTCGTGCTGCATGGAATCAGTCGTGATCAGTTCATGGCGCGCCACAAGGCGAACCATGCCCAGGTTGTCTACGCGCCCGATGCCGTGACCGCCGACAAGGCTCTCATTGCCAAGGCCGCAGCTTTTGCCCGCCTAGGCGTCTCGGTTCACCTGTGCGGCGACGTGACGCTGGACTAGGCGGTATGAGGGTGTCCAGTTCTTGAGGCTGGGGCCTCCGTTCAGGTATACGTGGGTGACCGACCTTGGAGAGTTGGTCTAGCCACAGCTGAACTTTGGAGGCCTCACCGGCGAGGTTCTGCGGCATCGGTTCGGGCTTGATATGGCCGAGGTCGTTGCGTGGTCCGCAGATTGCGACCTAAGAGGCCCGCCCGACCAAGTTTGGCCTTTACCGGCCTCTACGTGCATCGGGAACCGCGAGTGTTGTTGCAGCGCCCTCAAAACTGCAGCCGATCGAGCGGTCTTGCTCGATGACAAAACGCGCCAAGCTAAGACGGTGACGCGAAGTCAAATCGGCATTAGCGCGGCACACGAGGTCACATTTATTCAACCAACCTGCCTGGACAATACAACGAGGTCGGGCACAAATCGCTCACATGTGCAAAACGTAGGTCTTGAGATCATTCATGGTCTGCGTCATGTGGCTGTCCATCGCCAGACGTCCTCTTTCGGGATCACCGGATGCCAAGGCCTCCAGTATGCGGGCGTGTTCGTGAAGAGCATGCGTACGGATCTGCC
>Ga0209023_10004942_pt1 | contig 14838 bp, 12 predicted proteins | sample LakOneMetagenome_FD_187468 | JGI IMG/M metagenome (GOLD analysis project Ga0209023, IMG submission 187468) | Freshwater and sediment microbial communities from Lake Erie, Canada (SPAdes) (version 2) | ecosystem: Environmental > Aquatic > Freshwater > Lentic | place: Lake Erie, Canada... | reverse complement strand
TCGGCCTGAGCACCGTCTTCATCGTCTCGTTCATCTCGGCCACGTTGCTGCCGCTGGGCTCGGAGCCCGCCGTGTTCGGCCTCATCAAGATCAATCCCGACATGTTCTGGCCGGCGATCGTGGTGGCGACAGCCGGCAACACACTGGGCGGCGGCGTGAGCTGGTGGATGGGTTTTGGCGCCCACAAGGCGGTGGACAAGGCACGGGGCGGTCACACGGATGTGCGTGCACTGGCGTGGCTGCAGCGGTTCGGCGCCCGGGCCTGCCTGATGAGCTGGCTGCCGGTGGTGGGCGACCCGCTGTGCGCGGTGGCCGGCTGGCTCAAGCTGCCGTTCTGGCCCTGCCTGCTCTACATGGCCATCGGCAAGTTCATGCGCTACCTGGTCATGACCAGCGTGCTACTGCACTTCATGCCCGGCAAGTTGGGCGGCTGATGCCCGGCGCCGTGTGCGCAGGCCTACAGGAAAGCGTGTGCGCTCGACTCCGACAGCGCCGAATCGCCCTTGGCCACGGGCTCCTCGACCACCACCTGGTTGCGCCCGCCCTCCTTGGCCATGTACATCGCGGTGTCAGCGCGCGAGAAGAACTCCAGCACCGACTCGCCCAGCACATAGTGCGTGACGCCGATGGACACCGTCACGCGGCCCTTGAGCAGCCCGGTCCAGGCGTGCGACTCGACCTGCGCACGGATGCGCTCGCAGGTGTTGAGCGCCGGGAGCAGCGACGTTGCAGGGAAAATCAGCAAGAACTCCTCGCCGCCATAACGCCCGAATACATCGCCGCCCCGCACCCCCTGCTGCGCAATGCGCGCAAACGTGCGCAGGACCTCGTCGCCACCCAGGTGGCCCAGCTCGTCATTGATGCGCTTGAAGCGGTCGATGTCCAGCACGGCCAGGCACAGCGGAATGCCGCTTTCGTCGGCCATCTGCTTTTGTTCTTCGAGCGCGGCCAGCACGTAGCGCCGGTTGAAGCAACCCACCAGGGTGTCCCGCTGAGCGTCTTCCTGGATGTTCTTGATCTTGCGGCTGGCGTGGTAGAGGCTGCGGTACAGGCGCTGCACCCGACCCATCAGCAGGATGAACGCCGGCAGTGCCATCAGCAATGCCAGCCCGTGCAGCACCCCCAGTCGGAGCAACGCGTCGTTGCGCTGCTCCAGGTAATGCAGTCCCACCACCCCCGCATACAGGACGAGCAGGCAGACCGACAAGCCTAGCAGGGTGCGCCTCGGCACGGTGAAGGTGCCGTAGGCCACCGCCACGAATGCGAAGGGCACCAGCAGGATCTGCGTGACGGGTTCCAGGTAGAACAACACCAGCATGCAGCCCAGCGCAGTGGCCACGATGGCCAGCTTGATGTGCCGGTGCCGCAGCTTCTGGTGCAGCGCTGTGGCCAACAAGGCCCAGAAGGCCAGGCAGCACAGCGCCGTCAACCCCGCCAGCACCACCAGCACCTGCGCTGACACGACGTCCAGCGCGCAAAAACCCACCATCGCCAGCGCGTACATCCCGATCAGCCCCATCGCCTGCAGCCATTGCTGCGCCACGCTCGCCCCACGCGCGCCCTGCACACCCAGTCCGTCCATGGCGCGCCGGGCCGGACGCACCACCGCCGCCGACGAGTCGTCGAACTCCATGACAGCGTCGGACAAGGGGAAGGCATCCGTGGCAGAAAACGGATTCTTGCGTCCAAAAAACATGTGGGAGGGCAGGCGAAGCCTGGGTTCGTTCGGGTGGCAACATCTTGCCGGGGTGCGCGGGCCCTCGGCAAGCCGCCTGGGGCAGGCCCCGCGTATCTTACGCAGAACTGACATCACACCACACGGTGTTTTCCAGTAGCGGGCACCGCCAGACGCAACCTTTTGAGAAAAATCAAACCGATGGGGGACATGGACCGCCGTCCGCAGCGGGCACCGCGCACTGCAGCGCGGCGCATCATAGGCGCGCGACTTCCGCCCTGCGCACCGACCACCAACCTTCAGCAGAATAGACGCAAAGAGCCGCCCAGATCAGCACAAAACCCATCAATCGCGCGGGCTCGAAGGCTTCGTGAAACACCCACACGCCCAGCGCGAACTGCAGGCTGGGCGAGATGTACTGCAGGATGCCGAGTGTGGACATGGGAATGAGCCGCGCGCCCGCCGCAAAGAGCAGCAGCGGCACGGCGGTCAGCGGCCCGGCCACCAGCAGCCAGCCCAGGGTGGTGGCGTCTCCCTGCACCAGCGTCCCGTGCCCCTGCCAGGCCCACCAGCCCAGCACGATGGCAGCCACCGGGGCCAGCATCATCGTCTCCAGCGCCAGGCCCTCCAGGGCCCCCAAGGCGGCCACCTTGCGCAGCAGCCCGTACACACCGAAGCTCGATGCCAGCACCAGCGCGATCCAGGGAAGCCGGCCTGCCTGCACCGTGAGCCACAGCACACCCGCTGCCGCCACGGCCACGGCCAGCCACTGCCCGGGGCGCGGGCGCTCGTGCAAGAACACATAGCCCAGCGCCACATTCACCAGCGGCAGGATAAAGTAGCCCAGGCTTGCGTCCACCACATGCTGGTTCTGCACGGCCCACACGTAGGTCAGCCAGTTGCCGGACAGCAGCAGCGCCGACAGCGCAAACGCGGCCAGCACGCGGGGCTGGCGCACGACAGCGCCCATCCACGCCCACTGGCGGCGCACCAGCAGCACCGCCAGCACGAACACCAGCGACCACAGCGTGCGGTGCATCACCACCTCCAGCGACGGCACATCGGCCACCTGCTTGAAGTACAGCGGGAACAGGCCCCAGGCGACATAGGCCAGCGCGGCGTAGAGGATTCCGGGGTTCATGGTACTGCCAGGGTGGGCGCAGGATGGGGCCAGTGCCTTCCCGCCGCCGGGTCGAAAAAAATCCCTGCACGCCGCCAGGGGCTTGCAGGGAGCGGGCCGGGAGCGTCGCGCGCCCCCCAGGCGGCACCGCCGGCAAGGCCGGCGACGCCACAAAGGCCAGTCAAACGTTGAAGAGGAAGTTGAGCACGTCACCGTCCTTGACGATGTACTCCTTGCCTTCCGCGCGCATCTTGCCCACGTCCTTGGCGCCCTGCTCGCCCTTGTACTGGATGTAGTCGTCGAAGGCGATGGTCTGCGCACGGATGAAACCGCGCTCGAAGTCGCCGTGGATCACACCCGCAGCCTGCGGTGCGGTGGCGCCCACGGGCACCGTCCAGGCGCGCACTTCCTTCACGCCGGCCGTGAAGTAGGTCTGCAGCCCCAGCAGGCTGAAGCCCGCGCGGATCAGGCGGTTGAGGCCCGGCTCTTCCAGGCCCATTTCCTGCAGGAACATGTCGCGGTCTTCGTCGCCCATCTCGGCCATTTCGGCTTCGATCTTGGCGCAGATGGCCACCACCGGCGCGCCCTGGGCGGCGGCGTATTCCTTCAGGCGGTCGAGCAGGGGGTTGTTCTCGAAGCCGTCTTCGCTCACGTTGCCGACGAACATGGCGGGCTTGGCCGTGATCAGGCAGAACTGCTTGAGCAGCGGCGCGTCTTCCTTGCTGACCGGGATGCTGCGTGCAGGCTGGCCCTGGTCCAGGGCCGCCTGGATGGGGGTGAGCAGCGCAACGATCTTGGCGGCTTCCTTGTCGTTGCCCGACTTGGCGGCCTTGCTGTAGCGGTTCAGGGCCTTTTCGACCGTCGTCATGTCGGCCAGGCACAGCTCGGTCTGGATGACCTCGATGTCGGCGATGGGGTCCACGCGGCCGGCCACGTGGATCACGTTCGGGTCTTCGAAGCAGCGCACCACGTTCACAATGGCGTCGGTTTCGCGGATGTGGGCCAGGAACTGGTTGCCCAGGCCTTCGCCCTTGGAGGCACCGGCCACCAGGCCGGCGATGTCCACGAACTCGACGATGGCGGGGACCACGCGCTCGGGCGAGACGACCTCAGCGAGCTTCTGCAGGCGGGGGTCGGGCACTTCCACCACCCCCGTGTTGGGCTCGATCGTGCAGAAGGGATAGTTCTCGGCGGCGATGCCGGCCTTGGTCAGCGCGTTGAAGAGAGTGGACTTGCCCACATTGGGCAGGCCCACGATGCCGCATTGGAGGCTCATGGCAGGGCTTTCTGGAATTCGGAGACAAACCGCTTATTTTACGGCGCGCGAGCCATGCCCCTCCGCGAGGGGCCGTTCAGGCCTCAGTCAAACCGCAGATCGGCCGCCACCCGCTGCCCCACACGCAGCATCTGGCCTGCCCCCTGGCGCACGATGGCGTTCATGCCGAAGGTGATGGCACCGTTCAGGCGCCGGTCCGCGCGGTACCCGCGCAGCGTGGTACCCACCTCGGGGCTGCTCTCGGCGGTGGCCGGGTCGATGTCCGGGATGGGGCAGCGGGCGCAGGGCTTGACGGTCTGCAGATGGATCTCGCCTTCGCCCCCGCCGTCCACGCGCACCATGTCCACCCGGTCTTCGTCGTGGGAGTCCACGCCGCCCAGCACCACATTCGGCCGAAAGCGTTCGATGCCGACGGCGCCGTGGCCGGCCGCCGTGAGGCGATCATTCAATTCATGCATGGACGCCTCGCTCGCCACCAGCACCGGAAACCCGTCCGAGAACTGGTTGGGCGCCTCGATGCCGCCCGTCCAGTCCATGCTGGACAGGCGCCGGTGTTCGGGGTCGAAACGCACCAGGCGGCAGGGCTGGCCCAGAAAGTCGGTGAACCACTGTGCGGCCACCGCGCCCATGTCCCAGGCGGGCACCGTGTCGCGCCAGACCGTGACCGTGGCGGGCGCCTCCACCGCGTCAATGGCCACGTGCAGGGCCAGCATGCCGGGTGCCCGCAGCACCATCTCTTCGGTCTTGAGCTGCGGGCGAATCAGGGCCATGCGCGGCAGCGTCCGCTGGGTCAGGAAGACGCCCTGGGCGTCCACCACCATCCAGGCGCGGTCCAGGTCCAGGCCCGTCTCGGTGAGCAGCGCCTCCTGCACCTCGATGCCCGCACACGACTTGACGGGGTAGACAAACAGGCGCGCGATGGTGCCGGACAGATCGGAATCGGGGTTGAAACTCACGCCAGCGCGCTCCTGAAAAATGGGCTATCGACACGGAGATGGGCTCTCCGCCCGCAATTTTGCACTGCGCCCGGGGGCCCGGGACGGCTCCTACAATGCCTCTCATGGCCCAAACCTTTGATATTTGTATTCGCGGCACCGGCGTGGTGGGCACCACCCTGGCCTTGCTTCTGGCACGGGACCGGTTGAAAGTGGCGCTGCTGCCCGCCTCGGGCCCCAGGAACCCCGCCGCCAACGACGTGCGGGCCTACGCCCTGAACATCGCCTCCCGCCAGTTGCTCGAATCCCTTCGCAGCTGGCCGGACGATGAACACGCCACAGCCGTGCGCCAGATGCAGGTGCAGGGCGACCAGGATGGCGCGGTGCAGTTCGATGCCGACGCCCAGGGCGTGGATGCCCTGGCCTGGATCGTCGACGTCCCGGCCCTGGAGGCGCACCTGGCCCAGGCCGTGCGCTACCAGCCCCATGTCGAGCTGGTGAGCGCCCCCGTTCCCGCCGCGCTGACCGTGGTGTGCGAGGGCCGGGCCAGCAGCACCCGGGACGAATTCGGCGTGAACTTCGAGGTGACGCCCTATGCCCAGCACGCCATCGCCACCCGGCTGCAGTGCGAACGCCCCCACGGGCAGGTGGCCCGCCAGTGGTTTTTGCCCGACGGCATCCTGGCTTTTTTGCCTTTGGGCGGGCCCGACGGGAACTCCGTGGCGGTTGTGTGGTCCGTCTTGCAGGAGCAAGTGGCGCCGCTCCTGGCATTGCCGCCGGAGGAATTTGCGCAACGGCTGCAATCGGCCAGCCACGACGCGCTGGGCGCACTGCAGCTCAGTGCCGAGCGGGCGGCCTGGCCCCTGCAATGGGCGAAGGCAGACCGCTGGAGCGGCCCCATGCCATCGGCACCAGGCACTGCAATGCGCAGCTGGGCCCTGGCCGGCGATGCCGCCCACAACGTGCACCCGCTGGCAGGACAGGGCTTGAACCTGGGGCTGGCCGATGCGCAGGCCCTGGCCCGTGTACTGCACGAGCGGGACTACTGGCGCAGCGTGGGCGATGTGCGGCTGCTGCGGCGTTATGAACGTGAGCGCAAGGCCGCCCTGCTGCCCATGGGCATGGCCACCGACGGACTGCAGCAGCTGTTTGCGCGGCCGGAGGGGCCGATCCAGGCACTGCGCAACTGGGGCATGAAGGGCTTCGAGAGAAGCGGCCCCTTGAAGGATTTTGTGGCCCGACAGGCCATGGGAATTTGATTGACGACGACACTGCGGCGGCCCCTGGTGGCCTCCGCGCCTTGAACCCGAGAACACCATGACATTGCTTCCCATCCTGATCACGGCCATTGGCCTCCTCGCCAGCACCGCAGCCTCTGCCCAGGAGGCCGACATCCGCAAGGCGCTGGCCGAACGCATTCCGCAGATGGACAAGGTCGACGAGGTTCGCCCCACGCCCATGAAGGGGCTGTACGAAGTGCGCATCGGCACTGACCTGTTCTACACCGATGCCAAGGGCGATTACGTGATCCAGGGCGAACTGATCGACACCAAGGCCCGCCGCAACCTGACCGAAGACCGCAGCGCCAAGCTCTCTGCGGTGGACTTCTCGGCGTTGCCATTGAAGGACGCCTTCACCATCGTGCGCGGCGACGGCAAGCGCAAGGTGGCCGTGTTCGAAGATCCCAACTGCGGCTACTGCAAGCGCTTCGAGCGCGACCTGCAGAACGTGGACAACGTGACTGTCTATCTGTTCCTGTACCCCATCCTGAGCCCCGACTCGGCAGAAAAGTCGCGCAACATCTGGTGCGCCAAGGACAAGGTGACCGCCTGGCAAGACCAGATGGTGCGCGACAAGGCCGCCCCGGCCGCCAGTTGCGATACCAGCGCCCTGCAGCGCAACCTGGCTTTTGGCCGCAAGCACAAGATCACCGGCACGCCGACCTTGATCTTTGCCAATGGCACACGGGTCCCCGGAGCCATTGGTGCGCAGGAAGTCGAAAAGCGCCTGGCCGAGGCCGGCAGTGAAGCCACCCGGGCCAATTGAGCTGCATCCACTGAACCGCACGAACTGAACCGCACGGTGGGAACGCATTGACGTTCCCTGAGCCTGCCAGCAGGGCCCGGCGCTGCTGGCCACCACGCCAGAACCCAAGACGCCCATGCCTACACCCCGCCGCCACGAGCCCGCAGCCATCCACTACCGCGTGGAGCCTGCGGACCTGCATGCCCACCTCTTTCACGTCACGCTGACCATCGCCCACCCCCAGGCGCTGCAGGAGGTCGCACTGCCGGTGTGGATCCCGGGAAGCTATCTGGTGCGCGAGTTTTCCAAGAACCTGCAGGAACTGAACGCACACCAGGGCAAGCACGATGTACCGCTGACGCAGCTGGACAAACACCGCTGGCGCGCGGACTGCAGCGCGGACAAGCCCCTGGTACTGACCTACGCTGTCTGCGCCTACGACACCTCGGTGCGCACGGCGTGGCTGGACACGTCACGCGGCTTCTTCAACGGCACCAGCCTGTGCCTGCAGGTGCGGGGCCAGGAAAAGCAAAGCCACACCCTGGAAATGGCCAGCACCCCAGCGACGGCCGACTGGTCGGTGGCCACCGGGTTGACTGCGCTCAAGGTCGACAAGAAGGGCTTTGGCCTGTACCAGGCCGAGGACTACGACGAGCTGGTCGACAGCCCCTTCGAGCTGGGCACCTTCTGGGTGGGCCGCTTCACGGCCGGCGGCATTCCGCACCGCTTCGTCGTGGCTGGCGCCGCACCCTCGTTCGACGACAAGCGCCTGCTGGCGGACACCCAAAAAATCTGCGAGACGGCCATCCGGTTTTGGCACGGTGACGGCGCGGTCCCGTTCAAGAGCTACGTGTTCATGCTCAATGCGGTGGGCGACGGCTACGGAGGCCTCGAGCACCGCAACTCCACGGCCCTCATCTGCGGCCGCAGGGACCTGCCCCGTGTGGGCGAAAGCCGCGCTGGCGACGGCTACACCACGCTGCTGGGCCTGATCAGCCACGAGTACTTTCACACCTGGAACGTCAAGCGCCTGCGCCCTGCCGAATTCGCGCAGTACGACTACGCCCGGGAGAACTACACCGACCTGTTGTGGTTCTTCGAGGGCTTCACCAGCTACTACGACGACCTGTTGCTGCGCCGGGCAGGCTTGATCGACGACGCGACGTACCTGAAGCTCATCACCAAGACCATCAACCAGGTGCACCAGACCCCCGGTCGCGCGGTGCAGACCGTGGCGCAGTCGAGCTTCGATGCGTGGGTCAAGTATTACCGCCAGGACGAGAACACCGCCAACGCCACGGTGAGCTACTACACCAAAGGGTCGCTGGTGGCGCTGTGCCTGGACCTGGCGCTGCGCCGCGACGGCAAGAGCACCCTGGACGACGTGATGCGTGCGCTGTGGAAGCGCTGCCAGGGCGGCCCCATGACGGAGGACGACCTGCGCACCGTGCTGCGCGAGCTGGGCGGTCGCTCGTTCGACGCGGACATTGCGCAGTGGGTGCACAGCACGGCCGAACTCCCCCTGGCCGAACTGCTGGCGGCCCACGGCGTGCACCTGCAGGCCGAAGCACCGCAACTTGCCCAACGCCTGGGGCTGCGCGTGGCCGAAAACCACAGCGTGCAGATCAAGACCGTGCTGCGCGCGGGCCTGGCAGAGCAGGCCGGCATTGCGCCCGGTGACGAATGGCTGGGCGTGGAGGTGCAGGGCCAGGGCTGGCGCATCAGCAAGCTCGAAGACGTGGCGTTCTACGCGGGCACCGAAACCGCGCTGACGGCCGTGGTGGCGCGCGACGGACGGCTGCTGCGCCTGGCGCTGGAGTTGCCCCCGCGCGGCCCGGGCACTGCGCACCGCAAGCCCGCCCGCACCACCACCGCGCCGGACACCGTCAGTCTCTCGGCGACGGACCCGGCAGCGCTGGGGCGATGGCTGGGGTGACGGAGGGTGGCCGGAGGGTGACGGTGAGTTGAAGGTCAACGTGAAGTGGGGCATGCGCGGCGGCGGTACGGTCTTTCACCTACCGCGGCGCAATCCTGACCTGCTTCGGTATATTCCTTCACGCCCGTCATAACCAACCATAAACCAGGAGATTCCATGGCCTACGAAACCATCGAGGTTCGCGTCGAAGCGGACAAGGTCGGCGTGATCACGCTGAACCGCCCCAAGCAGCTCAACGCCCTGAACGACCAGCTCATGAACGAGCTGGGCGCGGCCCTGAAGGATTTCGACGCCAACGAGGCGATTGGCGCCATCATCGTCACCGGCAGCGAAAAGGCGTTTGCAGCGGGCGCCGACATCGGCGCGATGGCCAAGTACAGCTTTGCGGACACCTACAAAGGTGACTACATCACCCGCAACTGGGAAGCCATCCGCTCCATCCGCAAGCCCGTGATCGCAGCCGTGAGCGGCTTTGCGCTGGGCGGCGGGTGCGAGCTGGCGATGATGTGCGACTTCATCATCGCGGCGGACAACGCCAAGTTCGGCCAGCCCGAGATCAAGCTCGGCGTGATCCCCGGCGCCGGCGGCACGCAGCGGCTGCCGCGGGCAGTGGGCAAGTCCAAGGCGATGGACATGGCCCTCACCGGCCGCATGATGGATGCCACCGAAGCCGAGCGCGCCGGCCTGGTGAGCCGTGTGGTGCCCTACGACAAGCTCATGGACGAGGCGCTGGGCGCGGCCATCCTCATTGCCGGCTTCTCGCAGATCGCCGTGATGGCGGCCAAGGAGTCCGTGAACCGCGCGTTCGAAGGCAGCTTGTCGGACGGCGTGATGTTCGAGCGCCGCCTGTTCCACGCGCTGTTCTCCACACAAGACCAGAAGGAAGGCATGGACGCCTTCATCAACAAACGCGCCGCCAATTTCACGCACCAATAAATTTTTGTTCTATAATCTTGGTCTTACGGTCGTATAGCTCAGTTGGTTAGAGCGCAGCATTCATAATGCTGATGTCGGTGGTTCAAGTCCACCTACGACCACCACATTCGAGAGACCTGCCTGAAGCCCGCAACGCGCCAGTGATTGCGGGCTTTTTTGTGGCCGCAACACGGCGGCCGTGGCGGTAAGTCCTTGTATGAAAACGGTTTTTACGGCCCCCTGGCCCGTAAAATCAGCCTCCCCCACCCTGTTATCAGCCTCTGGATACACACCATGAACCGCTGCACCCCTGCCCTGAATTCTTCCACCGCCGGCGCTGGCCGATGTCTGAACACCGCGCGCGTCATCGCTGCCGCCAGCTTTGCCGCCCTGGCCTGCCTGGCCGCCCCGGCACACGCGCAGGTCCAGCCAGGCCTGGGCGTGGTGCGCAACTTTCCCGATGCGTCGCTGCGCGGCAGTCTGACCATCCAAGGCGGCTCCGACGCCCTGCTCAGCGGGCGCACCATTCGCATGGCGCCCGGCATGCGCCTGTTCAGCCCGCAGAATTCGCTGGTCATGCTGCACACGGTCCAGGGCCAGACCTTCAAGGTCAACTACCTGATCGAGAACAGCACCGGCATGCTGCTGTCCGCCTGGATCCTGACCGAAGGTGAAGCCGCCCAGCCGCGCAATGGCTCGGACACGATCCAGTTCAACTTCCGCACCGACTCGGACCCGACCAAGAAGTAGCTCCGGCACGGGCAGGCCCGCTGCACGGCCGCCCACCACCCTGCCCCCTGCCCCAACGGCCGCCCCACGCGCGCCGCCGCATCCCCATTCGGACACGAGATTGATTGCCATGGCCAAAAAAGTCTTCATCAAAACCTTCGGCTGCCAGATGAACGAGTACGACTCGGACAAGATGGCCGACGTGCTCAACGCAGCCCAGGGCTACGAACCCACGCAAAACGTGGATGAGGCCGACCTCATCCTCTTCAATACCTGCTCCGTGCGCGAAAAGGCTCAGGAAAAAGTCTTCAGCGACCTGGGCCGCATCAAGCACCTGAAGGCCCGCGGCGTGAAGATCGGTGTGGGCGGCTGCGTGGCCAGCCAGGAAGGCGCCGAGATCATCAAGCGCGCGCCCTATGTGGACGTCGTGTTCGGCCCCCAAACCCTGCACCGCCTGCCCGAGCTGCTGAATCAGCGCGAGCGGCTGGACCGCCCGCAGGTGGACATCAGCTTCCCCGAGATCGAAAAATTCGACCACCTGCCGCCAGCACGGGTCGAAGGCGCCAGCGCCTTTGTCTCCATCATGGAAGGCTGCAGCAAGTACTGCAGCTACTGCGTGGTGCCCTACACCCGCGGTGAAGAGGTCAGCCGCCCGTTCGACGACGTGCTGGTGGAAGTGGCGGGCCTGGCCGACCAGGGCGTCAAAGAGATCACACTGCTGGGCCAGAACGTGAACGCCTACCTGGGCAAGATGGGCGACACCGCCGAGATCGCCGACTTCGCGCTGCTGCTGGAGTACGTGGCCGACATTCCAGGCATCGAGCGCATCCGCTACACCACCAGCCACCCCAACGAGTTCACGCCGCGGCTGATCGCGGCCTACGCCAGCATCCCCAAGCTGGCCAACCACCTGCACCTGCCGGTGCAGCACGGCAGCGACCGCATCCTGATGGCCATGAAGCGCGGCTACACGGCCATGGAATACAAGAGCACGATCCGCAAGCTGCGCACCGTGCGGCCCGAGATCAGCCTGTCCAGCGACTTCATCGTCGGCTTCCCCGGCGAGACGGAGGAAGACTTCGGCAAGATGATGAAGCTGATCGAGGACGTGGGCTACGACAGCAGCTTCAGCTTCGTCTTCAGCAAGCGCCCGGGCACGCCCGCCGCCGCGCTGCACGACGACACGCCGCAGGCGCTGAAGCTGCAGCGCTTGCAGCACCTGCAGGCGACGATCGAGGCCAACGTGCGCCGCATCAGCGCCAGCCGCGTGGGCACGGTGCAGCGCATCCTCGTTGAAGGGCCTTCACGCAGGAGCGCCAGCGAGCTGATGGGCCGCACCGAGTGCAACCGCATCGTCAACTTCGACGGCGGGCCGCACAGCGCGCGGCTGGTCGGGCAGATGCTGGACGTGAAGATCACCGAAGCGCTGCCGCATTCGCTGCGCGGCGTGCCGGTGCTGCGCGAGGGCGCTGGCGATGACGTCAGCGCCGCCCCGGCCCGAAGCCGCGCCACCACAGCGTGAGGGCGCAGGCGGCCACCATCGCGCCGTAGGTGGCCATCTTGCCGTCATGTCCGAACAGCACCAGGCCGGCCACCAGCACGGCAGCACTGGCCAGGCTCGCGTCACGCGCCAGGGTGCGCCAGCGCTGTGCGGCCAGCTCGCGGCGCCACAGCAACTTGGCCAGCGCGGCCGCCCACATGCCCGTGCCAACAGCGGGCACGAAGAAGTTCAGCAGGTGCCAGAGCGCGTCGATCGGACCCAAGATGGGCATTTCCCCTAGGTCGGGCACATCGCCCGGTTGACATCGATCAAGAGTTCCGACACCCTGAACTGTCCGCCAAATCTTACAATCAAGCTGTGAGCGTCTTCGCCCTCGGGCTCAACCACACCACGGCACCGCTGGATCTGCGGGGTCGGCTGGCGTTTGCGCCCGAGCAGTTGACCCCTGCGCTGCGGGGCCTGCACGAGCGGCTGCGCCGCGTGCCCGAGGCTGCGCTGGTCTCCACCTGCAACCGCACCGAACTCTACGTGGCCGCCGACCCGGCCACCGTGCACGAGCTGGTCCGCCCCACGGTGGACTGGTTGGCCGAGCAAGGCGGCGTCAGCGGCAGCCACCTGCAATCTCACACCTATGTGATGGAAGACCGCGCCGCGGCGCGCCACGCCTTCCGCGTGGCCGCGGGGCTGGATTCGATGGTGCTGGGTGAACCGCAGATCCTCGGCCAGATGAAGCAGGCCGTGCGCCAGGCCGACGAGGCCGGCACCCTGGGCACCACGCTGCACCAGCTCTTCCAGCGCTCCTTCTCGGTCGCCAAGGAAGTGCGCACCTCCACCGAGATCGGCGCGCACAGCATCAGCATGGCGGCCGCGGCCGTGCGCCTGGCCTCGCAGTTGTTCGAGGACCTGAAGGACACGCACGTGCTCTTCGTCGGCGCGGGCGAGATGATCGAGCTGGTGGCCACCCACTTCGCGGCACGTACGCCCAAGTCCATGGCCCTGGCCAACCGCACGCTCGAGCGGGGCGAGCGCCTGGCCAACCGCTTCGGCGCGCAGGCGCTGCGCCTGGCCGACCTGCCCAACCGCCTGCACGAGTTCGACGTGGTGGTGTCCTGCACCGCCAGCACCTTGCCCATCATCGGCCTGGGTGCCGTCGAACGTGCGCTGAAAGTTCGCCGCCACCGCCCGATCTTCATGGTCGACCTGGCCGTGCCGCGCGACGTGGAACCCGAAGTCGGCAAGCTGCGCGACGTCTACCTCTACACCGTGGACGACCTGTCGGCCCTGGTGCAGACCGCCGGCGAAAAGCGCCAGGCCGCCGTCGAGCAGGCGGAGGCCATCGTCGACGCCGGTGTGCAGAGCTTCGCCCACTGGCTGGACCAGCGCGCTGCCGTGCCGCTGATCCAGGCGCTGAACCGCCAGGCCGAAGACTGGGGCGCGATGGAAATGCACCGCGCCCGCAAGCTGCTGGCGCGGGGTGAACCCATCGAGTCGGTGCTCGAGGCCCTGGCCCGCGGCATCACCCACAAGATGCTGCACGGCACCCTGGCCGAGCTGCACACGGCCGAAGGCGATGAGCGCGAGCAACTCGCGCAGACCGTCGCGCGCCTGTTCCTGCGCCAGAGCACCCGTCAACCCGGCGGCGACGGCCGTTAGCTGAACAACCCGTGCACCCGGTGCGCGCTGCGGCGTGCGCCGGGCGCCTTCGCTGCATGAACGATTCCCTGCGTCAACAATTCGAACGGCTGGCCCTGCGTCTGACCGAGCTGGATGCCAACCTGGCCGACCCCGTGGTCACGAGCGACATCAAGCGCTATCGCGCCCTGTCGCGCGAGCAGGCCGAAGTGGCCGGCGTGGTGCAGCGCTTTCGCCAGTACCAGCAGCGCGAAAGCGACCTGGCCGCCGCGCGCGAGATGCTTGACGATGCGGACATGGCGGAGATGGCGCGCGAGGAGATCACCGCCGCGCAGGCCGACATGGAGCGCCTGCAGGCCGAGTTGCAGACCGCGCTGATCCCGCGCGACCCCGATGACGAGCGCAACGCCTTCCTCGAAATCCGCGCGGGCACGGGTGGCGATGAATCGGCCCTCTTTGCCGGCGACCTGGCACGCATGTACTTGCGCTACTGCGAGCGCCAGGGCTGGCGCACCGAGGTGATGAGCCAGAGCGATGCCGAACTCGGCGGCTACAAGGAGTTGGTGCTGCGTGTGGAGGGCGATCGCGTGTTCGAGCACCTGCGCTTCGAGTCGGGCGGCCACCGCGTGCAGCGCGTGCCCGCGACTGAGACCCAGGGCCGCATCCACACCAGCGCCTGCACGGTCGCGGTGATGCCCGAGCCCGACGAAGCCGAAGAAGTGCAGCTGAACCCGGCCGACCTGCGCATCGACACCTTCCGCGCCAGCGGCGCCGGAGGCCAGCACGTGAACAAGACCGACAGCGCCATCCGCATCACCCACCTGCCCACGGGGCTGGTGGCCGAGTGCCAGGACGACCGCAGCCAGCACCGCAACAAGGCCAAGGCCCTGGCCGTGCTGGCCGCGCGGCTGCGCGAAAAGGAGCGCAGCGAACGCCAGGCCAAGGAAGCCGCCACGCGCAAGAGCCTGATCGGCAGCGGCGACCGCAGCGACCGCATCCGCACCTACAACTTCCCTCAGGGCCGGCTGACCGACCACCGCATCAACCTCACGCTGTACAAGCTGGGCCAGGTGATGGACGGCGACCTCGACGAC
>Ga0209023_10004941_pt1 | contig 14840 bp, 11 predicted proteins | sample LakOneMetagenome_FD_187468 | JGI IMG/M metagenome (GOLD analysis project Ga0209023, IMG submission 187468) | Freshwater and sediment microbial communities from Lake Erie, Canada (SPAdes) (version 2) | ecosystem: Environmental > Aquatic > Freshwater > Lentic | place: Lake Erie, Canada... | reverse complement strand
TCGCCGGCGAGGTTCACGCTGCGCCCGGGAATCAGGATGCTCGAGGTCGGCTTCAACGCGATCGAGGCGATCACCGCCTGCCCGGTCGAGATGCCACCGAGGATGCCGCCTGCATGGTTGGACAGGAATCCGGCCGGCGTGATCTCGTCGCGATGTTCGCTGCCCTTCTGCGCGACGCTGGCGAAACCCGCGCCGATCTCGACGCCCTTGACCGCGTTGATCGACATCAGCGCGGCGGCGAGTTCGCCGTCGAGCTTGCCGTAGATCGGCTCGCCCCAACCCGGCGGCACGCCATCGGCGACGACCGTCACCCGCGCGCCAACAGAGTCGCCCGCCTTGCGCAATGCATTCACGTAATTTTCCAGTTCCTCGACCATCGACGCATCGGGCCAGAAGAACGGATTGGCTTCGACGGCGTCCCAGTCGATCATGCCGTCCGCGCGCACGCGCGGCGCGAGCTCGCCAATCTGCGCGAGATGCCCGCGTACGCGCACGCCATGCCGTTCGGCCAGCCACTTTTTCGCGATCACCGCGGCAGCGACGCGCATCGTCGTCTCACGCGCGGACGAACGTCCGCCGCCGCGCGGATCGCGGATGCCGTACTTCTGCCAGTAGGTGTAGTCGGCGTGACCGGGGCGAAACGTGTCGAGCAGGTCGCCGTAGTCCTTCGAACGCTGGTCGGTGTTGCGGATCAGGAGCGCGATCGGCGTACCGCTGGTGCGACCTTCATACACGCCGGACAGCATTTCGACCTCGTCCGCCTCGTGTCGCTGCGAGGTGTAGCGGCTGCGGCCGGTCGCGCGGCGATCGAGGTCGGCGCGGAAGTCCTCCGGCGCAATCGCAAGTCCCGGCGGGCAACCGTCGACGACGCAGCCGATCGCCGGCCCGTGGCTTTCACCGAAGGTCGTGACGCTGAGGAGCTTGCCGAACGTGTTGCTGGACATGGAAAGCCGTGCTTCTCGATTCGTGATTCGGAACGGCGACCTTCTCGTCGTCCCGGGGCACGCCGGGACCCGGTGCCTGCATCGTCACATCCAAGACACTGGTTTGCGGCATTGATTGGCGAAACGGTCTACTTGCGCGCGCTTGCGGCCTTGTGAATCGCGGCGGCATGCTCGACCAGATCGCGGCGATCCAGCAGGAACACGCCCATCTGGCCCACGTTGAACTCGATCCAGTTGAACGGCACGTTCGGCAGCGTCGCGACGAGCGCGCGTTCGCTCTCGCCGACTTCGACGATCAGCACGCCGTCCTCGTTCAGATGATCCGGCGCCGCCGCAAGGATGCGCAATGCGAAGTCGAGTCCGTCCTCGCCCGCGGTCAAGCCCAGTTTCGGCTCGTGGCCGTATTCGAGCGGAAGTGCGGCGAATTCCTGCTCGGTCACGTACGGCGGGTTGCTGACGATGAGGTCGTAACGCTCGCCCTTCAGGCTGCCGAACAGGTCGGACTTGAGCACTCGCACGCGTTCGCCGACATCCTGGAACTCGACATTCTCGCGTGCGAGCGCGAGCGCGTCGTCGCTGATGTCGGCGAGGTCGACCTGCCAGTCCGGGTTGTGCGCGGCCATCGCGATGCCGATGCAGCCCGATCCGGTGCACAGGTCGAGTGCGCGTTCGACGTGGCGCTCGTCCAGCCACGGCGTGAAATTCGACTGGATCAGCTCGGCGATCGGCGAACGCGGCACCAGCGCGCGCGTGTCCGACTTGAACTTGAGGCCGGCGAACCACGCCTCGCCGGTCAGGTAGGCAACCGGCTTGTGCTCGTCGACGCGCCGGTCGATCAGCGCAAGCACGCTCTGCCGCTCCGCCGCCGTCAAGTGCGCCTGACCGTAGGCCGGCGACAGGTCGTGCGGCAGGTGCAGTGCATGCAGCACCAGGTGGGTCGCTTCATCGAGCGCGTTGTCGTAGCTATGCCCGAAAGTCAGGCCGGCGGCGCCGAAGCGACTCGCGCCGTAGCGGATGAAATCGATGATCGTCGCGAGTTCCTGCGTCACGAGGGGATCCGCGCATGGAAGGGCCGCACAGTATAAGGCCGGAACGCAGAGAGTCGCGGGCGGTTCGACTTCGCTCGCTTGCGCTCGCTGCGCCCAGCGCGAACGGCTGGGGTAGTGACCGAGGAGCCCGCGTCGCAGCCGCCGTGATCGGGCCGGTATAATCGATGGATGATTTCCTCCCGCACCGCCGGCCGCGTCTCCGCGAACTGGCTGATCCTGATCGCCGCACTCGCGGCCGCCTTGGGCCTTTGGGCGGGCGCACGCTGGTCCGGCCCGCGAACCACTGCCCTGCCCGAGATGGCGAGCGTGGTGCGTTACCCGGCTCCACGCGCACTGCCGGAGTTCCAGCTCGCGCGTAGTGACGGCAAGCCGCTCACGCACGCCGACTGGAAAGGGAGATGGACCATCGCGTTCTTCGGCTACACCCATTGTCCAGACGTCTGCCCGACCACGCTGGCGACGTTCAAGCAGGTGTGGAAGCTGCTCGATGCCGACGCGCGTGAGCGCCTGCGCTTCGACTTCATCTCGGTCGACCCCGCGCGCGACACTCCGGAGGTGCTCAACCGCTACGTCGCGTTCTTCAACCCGCAATTCATCGCCGCGACCGGCGACGATGCCGAACTGACGCGCCTCACGCGCGCGCTTGGCCTCGTGTATGCGCGCGGAGAACCGAAGGACGGCACCTACGAGGTCGACCACGGCGCATCGGCCGTGCTGATCGATCCGAACGGCAACCAGGTTGGCCTGCTGCGTCCTCCGTTCGATGCCTCGAAGATCGCCTCCGACCTCACCGTCCTCGCGCGGAGCCGTTGATGAAACCATCCGTCCTCGTGCAATACGTGCTGCCGCATCGGCTGTTGTCACGCCTCGTGATGTGGGGAACGCGCTGGACGTTCACGCCATGGAAGAATTTCCTGATCGGTCGCATCGTGAAGGCATATCGGGTCGACTTCGCGGAGGCGATGACGACCGATCTCCGCGCGTACCCGCATTTCAACGCGTTCTTCACGCGCGCATTGAAGGCAGGCGCCCGTCCACAAGCCGACGCAGCGGATGCCGTGCTCTGCCCGGCCGACGGCAAGATCAGCCAGGCCGGCGCGATCGAGTCCGGTCGCGTGTTCCAGGCCAAGGGCCAGTCCTACAGCGTCGCCGAGCTGCTCGCCGACGCGGACGCGGCAACGCCGTATGCGCAGGGAAGTTTTGTCACCGTCTACCTGTCGCCGCGCGACTACCATCGCGTGCACATGCCGATTGCGGGCGAACTGGTCGAAACCGTGCATGTGCCCGGCCGCCTGTTCAGCGTCGCGCCGTTCGCGGTGGCCGCGATCCCGCGCCTGTTCGCGCGCAACGAACGCCTCGTCTGCCATTTCCGCGGCGAACGCGGCCCGTTCGCCGTGGTGCTGGTGGGCGCGATGCTGGTATCGGGCATCGAGACCGTCTGGGGTGATGTCGAGGTACCCCCCTACGCCTCGCGCATCACCCGCCGCGACTGGCGTGGACAAGGCATCCATCTCGCGCGCGGCGCGGAAATGGGCCGCTTCAACATGGGGTCGACCGCGATCGTGCTGTTGCCGGCGGGTGTGGCGATGCTCGACCCCGCCCTCGCCGCGGAATCCCCGGTGCGGGTCGGCCAGGCGATCGGTCGCCTCGCACTGACCGCCGCCCAACCGTCTTCAGGCCGATAGCCCCCTTCCCAATCGCCGGCTCATCGGTCACAATGTGACGCACTTCGGCAATTTGTGACGCGTTGGGCGGTCCCAGCGGGTGGCGTTGCCCTAGTATCGCGTCCTTGAAACCGGTTTTGCGTCCATCAACAAACCCATGGACGGGCAGGGGGAACACCATGCATCTCATGACCAGACTGATTGCCCTGAGCCGCGCGATGCAACTGCGCCGGCAGTTCCGCGAGATCAACAAGACGATGGAGCTGCTGCCGCCGAATGCGCGCCGCCAGTTGGCCGGGATTGCGTTGCGCGAGTTCAGCAGCGCCTCCAAGTGCGAGTTCCCGCACCTGTATTCGACCCCGCCGGACGAAAAGTACCGCGCCTGGGGCAGCGGCACCGACATCGGCCTCGAGCGCCTGCGCTCGGACAACCTGCAGGTTCGCCTGCGCGGCGTCGCGCTGTGGCTGACCGTGGCCTTCCACGAGACCAAGGATTCGCCGTTCGGCGAGCAGCAGGAACTGCACCGGCAGGTCATGCGTTCGCTGCGTTCGCTGAAGGAAGGCACGCCGGCGGCCGACATGAGCGCCTGGATGATCGACGCCGAAGCCGCCTGACTTCGGGCCACGCTCCGCGCCCGGCGCAACCCGCACATTCGATTCAACCCGGATCTCGCGCGACAGGACGACGCGTCCGGGTGGACAGTGCGGCCAATGGATGGGCCGCAACCTCTCGCTCCACGACACGCTTCACAGGACGGGACTTGGCGCATGGATGCGCCGCCTTCGCCCACGCAACGCAGGACCTGCAGAAATCAACGTACTGCCGATTTCTTGTGGCGGGCCGTTCGCGTTGAGCCCAGCGCGCGGTGCGCGCGAAGTCAAAACGTCCGCGAATCGCAAATCGCGTCGCACCTGATCCGTGGCGGACACGCCCGGAGGCGATCCCGCCGAAATTGTCGATCCACAACCTCTCAGCGGCGGCAGGTCGGGACCTTGAGCGTCTGACCCGGCTTGATCGCATAGTTCGGAGCACGCAAGCCATTCGCCACGGCGATTTCGCGCACCGAGCAACTGCCGTTCTTGCGCGCGATTGCCGCCAGCGTGTCACCCCTGCGCACGACGTAGGATCGATCCTTCTTCGCATTCGACGGCGCGCTGCGTGCCACGCCCTGCGCAAGCGCCACGGGCGCGGGTGTCGGCACCACGGCGGCGTGCAGTTCCGCTGCAAGCTGCTGCCAGCGACCTTCGGTGCAATCGCGTTGATAGGTTCTTTCAAGTTGCTGCGGAACGACGATCCGCGCACCGGCTGGCTCCTCCTGCTGCGGATCGAGTTGCGGATTGAGGTTGCGCAAGGTGCGGAACCAGCCGTCGTGCACATTGCCGTCCTGACCGAGGCACACCGTCAATTCGGCGATCGACGCCGCGCGCTTCAGGGTGATGCTGCCCGGCTTCGCCTCGATCTTGGGGAATTGCAGGTTGTAGCGCTCCGGATGCAGGAACAACCACGCGGCAGCGAGCACCATCGGCACGTACTCACGCGTTTCCTGCGACACGCTGCCATAGACATCCGGGCTCCAGAAGCTCTGCGCGTTCTCGCCCCTGCCCGCGCGGCGCTGCATCGCGCCCTCGCCGCCATTGTAGGCGCCGATGACGAGTTCGAGATTGTTGTTGAAGATCGCCAGCTGCTCGTTGACGTACGCGGCATTCGCGCGAGCCGACAGGCGCGGATCAAAGCGCTGGTCGAAACCGTCGACGGTGGTGAGACCGAAGCGCAATCCGGTCGCATACATGAACTGCAATGGTCCCGACGCGCCCGAGCGCGACACTGCATGCACCTTGCCGCCCGACTCCTTCGCGAGCATGCCGAACAGCAGCGCCTCCGGCAGGCCGGCCTTGTCGTACTCCGGCGCCATCTGGAAACGCAGGTACTGGTAGTTCTCGTACGCGGCCATCAGGTTCGGGCGGTACTGCGTCAGCCATTCCTCGAGCGCGGCCTTGACCGGACCGTTCAGCGCGATGACGTCACCGAGCTCGCGCCCCTTCAGCAAGGCGATCGAGCGGTTCAGTTGCGGCAGGGTGGTGACCAGCGGCGATGACTCGCCGGCTTCGCCGGTCGCCTCCGGCGTCGACGCAGTGGTCTCGCCCTCCACGACTTGGTCGGATCGACTGCCGATGCCCTCGCGCAGCAGGTTGTCGAAACCGGCGACGAAACGCTGCTGGTCGCAATCGCGTGTGGCGGCGCAGGCGGTCGCCGCCGCGCGCAGGTCATCGAGCGCGGCCTTCATCTCCGCTTGCGCCCGACCGGTCTCGCCGGACCGCGCCAGCGCGAGGCCCGCCTCGTAGCGCCGGCTGTCGTCGTCGAGGCGCGCGTACAGCGCGTTCGCGACGTCGTCGCCACGCGCGGCCGCCGGGCGTCCCGCGCGTTGCGGCACCCCGCTGCACGCCGCCAGCACGACCAGGAAAAGCGAAACGCCGACAACTCCAACCGATTGCGTGGACATCGCGCACCTGCTGTTCAAACCACGCACGGTAACCCTTCCGCGGCGCGCGCGGCAACCCGTGCGCGCCGCGTCATCCGCTTCGATCATCGCTACAATCGACCGATCGAGCGGCGGCCAGCATCAACGGGAGAACACATTGAACGACATCCTGATCGGCAAGGGCGACAAGGAAATCTTCCTGCTTGCCAGGTACGCGAACCGCCACGGCATGGTTGCCGGCGCGACCGGCACCGGCAAGTCAGTGTCGTTGATGTTGATGGCCGAAGGGTTCTCCAAGCTTGGCATGCCGGTGTTCCTCGCCGACGTCAAGGGCGACCTCGCCGGCCTGTCGCAGGCCGGCGTGATGAACGACAAGCTCAAGGCGCGCATCGACAAGCTCGGCATCGACTGGTCCGCAGGCGCGAACCCGGTCGTGTTCTGGGACATCTACGGCAAGCTCGGCCACCCGGTGCGCACGACCATCTCCGAGATGGGCCCGACCCTGCTCGCGCGCCTGCTCGAACTCAACGACACCCAGTCGGGCGTGCTCGAAGTCGCGTTCAAGGCCGCCGACGACAACGGGCTGCTGCTGCTCGACCTCAAGGACCTGCGCGCGCTGCTGACCTGGGCGGCCGACCACGCCAAGGAGCTGTCGCAGCACTACGGCCTGATGTCGACGCAATCGATCGCGGCGATCCAGCGCGCCCTGCTCTCGCTCGAACAGGCCGGCGCCGACCAGTTCTTCGGCGAACCCGCGCTCGACCTCGCCGACTTCATGCGCCAGGACATGTCCGGCCGCGGCGTCGTCAACATCCTCGCCGCCGACCAGTTGATCCTGAAGCCGAAGCTGTACACGACGTTCCTGCTGTGGATGCTTTCGGAACTGTTCGAGAAGCTGCCCGAAGTCGGCGATCTCGACAAACCGAAACTGGTGTTCTTCTTCGACGAAGCACACCTGCTGTTCGACGACGCGCCACCGGCGCTGCGCCAGCGCGTCGAACAGGTCGTGCGCCTGATCCGCTCGAAGGGCGTCGGCGTGTACTTCTGCTCGCAGAATCCCGACGACGTGCCGGACGTGATCCTCGGCCAGATGGGCAACCGCATCCAGCACGCGCTGCGCGCATTCACACCGCGCGACCAGAAAGCGGTCAAGGCGGCGGCGGAGACGTTCGCGCCGAATCCGAAGGTGAACGTGGTCGAGGCGATCACCCAGCTTGGCGTAGGCGAAGCGCTGGTGTCGACGTTGCAGGCGGGTGGCGTACCGATGCCGGTCGAACGCGCGCTGATCTGCTCGCCCGGTTGCCGCATCGGCACGATCACCGACGAGGAACGCGCGACGATCCGGTCACGCTCGCCAGTCGGCGGAAAGTACGACACCGCGATCGACCGCGAATCGGCGTTCGAGAAATTGTCGCAGCGCGCCGAGCAGGAAGCCGCCGCGGAACCCGCGGCGAAGGGCGGCAAGGCGGCGGACAAGGACGGCGGCGGCTGGACCGGCATGGCGAAGGACATGGTGTTCGGCACCAGCCGGCGCCAGGGCATGATCGAGGCGTTCGCGAAATCCGCGGTGCGCAACGCGGCCGGCCAGCTCGGCCGCTCGCTGTTGCGCGGCGTGCTCGGCTCGCTGAAGCGCTGACCATGGCTTCCAACCACAACGCGCCGGCGACGGCGCGGCACGCCGAGATCGTGCCGTTCTGGAACCGGCTGCGCGAAATCTCGCTGTATCCGGCGCACATGGGCGCGCTGACCACGATCCTCGTGCTCGCGCTGTGCCATCTGGTCGACTTCCTGCCGCTCGGCATCCTCGGCTGGCTGCTCGACCTGCTGATCTGGGTCGCGCTCTACAAGTACGCGTTCGAGTGCCTGCGCGCGACCGCGAACGGACGCCTCGAACCGCCCGAGATCGCCGTGTCCGTCGACGACAGCCTCGGCTGGTCGCAGATCTGGCTGCAGGTCGCTTTCTTCGCGCTCAACGTGCTCGCGTTCTGGCTGCTTGGCCCGATCGGTGGAGCGATCGTCACTATCGTCCTCGCACTCGCCCTGCCCGGCGCGATCATGTCGCTGGCGATGGACGAGAACCTCGCGCTCGCGCTGAATCCGGCGACCTGGATCGCGGTGATGACGCGACTGGGCTGGCCGTACATCGCGGTGGCAGGTTTGTATTTCCTGTTCGGCGTCAGCCAGCGCTACGCCCAGGCAATGGTCGTGCCGTTCCTGCCGACATTCCTGTCCGTGATCGTGATCCACTTCATCACGAACTACGTCGTCGTCGCAACGTTCCACCTGATGGGTTACCTGATCTACCAGTATCACGACGAAATCGGTTACGAACCCGCCGCCGCATCCGCAACACCGCTGCGCCGCGCCGCCGACGATCCGGACCAGCGCTTTCTCGACGAAGCCGCCGAGCGAGTGCGCGACGGCAAGCCGGAAGCCGCCTGTGACCTGATCTCGACCCAGTTGCGCGGACGCGGCGGATCGGAGGCGATGCACGCACAGTACCGCAAGCTGCTCGCCCTGCTCGGCCGGCGCGAGGAACAACTGCGGCATGGGCGCGAATGGATCACGATCCTGATCGCGCAGGACAAGGACCGGCGCGCGGTCGATGTCGCGCGCGAATGCCTCGAGCTCGATCCCGCGTTCGAACTCGCCGAAGCAGACGAAGTCACGCGCGTCGCGCGCAAGGCCGTCGACGTCGGCGCGACCCAGGTCGCGCTGAAGCTGGTGTCGGCCTCGTACAAGCGCCATCCCAGGCATGCCGACGTGCCGCAGAACTGCCTGCTCGCCGCCAAGCTGCTGGCCGAACGCATGGGCAAGGAAGAAACCGCACGCAAGCTGCTCGACCAGGTGCTGCAAGCATTTCCGCAACACCCGCTGCGCGACGAAGTCGTGGCCTATCGGACGTTCCTCGACAAACTCGCAACGCCCGCAGCGAAACCTGCGTAGGGGAAGGTCCGGGCAAGTGAAAGCCCGTCATTCCGCCGAATGCCGGGATGACGACGCGCGTGATTCTGATCCAAGCCGGTACGGCACGCGCAGCGGGTCAGCCTTTACCGGTTTACCGCGAATGCCAAGGCGCGGCGATCATCCGGCATCGGCGAGCAGCATGCGCGCCTTGTCCGCTTCGACGGACTCGGGCCAGGTCGCGGTGATGCACTCGAGCACGCCGCTGGCGCACGTCGCGTCGCCGCGCGTGCGCAGGTCGCGCGCAAGCGCGAGCAGCGCGGATGGCAGCGCCGGCGCGGCCGGAAACTTCGCTGCGAGTCCGGCCAGCACAGCCGCCGCCGCAACGCCTTCGCCGATCGCCGGCCAACGCGCGACGAGCGCAACCTGTCGCTCCGGCGCCAGCACGAGGCGGCCGCCGCTTGCCTTCATCGCATCGTCGTAGACCTCCTTCTGCGCGCGAAGCTCGGCCGTTCCGCGTGCCGGACAGGCGAACACCGCGACCGCGGTGGCTGCGAGCCGCGGCGCACCCGGTTCGTAGCGCGCGCACCGATAGGACGCGACGAGCACGTCGAGATCGTCCGGGCGACGCAACGCGAGCGGTTCGAGCAACGCGCGCGCGGCCGGCAGTTCGAGCCGGCCGATGTGTTCGTTCGCCTTCGCCAGCGCGGCGCGGTCGTCGACCACGGCTTCGGCCAGAGCGTCCTCATCGAGGAAGTCGCGCCGCTCGCGCCCGCCCAGGCGCACCACGAACGCGAGCAACGCCCCGCTGACGATGCCGCCCGCATGCGCGTCGAACGCGACATTGGAACCATGCGAGAACAGCAGCTGCAGCACTTCCCAGCCGAGCCACACCGGCAGCAGCAACAGCGCCGGCGCGCGCACGTAGTCGAACACGATGAAGAACCACCAGAAGAAGCGCACGCGGCGACGCCCCCACAGCACGCAGTACGCGCCCATCAATGCCGCGATCGCGCCGGACGCGCCGACCAGCGAACCGTGGTCGCCCCAATGCCAGGCGAGGCTGGCGAGTGCGGCGCCGAAACCGCCGGCCAGGTAGACGACGAGGAACAAGCCATGCCCGAGCGCACCTTCGACGAGCAGGCCGAGCAAAGCGAGGAACAGCATGTTGCCGAGCAGGTGGCCTATTCCGCCGTGCAGGAACATCGAACCGAGGATGCGCGGCGGCGAAAACTCGGAATAACGCAGCATCCAGCGTTCGGTGAATCCGCCTTCCCACAGGCGGTCGAACTGCTGGCGCAGCTCGCGCCATTGCGCGTGCCCGGCGAGCGCAGGGGTAATCACCTCATCGGCTTCGAGCGCGGCGATGAAGTCCGCATCGGACTGCAACACCTGCACCGCGATAGCGACATCGCCGGCGTCGGCGAAACGGGTGAACACCTGCGCTCGTTCCTCTGCATCGCCGTGCACATCGAGCCATTCGCGATACGCCGGGAACTCCCATTGCGCGAGATCCGCGTCGACGTAGTACGCAAGCGCGCGATCACGCACGCCGTCGTCGCCGAGCTGCAGGCCGAAGAACACGAACACGTTGGCGAGGATCAGGCCGAAGGTCGCCCACGGAAAGTTCGCGCGCGTGAGGGCGCGGTGCATCGGCAGGATCAGCAAGCACGATTTCCTTCGCGGGATGAAGCAGTGATTCTACGCATTCGCACCGTTGACGTGATGGCACCCGCACCGTAGTTTCGCGATCGACGCCGGCACGCGAGCCGGCAACGAGGATTTGCATGGGCCGCTGGCGCGCACCGATCGCCGCTTCGACCGCCGTGATCACCGCCGACGGCCACCTGCGCCTCAAGCAGGAGCTCGACGAGCTGTGGCGCGTGCGCCGTCCCGAGGTGGTGCGCGCGCTCGCCGCCGCGGCTGCGGAAGGCGACCGTTCGGAAAACGCCGAATACACCTACCGCAAGAAGCAGCTCGGCGAGATCGACCGGCGCGTGCGCTATCTCGGCAAGCGCCTCGAATTCCTGCGCGTGATCGACAGCACGCCGAGTGATCGCAGTGCGATCTATTTCGGCGCGTGGTTCCGGGTCGAGGACGGCGACGGCGTCGAGCACGAATACCGCATCGTCGGCCCCGACGAGACCGACGCCGCGCGCGGCTGGATCAGCATCGACTCGCCGCTCGCGCGTGCAGCACTGAAGCGCCGCGCGGATGACGAGTTCGAAGCGGAACTGCCCGCCGGTCCGGCACGCTTCACCGTAATCGCCGTGCGCTACGAAGGACCATTCGAGTAGCCGCTCCCCACACTGAAAGACGAGGGCATGGCGGCAAGCGCCGTGGGCGCATCTCCCTACGGGCTGAGCGCCTAGAAGCATCGCGGCTGAAGCCGCTCCTACAACAAACTTGACGCCTTGTTGCTGTCGCTCTGCCTCTGCGCGCAGGAGCGCGCTGCTTCTACCCGGGTCACCTTCGGCAACGGTGAACGGCGGGCGAAACAGCCCGCAGCGGCGCGCGCACGATGCGCGCGCGTTCGCCGTCAGCGCACGGATGCGCTGTCGGCGAACCTCGGCCGACGTTCACGCACCAGCCGGCAGGACGCCCGGCGGGCGTTGCCGTTGGGGTGCCCTTTCTTGGGGTTACCCTTCTTTGGGCAAGCACTGCGCCGCAGGAGCGGCGCGAACGGCGAAGCTGGCCCGAAGGGCGCAGGGCAGGATGCCCGGAGTCGCGAAGGGTAACCGGCCCGCATGGATGCGGGACGAACATGCATGGATGCGAGTCGGTTTTAGCGGAGGCGCATTCCCGAACAACAGCCCAGCGAAGCGCAACGAAAAAGGGCGGCCGAAGCCGCCCTTTTCGATCCGATTGCTGCAGATCAGCGCGTGATCGGCAGGTAGACGCGATAGACCTCTTCGTTCGCCGGCGTATCCGGCGAGGACATGAGTTCGTCGTACGCGCGCGTCAGCCCGCCTTCGCTGTAACGGTAGCCATGCGTTTCCGCATAGGCTTTCTGGTTCAGGCGCAGCAGCGGGAGCTGGGCCGGGCTGCCGGTATATTCGGTGTACAGCGCGGTGCCGCCGTACCAGAGCGCGGCGCGCACGTTGCCTTCGACGACCAGCATGCCCTTCGAATCCTTCTGGCCCGGACCATAAACTTTTGGCTGGCCGCTGTCGTCGACACCCTCGTCGCTCTGGTTCGACACCGGCGTTTCGATGTTGTAGCTCTGGCCGTCGAGCGTGAACGACGCCGCGCTGACCGGAACGGCCACACTGAACGTGTAATCTTCCTCGCCCCATTCGGTGGTGATCGTCATGCGCGGACCGGCCGCGGTCAGGCCGACCTTCTTCAGGGCGGCATCGATCTCGGTCATCGCAGTGGCGGTCGCATCGGCCACTTCGTCGAGCGAGCGCTTCGCCTTGGTCTGCACCAGGAACACCGGCTTCGAGTCGACATTGACCACCTCGATCTTCTGGTCCTTGTAGTCGGTGTTCGGGAATCCGGCGAGCATCTGCGAAAGGCCCGCGAGGCCGCCCTGCACGATCGCCGACGGCTCACCGTTGATGTACAGGCCGCCGTAGCGCCAGATCAGGTTCCAGCCGTAGTCGACGTCGTAGGACTCGACGATCTTGACGGTCTTGCCATTCGCGGCGGGAATCAGCTCGATCGAGTAGTTCTTGTTGGTGCCGATCCAGTCGTTGTCGAGCGTCATTTCCACGCTCTTGTCCTGCTCGGTCTTGGTGATCGTGAGCGAGCCGTCGCGAACCTTCGGCGAAGTGCTGGTCCAGCTTGCCTTGGCGCCGACGCCGGCTTCCGGTCCGGACACGGTCATCTTCAGGCCCGGGTCGAACGCGCGCATGCCGTTCCACTGCGGGAAGCGCCGGAACGAATTGACCGAGTCGTAAACCTGCCGCACCGGGCTGGGCACCTCGACGGCACGCTCGACGTGGCCATGGTCCGGCAACACCACGCCGACGAAGACGGCGAGCAGGAACACGATCAGCAGAGCGATCAGCACTTCGAAAATACGAATCATCCGAGGGTCTCCAGGATCCAGCCATGGGCTGCGCATGTCGCGGTGACCTGTCCGGCCTTTCGGCCATGTCGGTTCCCCACCGCCTGCGCACGCGCGGTCCCGCGCCGGCGGGACAAGGAATGGATGGTACTGGACTCCGGGGCGCATGCGCTACGACCCGCGACTCCCTGATGCGCCGCGGCAGCGCTTCCGGGGCACGTCCCGGCGCATCCAGCCCCCTCCGGCAACCCTGGCAGCGCCCCGCGCGCGATCAGACGATGCCGAGCTCGAACGCTTTCAACACTGCGCGCGTACGGTCGCGCACGCCCAGCTTGGACAGGATGTTGGAGACATGATTTTTCACCGTTCCCTCGGCGACGCCGAGCGAATTGGCGATTTCCTTGTTGCTGTAGCCGCCCGCCATCAGGCGCAGGATCTCGGTTTCGCGCTCGGTCAGCGGATCGGGCCGGTCGAGACTGACGAACTCGTTGTGCATGCGCTCGAGTCCGCTGAGCAGGCGCTGGGTGACCATCGGCGCCACCAGCGAGCCGCCGTCGGCAACGGTCTTGACCGCATCGACCAGCTGGTCGAGCGAGACGTCCTTGAGCAGGTAGCCGCGCGCGCCGGCCTTGAGGCCGGCCAGCACGATCTGGTCGTCGTCGAACGTGGTCAGGATGATCGTCGGCGGCAGCTCGCCCTTCGCCGCGAGTGCGTTGAGCACGTCGAGGCCGGACATGCCGGGCATGCGCATGTCGAGCAGGACGACGTCGGGCTTGACGCGCGGAATCGTCTCGACCGCCTGCACGCCGTCGCCGGCCTCGGCGATCACGCGGATCGAGTCGGACAGCTCGAGCAGCGAACGGATGCCCTGCCGCACCAGGGTCTGGTCGTCGACCAGGCAGACTTGGATCATGTGGTTCCCTCCAATGGCAACAGGGCATCGAGCGCAAAACCCTCGCCCCTGCCAGTCACGATGTCGACTCTACCGCCGAACTGCGCCAGCCGCTCGCGCATTCCGGCCAGTCCGTTGCCCTGGGTGAACTCGGCCGCGCCGCGACCGTCGTCGCGCGCGTGGATCGCCATCTGGCGGCCGTCGCTGCGCTCGAAGCTCAGCCACAGGTTGCGCGCGCCGGCATGGCGCACGGTATTGGTGATGATCTCCTGCGCGCAACGCAGCAGCACCTGCGCGCGCTTGGGATCGTCGACGCTGAAGCGCGGCGGCAATTCGAGGTGGATCGCGAGCCCGGGCACGCCTTCGGTGAGGTTGGTCAAGGCCTGAGTCAGGTCGATGCTGTCGCCCTCGCGCAACTGGCTCACGACTTCACGCACGTCGCTGAGCAGCAGTTTCGCCACCGACTGCGCCTGCCGCACGTGCTCCTGTGCCTGCCCCTGCACGAGGTGGCTGGCGACTTCGAGATTGAGGCTGAGTGCGGTCAGATGATGGCCGACCAGGTCGTGCAGTTCGCGCGAGATGCGCATGCGTTCGCCGAGACGGCTCGATTCGGCCAGCAGGGTGCGTGTCGCACGTAGTTCGGAATTCAGGCGGCGCTGCTCCTCGCGCGCCTCGACCTGTTGCTTGGTGACCAGCGCGGTGACGAACGCGAGCACGATGAACCCCGAATACAGGCTCGACTGCAGGAACGCATCGCTGAGGCTGAAGGCCGGCTCGCGGATGCTGGCAAACACCGGCACCAGCGAGAAGTTCTGCAACACCATCCAGGCAATGCCGATGCGCAGCGGCAGCAGCCACGGCAGCACCACCGCGACGACTGCGAGCAGCAGGGCGGA